>Ga0126338_10003218_pt1 | contig 11404 bp, 2 predicted proteins | sample OrbCmetagenome_2_FD_92529 | JGI IMG/M metagenome (GOLD analysis project Ga0126338, IMG submission 92529) | Coral microbial communities from Petempiche,Puerto Morelos, Mexico - Orbicella C C metagenome | ecosystem: Host-associated > Invertebrates > Cnidaria > Coral | place: Petempiche,Puerto... | reverse complement strand
GTATCTGGTGCAGCCGTTGGCGGTGGAGTTGTATCTGGTGCAGCCGTTGGTGGTGGAGTTGTATCTGGTGCAGCCGTTGGCGGTAGAGTTGTATCTGGTGCAGCCGATGGTGGTGGAGTGGTATCTGGTGCAGCCGTTGGTGGTGGAGCTGTATCTGGTGCAGCCGTTGGCGGTAGAGTTGTACCTGGTGCAGCCGTTGGCGGTAGAGTTGTATCTGGTGCAGCCGTTGGTGGTGGAGTTGTATCTGGTGCAGCATTCGAGGATGATGCTGTATTTGCTGTAGGTGCTGATGGTGTTGTTGCTCCTAGTAGAGTAGTTACAAAATCTGTAGTTACTAACAAAAGAACTTATAAATACTAGAGATAGATTATGTTGCTTAAACACTGAGTTCTCAATTCTTTTCTTAAAGAAGTACAGACAGCACTTCATAAAAAAACAGTCAGAAAGCATCTCATAGATGCGGTACTGACAAAATTATCGTTGAATGATAAATCGTTGCGTTAACATCTTCTGATGTGGCGAAAGAGCTCCACTCTATGGTGCTGGCAAGTTGACATGTTGCTTCAAGTTGGCAAGGCGTTGGACGGTTGCAAAAGTTATTTCCGAGTTCTTATTTAACGAGGTATGCGGGTTTAGTTTTCACAATCGACAAAAAGCCTTAGATAGAATGCCAGTGCAAAAAGGCAAAGGAAAGCGATAAATGAAGCCCACAGTGGTTGCTAAAGCCGTAACCGTCTTCGTAAAGCAACATTTTAATACTGGGAGACTCACTTAATTCCCTGATTTGCCAACAGCACGAACCAACAAAGGAATCAAGAAAATAACGAAGGGTTTATTCAATATGTGTTTCCTTGACATCAATCACTTCTGGAGAAGAGTTCTCCTTTCTGGAGACAAAGGGTGTGTTCCTTTGGGATGATCTGGATCAGGATCAGTGATCCAAGATCACTCGGATCATGGTGCATCAAAGGAACCGATGAATCCGTGACCAGGGGAGATTCACTAGTTCCGTTGATGCACCATGATCTGAGTTATCACGGATCACTGATCCACATCATCCAGATCACCACGAAGGAATTCATCCACCCTATTTTGGTATTTCTTAACGTAAGTTGACTGCAATATTAGTTGGCCGTCGAAATACTTCCAGCTACAACAATTTAAATTCCTGAAATTGGTGTCATATTACATTATTAAAAGGAAATCATTACATTTCTTTAACGTAGTTCATGGTATGAAAAAAATGTACTGCCTAACTTTGTAGTTCCCTTCCGTCGACCTATTGTATTAAGATCTTTTTCATTCAGTGTTTTTTTTTTCTCAATAGCACGACTCAATAACTGTCTGTGTTTAACACCTCCAAGAAGAGTCAATGAATGAGGCGAACATCATACTACTGTTGATCATTTGTCATCTTGATTATGCAGAATACAGTACCGTTTTCAAGTGGTTTGGTTTAAATACTTTTTCAACCAGCATCAACCTCAAAACAATTTGTTTAGCTGAAGTTTTGAGGTAGAAGACCTCCAGCCATTTGGTTAAAGCGTCGGTTGACTGCGTCTCATGATCAACATTAGGCAAACCATCAAGCGAACCAACCATAGCTAAACATGCCTTTTCCGACTGCCCAAGACAGGGATTTTGCAGACACAAATTATAAGGACCTGAACAGGAAAATCTGTTCTATCGGTATTTTCAAAGAGTTGACTTCAGTTACAAAAGCCAATTTAGATCTTCGGATTTTAATTATAATCGGGAACTTTCGAATAAGATTTATTAAAGCTCAGGGTTTAGGATGTGTACATAGCTTAATAGCATAATTAGTCAATTTATCCACAGTGACAGAATTCTTTCGACGAGTTTTAGATGAACTCTATCTATCATGTATATACTTTGTACGAAGTTTTATTCAATCTTAATTTAATTATGTTTTAGCAAGACCCATGAGCTACTGAGCTTTAATTTTAATCGTGCTGAATAAAGGTAGTCTGTCTGGACAAGCACTGAAAACCATCTTCTTCGCCAATTGTGAACGCTTCACGTCGGAAGAACTAGGTGGAGATAGTCCGGGGGGGGGTATTACCAGAAAAAAATGGTGGGGGTGTTCGGCCCGCTTTCCAGAGCCCTTATCCTGTTTATGACCAAAATCTGCAATTTTCCCTACCCTAGTTATGATCAGACCAAAACTTCGATACCCTATTTATGACCGTTGCGGCTGACACAGTTGCCCTAAACATAATTTTTGACGGGCTTTTGTTTATGGTCTTATCGATAATGATGAAAAAGTATCTTCCTTTAAAAAAACATACCCAATCCAAGACTAGAGTACAAAAAACAAACGCTATTGGTCAAATCGATACCCTATTTATGACTAAAACGGCTGAAAACCATACCCTTTGGGGCCGCACATAACTATATAGTCCATATAAGGGAGTACCCCCCGGGGAGATTAACAAACAGCGGTCAAGCATTTCAGCTAAGCGCAGTTGAACTCTACAATTCAACCAAGACTGGTTGTGGTTGAAACAACTGTCCTAGTACAACAAACGGCCTAATTAAGTTTAGCATTATCTCGTGTTTCGTGTTTTCTGCAAGTGATATGCATTCCGAAGTGATGACTACTTCTTCCGATATCGTCTAGTAGGCTTTCAGTCTTAAGAAAGCTGAGGTTATTTTAAAATGTGACATTTCCATGATATTTGTTGTCTGAAATAAACGTCTCATTATTTAAACTCAAGTGCCGGAAACAAGTAGTAACTATATTTGTCGAGACATTATTTCAGACCATTTATTTTGGTAGGATTACCTTTGCAATAGATTTAGAGCACTGCAACTTGAATCCGGAAAACGCTTAATATGTCTCGTTCACATCAAATTATTTACAACTAGAGTCCTTAATCTGTGGTCCTTATTCTCAAGTGTGATTCGCAGATCAACCTTTCCCTTACTATATTAGCAGACTGTGTTAACGAAACTTAAGATATGCGTGTAACATCTAAGTCCTACATGAGGCAAAAAATTCCATGGGTTGGGTCAGTAAAATGCCTTTATAGCAGTAACTCCAGTGTAAGCAATGTGACAGAATAAGACTGAAAATGGATACCTATAAGAAAACTGCTGTTCTTGATATTAACTAAAGTAATTAATATTACTCGGTACAATCAACTAAATACTCGCTATAGATTTTAATTTAGTGCCGTCAAAGCTTTGGATCGTCTGGAGAATTTAAGATAGACAATAACAACACGCCAAAACATTGCATTAAAGTGAAAAATATGGCTTGATTTTTTTAAAAACGCGAGGGGTATAAAACTATAGCACTTTTCGGAGGGTTTTTTTTTTTTTTTTTGCCTTTTTGCTGAAATTTGTTTTCATGTTAACCATAGCGACTTAGCAACAATTACAAAAGGAGCAGAACTGAAACTTAAAGCGTGTACAATTCTTAATAACTTACCCGTCGGAGCTGACGATGATAGAAGCGCCAGCGAAAGGAAAAGAGCCATTACCAGTACAACAGCATATAGAGTGGACTTCCTTAAGTCCCTCAAAATCACACAACATTCAGTCATTGCAGAACAGTTAAGGGAAGACTCTAGAGACCTAATGAACAGAGCAGACAGCGGTTGTAGTTAAAAGTTGGATTCCCTGGCCCCCAATAGTGAACTTCCCTTGATGTTTAAGGTTTGCGTGTAACATCAAAGCCAAGTGCTCAACTGTTTGTTTGTTTCCATGACAATTGGATTTGTTGTTCCAAATCTGTATCAGTTACGGCGACATAAGAATATTGTTGTTCGAAAACAATCTACACTCAGTATATATTAACATCTCTTTTGTGTTGTATCACGATAGATGAGAAATTTTATGGCATTTTCTTTTCAAAGAACATTAACTCGCACTCGTATAGTTTACTACCACGAGTAAAGCATTTTGTATAAAAATCCATCTGGACTCCAAAGGTTTACCACGAGTATAGGATCTCCAAAGAAATACTCTCTCCGTACCTCGTGATTTTTTCACGAATACGCTCTACTATTTATGCAAGGTCCTACTGTAGGTCTGTTTCTCAATGTTACGCCACACATTTAGTCTTTGTCTTTCCTACACTTAAATGGTACATTGGAATTAAGTTTCCACTGCGAGCTTATAACGTGACTTTTTCCACAGATATTCGCAGCTGAACAAGGTACGTGGTGCAAGCACCTTTTTAAAAAAGAATATTGATATTTGAGCGTAAGAGGTCATTTAGGATCAGGAAAAGAACACTTAGAAATTGAAAGTTAATATCACACATGCAAGAAACAAGAATTAAGTGGGATGTTTTTTACCAGAAATAACTTCGACCCAATACACTGTAACTATAGCTGTATGTGTTTATGGCTGTTTTAGACCCCCTGAAAAGAATTCATGATATCATGCAATAACGAATGCATTTATCTACAAAATAAATGTTAATAATTTCATAATCAGAGTGCAGACGGATGACGACGTCAACAAGAGGTGTGACACCGTCACGTGATATGTATCCGCAATCCGGCAGGTATATTTTGCAGGTTGTAGGCTGCAGGTTGAAATTGAATTATAACTGGAAAACCGCTGGCACTTAAAAGAAACGTACAGGTGGTGCACTTACCGTGACTGTTACATGACACTGTTTACAATCGCTCCATAAGGTGGCTTCCACCTAAGTGCTAAACCGGCCGAAGCGATGGGAGGAGAGTATATTCCTATTATTTTAAGCCTGCAATGAATGATCGTTTTTGAAGAAACATCTGAAATATCATCTGAAATATCTGCTGATATTTGGTTTCTTCCCTGTTAGTACCAAAACGAAAGCACACTGAGCTTGTGCTAGTATATTCCGTCGGCTAAAATCTTAAGACTTACATTATTTCATTTCTTTATTTATATGCTTCATTTGTGATGGCAATCTTCTGTTGTTGAGGGAAGACCCGAGCCAAATATGGAATCGATGGAAACATCTGAGGAGCGGCCATCCAGATGGCTTTGAAGAGATTTCACTGGTCTCCGCGTGTCGATCGATAAGTGCTTACAGCGGATCGATCGTGTTTTCACTATGTGAAAGACGCGAACTACTTTATGTAAGAACCGCCGACGAGTATATAGCTTATTAATTATTTTTAGTGCCAGCGGTTTTCCAGTTATAATTGAATTTCAACCTGCGACCTGCAAAATATACCTGCCGTCCACGATCCCGGATGCAATCGTTGCTACTCTAAACATTGCAACATTTTCCTTTTAAACTGGAAATCGTTTGAAGACAGTTGAAGTGAATTTTAACGCGGCCGAACAAAGCTTCAATTTGAACATCCAGTATGTTTGCCATAGTTTGACGTAAAGGCGTGGCATATTTCATGAACACTGGACTATTTGCATTTGAAATAATATCTCCCACTTGACGGTCACTGTTTGCTCCAACAGTCACTATATACGACCCTATGCTGTTGCCAAGCTCAAGTTTGTTTCCGAGTGCTCACGAAGCCACAATTGAAGGGATTGAAGTCACTTAAGAAATAAAAACACTCATAAAAGAGACTATTTGGTCAACTTTATTTCGTTTCTGTAACATTGAAGGTTAAGCATCAATCATAGAATTTGTTTTTTTGTTTAACTGGGCACTTACGTACTGGAATTTTAGCTGATGCAATTTAGGTACCGTTTCGGAGGATTACACCGCCCTGTTTAAGGATCGAGAACCTGAAAAGCCATCCCCTTTCCCGCGGCACAAACCTATATAGCCCACAGATGGGGTACCCTCCCACTCCCCGTCAGTTGCATTTACAATGAAGAATTAATATCCAAAAATAATGACACTCCCCGCCTCCCCTTCGAACGCGGCGATAAAAATTCAGCATGCAATTTTCTCTATTTTCGTTGCAGTCAACGGCAACCTAACCAAATGTTTCGTTAAATACAGTTATCAGTACAAACGATTTTGTAGTTAGGTTTCCACGAACTGCAAACAGAAAATAACCAAACATGGAAACTTTCATGTGTGCAGTGACATCACATGATGGCTGATACTTTTTTTGGAAGTAACCGGAAGAAAAGATGTTCAAAATGGTGGCCGTTCAATTTCGGAAGATGACCACGGGTTTTGGTGTTTTCGTCGATCTTGGTGGGAAAATTTTTCTTTTTCTTGCCGTTTTTAACAAATCTTATTAACTTCCTTCCATAATTTTCAGTGGTAATATAGATATTAATATGATTCATTATATGGCGGGTTCCGTACACAAAATCCTGCGCTGTCATTGGCTACCCGTGCGGCGAACATGGTGCTATCTGTCCGTTCGGGACTACCCGCTGTATCATGCAAAAAAATTTCTCCCGAAAGCCGTATAATAAATCCTTTATTGACCAAGCTTGTTAACGCAAGGTGGCTGGATATTGGCCTCGTTCCTCTTTTTGCGTGTTTATGGACCTTGACTCCGCCTCGATCCAAAAACACGCAAAAAAAAGATGGCCAATATCTCATGCTTGGTCAATAACCCATATTTTTAAGCCTTCTGTTGTCCTTTTAGGAGAGAAGTACCACAAAACACCACACTATATACTGCTGAAACAATTTTCTTTATTTGGGTAAAACTACTTGAGTAAACACAGCAAGGAATGTTTATGTGAGATTGACACTAAATATTACTGTTATACAGTTAATGCTACTATTTTCCCTTGTGCTACGTACAGCTGTAGTTATGTATTTGACCTGAGAACCGACAATATCATTTTATAACAACAAAGTAATAATATTAACAAGGTAACTAAGCTTGAAGCTTTCTCTTCCAGAGATGAGCCAACTTGTTTACCCTTTAAACAAACATACCTCGGCATGTCTTGCCTAACAAAAAACACAAAAACTTTCACCTCAGGTGATAGAATGAAGGAATTAAATTGTCACTTGTACATGGTAAAATCAAGTAAAATTTTAGAGGTATACTGAGAGGGCTTAATTCATGGCTGCTGGACTGAACCTCATGTTTTAAAACTGTGACAGTGTCACCATTAAGACCAACAACCTAGAGTCTGAGTGCTCTAAGCACATAAATACATACATGGAGAGGATACTTCATATAAAATGCACCCAAAAAAATTTCTGAGGCACTCCTTCATCTCATATTTTAACATTTTTGGTGGGTTTGTAACCCTAAGTGAATTCCACAGAAATCTTTGCAAGGCAAGTACTGTGTATCACATTATAACATTACTACATAACACACTGGAATGTTTGCATACTAGGAGGCTAGGGAGAAGGTGACTTTTCAGACGTCCGTCAGTGTACACAGATATACACTTCAGGGGAAGCCAAGTCTTACCTTATTATTCCACAAATCAACAAAGTCATTTTGCAATATAGAGCCAAGAAAATGCACAAATCAGGAGACTGCTACTGTAACCTTCCAAAAGAAATGACCCCACAAAAGTAATATCACAAATTTGTGGCCGTTAACAAATCCCGAAAGTAGCCAGCACTCTAAAATTATATTTATTTCTCTAATCAATAGTCACACATGGTAACTTGATGTACAGTACTCTACAACATTTTAAGGTATCACTCCTGCCACGAAGCATCATGAAAATTCGTGCCATTCATCAGTTAATGTTGTGCAGTGTTAAAACAAAACCTGGAGAATTTTCATCAAGTAACAGGAACGTAAAATATAGGAAACTTTGATTCAAATTTATATCTTTTTCAACAGGAGCATACCAAAAAGGAAGGTTTCTTCAAATTTATATTCAAAACTTGACCATCACACTGAAATATTGTTACAGCAGACTAACCTAGCAGTGTGTTATGAGGTACAGAGTAGAAACAGTTTATGGTATCTAACAAACTTTCCTCTCAACCATTGACAGCACAGTCTAGACATAAAGAGCTCACCCACGTTGCTGCAATATAGACTTAATCTGGAAGAAGAGCCTAGTCATACAAACTTTATATGGCAATTTTTATTCGCCAAAAGTAACAACCCCTCAAAAGTAACAACCCATCGAAAGTAAGGAGCCCCAAAGGCTGCTAATTCCGAAAGTAACCAGGGTCATTACTTTCAGAAGTTTACGGTATAACAGCACAAATTCAAACTGAAGGGTGAGTGTGTATGGGACAAGAGTTACACTGATCAAAGAAGAGTGACCAAATTTTGGACAAAAAAGCCTGAAAGGACAACACCAAAATAATAAATCCTGCATTTGACGGTTTGATAGATAATATGTAGGCACTGACTTGCCACGTGACTTAACTCACAATGTAATTAATTAATTTGATCCATCAATTAAGGGATGTTATATACCTAAGACACTTAACTCTCACAGTGCCTCTCTCCACCCAGGTGTATAAAGGGGTACCAGCGAACTTAACACTGAGGGTAACCCTGCGATGGATGAGCATTCCATCCAGGGGGGAGTAGAAATATTCTTAGTCACTTCATGCTTCAGAAACTGGGCTGGCTGGCTGATGGACCACTTGGCTCATAAGCAGACTTTACCTGTACCTAGGACAGATGACAACCCCCTAACTAAAAGCTCACAATAACAATACTTCCATGCAGGTCCAAATGTTTCCAAGTTTTTGACTGATAGTGAATGTCTGAAAAAGAAATATGTCCAAGGAAAAAATGTTTTGAGTTTGAGATAACAGGGAAGTTTGAAACAGTAAGGTTACACTGTATCACTATGTATTTCTTTGTTTCTTGTTTGGAATGTCTTTGGTCCTTTTTTTGGCCATACCTTCAAGCTGTAGGCTGGAGGTCTTGGTAAGGCACAGAGGATCCACTCCTCTTCTTGACGCAGCAGAGGCCCTTGGATCGCAAAAACAGTGTACCAAGCAGGCCAATGCTGATACCAATGAGGAGCATTGGCCACAGGATGCAGTTCAGTATCGCAACCTTATCACTCTTCACACTAGATCTCTCTGTATATGCCTCATCGGGAGTTTTGGGATTGTAATAGCATCTGTATTCATCATCGACTTGGCCATATTCGCTCTGAAAGCTGTCCACATCTTCTTTATTGGACCACTTGGCTGTATCACATGGCTGAGTACTGCACTGTAAGATAAAAAGAAAATCCAAGAGTTGTAAAGAGATTTTAACGTTACCCCCATAGCAAAAGCAGGTGGAAATGCTGATTAACTTTCAGATTATGAGCTCTGGATTTTTATGAAGTGAAAGTGTACAAGGCTAAAGGTAGAATTTGGAAGTTTCAGTGGAGCATTCAGAAACAAATGGAAGTTAAATTCCTGAGAAGAGTAAAAGGACATTCAAGGTTTGTTTAACAATGAAATCCTGGGTGCCCACTACTAAAGCTTACATGAAAAAAGTAACTTTTTCCAGTTGCCCAAATGCAAAAGTTAGTTGCCTCTGCAGCACCCGGATACTTCTACAGCACAGCCTTGTGACATTAAAAATCTTAAAATAATTCGTTGGAAAAACTGATTTGCTTGTACACAACTTAAAATTTTATATCACGATTTAAAGCTTAAATTTTAATACAGTGGAGAGAAAATTATTGGAAATCATCATTTAATTAAAGGAAATTCCAAAGGATTATACTAAAACAATTAGATTATTTGCTCTCGATTTCTAGGGGGGGATACTTTATTCAACCTCCAACCAGCCAAATCAACTATCACTTTGTAGATCTTACGCTCATACAATTTGCTATTTAGAGTGTCTCATGAAACTTGTTAACTACACAGTCTTGTTTTCTGAGCAGTGGTCAGCCACAGCTCACTGTCTAATCTAAATCACTGATAGACTAATTGCTCCCAACAAGACACTCCAAGAAACAGAAACAATAACTTTTACTCTAACAGTCAAATTTCTCACACACTCATTGGCTAATTTTTCGCATCAATAAGAGCACTACTAAATGTTGTGTAGAGATCTACATCTGAGTGATTTCAATCTGATGTACTTTATTATTATTAAAATTCTATACCTGCCAAATTTTATAGTTATAGTCATGAGATTTTTATCCTGGGAGCGCCAGGTTTTTCAAAGACCACACGAACATATCCAAAGATTCCCAAAGACATCCAAAAACTTCCGAAGACATCCAAAGTCTTCCGATTGCCATTGTTGAAAAGTTCACCTGGAATAAACTTTGATTCATTTTCTAAAAGTTTATAACAATCGGCAACTGAACTCCCGCAAGTAAACTCACATATGCGAAAACTCTTAATATAACTGACAACTCTGAAGTTAGGACACAGTTTCCTGCCTTATGAGTGACTTTAAAGAGTTTATTTTGACCAAATTTGTATCCAGTAGTGGAAGCAGAAACAGCCCTGCCATTTCCCAGTCCCAGTCTCAGGACGTGTATCGCTGCTAGATGCAACCCCGCTCCCAGTGCTTTCTATTTCAAGAAGGAATTAGTACCATTATCTACACATAGTTTTCATTTCTTACATTGGTTTTCGTTTACATATTTTGGAAATTGTGTCAAGCAAAGCTGCAACCACTTACAGTTTTCAATCAGGCGAGAGAATTTGGCCCATAAGGGTAACCCAGCGTGAGATAGAGGTTTTCAATCCCAAGGCGTGAGATTCACACCTAATGCACAAGAGTTGGCAGATATAATAACCACATTAAAATTCATAATCTATAGCAACCTTAGCTACATGTAAATTTGCATTAAAACAATTACATTTAACAAATTGCAATGAGGGTGCCAACAGGGAAGAACGTACAAACTAGAAATGAGGAGTTACAAAATAATATACATTACATATTACACGATAACACTACACATAGAATTCAAGATTAAATAATTTTACATAAACAAAATACCTATTAGCAGTTACTTATTGATTAAGGCAACCATCCATAGGAGATATCTATAAACGAGCACTTCGATGTTTGTACATGTACAAAAAATTCGTGGACTTTTAAAATTACTAACATGGTCTGCCTCGACAACATTGCGCAGTAAGTAATGCATCAGTCAATTCCAGCAGTGCCCATCCCCCCCCCCCCCGGGCTAACCCCCGGGCATTAGCATTTTTTAAAAAAAATTGGCAAATTCCCTGGGGTGGGGACGAAGAAAGAGGGCAAATGCCCTGCCCCCGGGATCGTCGCATTCCAACACCTCCACAGTTTTTTAATTAATCAGTGAATTAAACGGTCAACTGTTCAGTATTTTATTGTAACGGTAAGACTTCAAGGACAACAGTACGTGTTAGTTGATTCTGATTCTATTTATTTCTTTACATTTGTTTTTAACAGTTTGCTAGAGGATAGCTGGGATTGCGGCAGACGTGTCCCCAGCCGCAAGCGATGATAGGCACCTGTATTCGCAGGCTACTTTTTCTGTGAAGAATCAAGACATTTTAAATGATGATGCATTGCATTTTAAACTCGCGGGATCTGTCTTGAAGATCGCATCATTTGAT
>Ga0126338_10003216_pt1 | contig 11404 bp, 3 predicted proteins | sample OrbCmetagenome_2_FD_92529 | JGI IMG/M metagenome (GOLD analysis project Ga0126338, IMG submission 92529) | Coral microbial communities from Petempiche,Puerto Morelos, Mexico - Orbicella C C metagenome | ecosystem: Host-associated > Invertebrates > Cnidaria > Coral | place: Petempiche,Puerto... | reverse complement strand
TGTTGTTTTGGGGTTTAAGGCCTCCTTTTAAACTTTTTTGTTTTTTTCCCCGTTCCCCTTACAGCAGGCCCTCTCCCCCCCCCCCCCCTTCGTCCCTTCCTTTCTTTGTTTGTTCGTTCGTTTGTTGATTCATTCGTCGATTTCTTCACTATATGTTGGTTACTTTATTGACAGGATCTAAAACAATTCTGCCAAGATCAAATCTTCCTGCAAAGGTTCCCCACTTCATTGGCCGACAGGAAGAATGTGACGAAATTGTTGGTCACGTGACCTCCGAATCAACCCGACTCGTCTCCGTCTGGGGTCCGCCAGGGTTCGGAAAAACGTCCATCGCAATCGCAGTTGGACATCGTCTTCAAGCATGTGAGCCGCCCGTGTACTTTCTCTCATCACGTGAACTGAAGTCAAAAAGCGACTTAACGTCAAAATTTCTTGGTCTGTTCCGACAGACCGTGACACTAGGAACTGAAAAGTTGCAGAGTTTATCAACTGATGACGAGCTTTGCCTAATTTTTGACAGACTTTCGGATCGCTGTGTTGTAATCCTGGATAATGCTGATGACCTCTTTGAATGTGGCGTTCCAGACGTGAAGGAGGAGGTTATGAATTTGATTGGAGAAATTCTCAGTCGCAGTAATAAGATCAAGTTTCTTTTAACCACAAGGGAGTCTTTGTCCTTTTTGAATTTACATTTTCGAGGACACGTGTCTGTCAGAATAAAAGAGCTAGACAAGTTTTCTTCTCAAACCCTAGCTCGGGAATTGCTCCCAGAAGTGAGCCCTTATCACTTGACAAAAGTTTCGCAAATCTGTGGGCAGGTTCCCTTGGCCATAAAATTAATGTGCTCATCCATTCCTGACGATTTAGCTCGAGCAAGTCAGTGCATTGATGAATTCCTGGAGTGTACAGAAAACATCGTAGAAATGTTGGACAACCCAGATTATCCGAGCCACTTGAGATTGAAGTCTCTCTTCGAGTCCTCCTTCCAGAGACTATCTACACAAGACCAAGAGGCACTAGTATTGTTGTGTATTCTTCCAGATCATTTTGATTTTAAGATTGCCGCAGCCGTTTTGGGGATAACCAGAGCAATCGAAGTAGAGAGGCTATTGCAAAGACTTCAGAGGAAATCCCTTCTTGACTGTTCAAATTCTGGTAAATTCACTATGCATAAACTAATTCAGTCGTTTTCTAGAGAAAAGGGAGAAAATGAGATGAAAGAAACAGTTCTCATCTCAAAATCTCGCTTCTATGCATTTTACATTGGCTTATTCGAGAAACTCAATGAGAATTTCCTTTCTGGGCGTTCCATGTCAGCATTCATGGAGTTCTTTGAAGACGAAAATAACATTGTTCAAAGTCTGATTGAGGGCTGTTGCGATTCAAAGACGGCCGACAGAGTTTTTGATGTTTTGACGAAAGCAGAGCTCTTTGTGGACTCGCTTTATTGGACCGGGCCGCCTCATAGAATTTTCGCTTCAGCAATAATGGCGGCCAAACAGTCTGGGAAAACTGTTTTCTACAGGCGCCTACTCATTTCCTATGCGTTTAACTGCGTAACTTGGGGCTCAGGTGGAAACACAAAAAAGTTGCTTTCTGAATCCAAGGAGCTTCAATTGTCTGCTTCTTCCGACAGTGATGGAGAGATAGGAAAATACTTGTGCTACTTTGGAATCCATGAATGTGTTATCGGGAAGACGAAGTCTGGAGTGGAGGCTTTGGAAGAAGCCCTTTTTTCCTTAGGGACCAGTCCGGAACATCGAATTTTATTGCTTATTGTCTCCCAAATTCTAGCTATTTATTATCAGTGTAAGAATGACCCCATGAACTCTTCCCAGTTCTACAACAAAGCACTGAAGGAATGCAGAGATGTGGGGGACATGGGATTAGTAGTGATTCCCACGACAACAATCATGGTAACAAACGAAGGTGTTGAACGTAACACACCGACAACAAAGGCCAATCCTTTGGTAAACGAGCCTCTTCAGTGTCATGTTATCATGCTTGTACGCGAAGCGGTACGAAAGTTCTTGACCACAGACACCAAGCGAGCTTTTGGCAACTTATTGCTGAAAATAATAAAGGAATCCGTGTCTGAACTCCGAACGGTCACACCTGGTTGGCTCAAATTTCATGGCAACGCTGTTAATTTGCTTCAGGGCTTTGGCAAATACGAGGACGCTATAACGCTTACGAACAAAATGGCGAGCGTACATGAAAAAGCACTGCAACAAACCATGAAAAAGAAAGGAAATGTCGGAGAAAGTCCAGAAAAGCACGAGGAGGCAATGGCGCGGGCCTATTCGGACCAAGGTGAAATTCATCACCGGAACGGCAACTACGCGGAAGCTCTAACGTCATACCAACGTGCACTTAATACCCGACGAAGACTGTTTGGTGAAGAACATTCAAAGACCGCCGACAGCTATCGAGATGTAGGGCTTACCCATCAGTCACTGGGGGATTACACCTCCGCTCTTCAGTCACACAAACGTGCGCTTGATATCCGATTAAAACTGTTTGGCAAAGTACATCCAAAGACCGCTGACAGCTACCGTTCAGTAGGGCTTACTCAACATTCACTGGGGGAATACACCTCCGCTCTTGAGTCACACAAGTGTGAACTTGATATCAGAATTCAATTGTTTGGTGAAGAAGATTCGAGGACTGCTAACAGCTACCATTCAGTGGGGGTCGCTCAACATTCACTAGGGGATGACACCTCCGCTCTGCAGTCACACACACGTGCACTTGATATAAGAATTAAACTGTTTGATGAATTGAGGACCGCTGACAGTCACCATGAAATAGGGGTCGCACAGTATTCACTGGGGAATTACGCCTCCGCTTTCGAGTCACACAAGCGTGCATTTGAGATCCGATATCAGAATTAAAATGTTTGGTGAAAAACATTCAAAGACTGCTGACAGCTACTCTAAAGTAGGACTTGCACAACACGCACTGGAGGAATACACCTCCGCTCTTGAGTCAGAAACCAACCGTGTAAAAACCTTTTTCTCTGTTTATAAATCGCCCAGCAGAGTAGTTTTCCAGTATATTTAGGTTTTCTAAAATTTTGGGACTTTTTTGTAACATTCCACTGATTTACAATTTATTTGGAAGTAGTTTTAGCTTTCAAGAATTGAATTTCCAGAAAGCATATTTTGTGCCCAAATGAGATATTGCATTCTTCGCTGCTGTAAATATTTGTGGAGATATTAGATAAAACATGCTCTTTTAATCTCCTCAACTTGATTGTTTGTGGTTGGCTTTCACTCCAATTTACTTGGCTTCAGCTTTCATCCCAGCTTGCTTACGGTTAGCTCATTTGTTAGTTAAAGCAATGCCATGTATTTCTACCCGATATATAAAGCATTACAATTACATGAATATCATAGTGACACGGACGTTCACAGTTTCGTGGTCTGGCTTAAGTTCTGTTACGAATCCTAGCATTGATTTTAGCTTATGAACTCATTTTTCCCACTTTATCTTTTCTATACATAGTCTAACTTTCACCCCCGACGCAACAGCTGTCAACTGCAGCACTTTTACACTGTAAACTTTCATTTACAGTGAAGACAAATGCAATAGAAATTATTTATGAGGCTCAAGGTGGAGAAAATTGCGAAACGGATCGTACGCTCTTCGTAATAATATTTCTTCATTAGTAACTGAGATGGGATTGTTTGCTTTAAACTAATTCAAGCTGAGTTCTGGTAATTTTGAGTGAGCTATACATAATTCAGAGGAAGCTAACGACCTACTGTGAACACCCTAAAGGAGTGTTTCACACGAGCGAATCAGAAACGTTGTTACATTAGCCGTTAACAAAAGTGACTGTTTGATATCTCTAGAATAAAGGCTTGTCTAAAAACGCGGACCAGTTAGATCGGCGAAGAAAATCGTGTTGACAATGAAACTTTTATAGCGAGTCTGTTCAATGGACTGGAACTTGCAGAGGGGCAAAAACTTGTCTGTACCCAGACTAAAACGGAGAAAATAGAGTAGAGTTCGCTTCATGTTGGCGATGGAGTACAACTTGTGGAAAGACGCAGACATTAAGCTTTACGGCTCGGATGGAGATGAACCCGTCAAGGTAATGCGAAAGAGTTTTCATCTCTTTATTTTGATTAACTTTGCCTGTGCTAAGTCCGAGCTGAAATTTGTGTAATGGATACAGATAAATTACTTGTCTTCTTCTAATTGACGTGGCTTTTATTTTATTTATTTTTAGGACTGGAAAGGAAGTTTTAACAGTGAAGGAATACAAGCGTGGAGAATCACAGAAGATGATGTAAGGACTTTGTTATTGGAACTTTTGCGGTGTGTTTTGAAACAAGACTTTGCGTGCCTGTAATCTCCTAAATATCTTGAGTAACTAATAGTTTAACGGCTGCCAGTAACTCCTGAAATTAAACTAAACCTGCGGGATTTTTCCAAGATGATTCACCCTGAAAACTTTAATTAAAGAATCGCCCAGCACTTGCGGAATATACCCTTTCGCACTTTTGAGCGATAATTTCGCGGTATTTTATATAGCAAAAAAAGTTTTTTACATTTAGTTTGGCTTGCAACTTCATTTTTCTTAACCATCCTTCGGATTTTTGCTCGGCTTTTATTTAGTTGTTTCGTTCCAAATTCTCATTTCAAGTTGTGGAATTATTTGACAACTTTAATATCGAACAGAAAAACATTTGCCGTTAGAAATAACTTAGAATATTATGGACACATTGTATCGTGTATTTTTTGTAACGCTTTCTTACTTTAAAACTTTGACTTAATATCAAACCGTGTATTTCAAAGTTTTGTTGAAGAATGTTTTGGTTTTATAACAACCTGAATAGCACAGAGTAGACATTACTTCTTTTCCAAATAAGGCAAGATTTCAACGAATTTTGAACAGGAAAAAAAAAACAATTTTGCCCTCTGCGGGGTGCATAGGGACATTGTGAAAAGCTGATCCGAAAAGTTGATATTCTTTCCAGTCTAGAGATCTACATGAAACGAGAAACTTTAATTTCTTAAAATTCAATTCACAATTTCCCGGTAGCACTTAAATGTCATAGCAGCGTCTCGAGAAAATTGATACAACTTGCAATAGCCTTTGAACTTGATCTGTTTACTATGTCGGTCAAATGCAAATAAAGCGAAAACCACCAAGTCATAAATATTCAAAAAAACCGTCCTTGAAACGCGTGGATCGCGCGAGATTCCCGTGTTTGTGACTTTTTGTTGCGTGTGCAGTGAAGACAAGTTTCGAAGAATTTCATTTCTAATGTGATTTTTGTGTTAATTTTAGGTCGAAGAGTGGTGCTTAGCTAAGGAAGGGAAGTTTTTCAGCGAGGAAGTGTATATAGTGCTAAACTGTACCTATCTTAAAACATCAGCAACGGTAAGACAGAACTCAATACAATACACTAGATGAACCAACAACAAAACAACTATAGTCAGAAGAAAGAACTAGAGAACTGGGAAATTGGGAAATTCAAACCGAAAAATGGTTGGGTGAAAGTAATTTGGGAAAACCCTGTGAAGCCAAAGTTCGAAACTGGTTTTAAAAGCTAGCAAAACAAGAAAAAAAGAGAAGCAAATTAGAACTAGTGATTAAAAGAGTACGTTGAATATTAATTTAAATTTTGTGTACATGCTTGGTTAAGTTACAGCTGCCATGTTGATGGAACAGAAATTAACTCTAACGTATTAAGCTTGCTTTTCAGTCCAGTCTCTGGTCTCTTTCTCTTGGCTTTTCACTCGTAAATTGCGATAGTTACGAGTTGTAGTGGGCGGATTTCTTTCGTCTTTCTCCAGCAAAAGAAAGGTAGTCAAGAAAGCGGACTACTTTCACCTTCAGAGAGAAAGCCTCAGGAAATTAAGATATTTTAATGACATCGTTTTGAGCTTCCAAGACTGTTTTAAAATCATCAGAGGCTTTAAATACCTCCTTCTTGAAGAAAGCAAGCAGTTGAAATCGCGCGATTTGGCCCGAAAGCGAGTCACGGAGCGAAAAAACCTCACCTTACGCTTTTTCCATGCAGTTTCTACAACCTCCAAATCAAAGATGGCAGGAACAGCCACAGAAGAAACACCACTCGCACTTTTATTTCGTGTCGAGGCTTTTTACGTGCCGTGTGACATCGTGCTTAATCTTTACTTTATTGACCAGTCTCTGTAGCAGTTAAAATCTGTAATCACTCACCACAATCTCAAGCCAACCAGTCACTTTATACTTTATACTACACTAGTTAGTTTTCGTGTCTGGTTGTGTGTTTTCATGTAGTTAGCCTAGTTTTTCCTCTTTTCACACCATGCTTGTAATTCTCTTTGTTTATACTCTGTGCTTAATCTGTACGCTCTAGCTTAGATCAAGATAAAGATTTGATCGACCCGGGAATATTTTCTTTGTTTCAGACCGCTTACGATATTCACTGCTGGGTAGGAAAGCAAGCCTCTTCTAAGTTGTACAAAAGAGGTTTATACAATGCCATCGCTTTGGATGATGCGGTAAGCAATCAATCAATCGATCAATCGATAAACTTTATTTAAGTGTCTAAAACTTCCACTCAGCCGGGAGGCCGACTAATCGGGTACACTCCCAATAAAATTACTAATAAATTAAGTTACGTTAAGTTAAAAAGTTACCTATCACTTCTTACGGTATATACACATATCTAAAATTCCATTAATATTTTAAAAATGCGGACTAAAATATAATTATTTCTGCCTATACAACTATATGCAAACTTTAAATATGTCTAAAATTCTAATAGCATTTTAAACAAAATTTGCACAAGGTCCTCTACAGACCTACATTCTCTTTTGTTTTCTTCACTTGTCGCTTTAATGTCACACGAGACGAGTTTCAGCATTTCCATTCTATATATTTTGTCATGGAGAAGCAATTTCATTTTATAAGGTTCCAGAATGTTATTTCCTGCAACAAAATTTTAAAAAGTGGCGTAACAAAGCTTGTGGAACTAACAGTAATGTTGAAGACTTTTATCATCACTTTGCAAATGCAAACAGGTTCCGCGCGAGCCAGTTGCATTCATGTATCCTTGGTAACACGGGGCCTGTCTCAGAATCTAACAATTATTTTTCGAGACAAGTTTCATTAAAAATTAATAGGCATTATGTGTAAAAGGCGCTCAGCTCAGCGACATTAAAATCCTCGTTGTCATGTTTTATAACACATAATCTGTATGTCACGCCATACAGTAACGATAAAATGTACCCATTCCATATGGGCTTGTTACCAGACCATTTCTGCAAAAACAAATATAAAAACCCAGCTGAAATCATACTTAGATGTGTTTCTCATTCATAAAATGAGACAGGTTACAACTTGCTTTTTATTTCGTACTTTTTTGTGTGTCAGATGGACGGCAAAGCCCTTGTTCACCGAGAGGTACAGGACTACGAATCGAAGCGTTTTATGAATTATTTTGAGGCCTTTACTGTGTTAAAAGGAAAGTAAGTCTTGACACCACCTTCTGGTTCTTAACTATCTATTGCTCTTATAAAATATCGTTGTTGAGTTTCCGCCCCACCAGTAGCAAAATATTTATTTGCTTTATTGAATTGTTAAATTTTCCGGAAATCAGTCTCAACAGTGCCAAATTTCTACCCTGCTTCAGTTAATTTAGTCTTTTTGTGATAGTGTATGTAGAGATCAATTTCATAGGCCTCTTTGCCTCCATTTTGTTTTTCTTTTTGTGTGTGTGTGTGTCCGTCCTTTTCATTTTTTTTTCCCTTTTTTATGTAAAATTGTAAAACTAGCATTATAGTAACTTTTCGCTTGTAACCCTTGTACAACCTAGTACAAATAAAGAGAGTACAAATTTATATAGCGAGTACAAATACTCGCTATATAAATAAAGTTATTGTATTATTGTAAAAAAGAATAAAGTACAAAACAAAAGACAGTGACGGTTGTTAATTAGCAGAAGGAGCTCTGAATAAATGTTGTGCACTTGTGGTCTTGTCATAAAGGTAAATCAAACAAATTTTTTGATAGATCAGACGAGATGGTCGATTGTGACTTGTCCTCTACCTACAAGGAGAGACTTCTCCGTGTGTCAAGACCAACAGCTGGCGGGGTAAGTGAAATAAGCACATCCGAGCTCCATGAAATCCCCGGGTCCGGACGAGGGGACCCCCACATGAAAAGGACAGGGGTGCTATAGAGAAAAGTACCAGCTTTCCCTTACCTTTATATAAGCTTCGTATAGTACAAGAATGTTTTGTTTATTTTGTGTCAGAAAATTTGCGTGCGAGAAACCGCACTGAAGAGAGGAGCATTGGTCTCAAATGATGCTTTTATACTTGACAGAGGAACGAAGATTTTCCAGGTATTAACATCTTATAAAATTAGTCCAAGCGTTTTTTATAACGTTAGCGCTCTGCCCTGGGTGTGTCCCGTTGACCCAGTTCTACGTTTCGTGTTGTTCGCGTAGATTTGAAATAATGCAGTAGCCGTGGGTGAGTTTTCATGCGCCAATTGGCTGAAAACTGTGGTCTCTGGGAGTGTATCAGACTGTAAACATGACAGAACCTGTAACGCAAGGGCAACGTATCTTTGAAACTGTAAGAAAATCATGTGTCCCGACCTTTCCAATAAACGGAAGCCGGAGGGTTGCGAATTATCGGTTACGATATTTAAGTAATCACTGTTGTACTCGTAGGTTCCATGCTCGTTTGATTAAGGGATGTTTTCCGCAGTCAACCTCTCGTCCAATTTCAAGTCGATTTTCTTTCTAATTCCCCAACAAATTCCCCATGTTGCTTAAAAAGGAAGTCGACCAATATTATTTGGGTGCGTCCTAATGTACTCCGTATATTTTTCATGTTGTACATCGAAACCTCTCACTTTGTTCGTGATTCCACTTAAGTTTTGAACATGTATGACGCCATTGTTATTGCAACGGCCGTGAATCCATCGTTTATTCGTCTAAATCAACGAAGGAAACGCTCGACACTGTCCTGTTTACAAAATGAAAATCCTCGTTGTCATCATTTGAATGAATATTTTTTTTAGAATTCCAGTCGAACAATTAAGTTACAGTGGAACCTCGATTTAACGAACCTCTTTACAACGGGGTCCTCGGAACAGCGAACGATATTCCTCGCCCCATGAATGAAAAAGAACCTCGATGCAACGAAATCTCGTTATAGCGAACATATTTTCCCAGTACCTTGTCCTTTCGTTATGTCGAGGTTCCACTATGTTTTCTATCGATTTCTATGAGGTAATGGTTGATTAATTCTTCGGCCTCATCAACTACCACCTCATAGAAATCTCGAGCTCAGTGAATTTTTCAAGTATTATCACTAGTCTTTCCGCGGCAATCTTGCCCTCATTACTGTCTATCTTATTTTCTTCCAGTGGTTTGGTATGTTCACTGATAAAGATCCATCAGAGAAAGGCTTAAGATGCAAAGTCAATAATTATGTCTCACAAATGAAGGTAATAACTTCTCATTTTTCTCGTCATTTCATTGCTGATATTGGGCTTTTACAAGTCTCGAGCACGCAGAACTCAGTGGCATGATTTCCTGGAACAAAACGACCTTCCTCGGAGATTTTATCATCTCAAAACACAGCAGATTTGTAAATTTTCTATGTAATAGAGCGAGGAAAATCATTGTAAAAGTATTGTCTATGTTTTTAAAGAAAGATTTACCTTTAACAAACTTGTCTTAACTTTGGTTTTTTCATTGAAGGTGGATCGAAAAGAGACAGGCATTGCCGTGAGAGTTGTCGGTAAGTCAAGTTACTGAATTTCCGACGATCAAACCAAACGTTAAATTTACACTGAATTACACCAGATTGCTGAGTTATTTAGTGCCTAGTTTTAAAGCGCTCTTACGTTTGACTTTGATAGCATTAACCTGCGTAGCTGGAGCCAAGTCGCACGTTAGTGCTTCGTTTCAGCGACGGACCAAGAAAGAATTGTTCCGCTCTTCAGCTACGCATGCTTATTTGATGACATTAACTCTGGAAATATATTTATTTACGTTTCGCACGTTTTTCCGCGGAAGAGAGATTTCAAACTGTGTTTTTTGAGAACGAAATGACCGATAAAATGTGAATGATCATTTAGGAGAAGTTCGACAGCTCACGGCGAAGAGATTTTCGGCAAGGAACCTTTTATTCAATCATTTATTCTTTTCCATATAAAAACAGTCATTTATTCCTTTCGATATATTTATATGGTTTTTTTTATAAATATATTCCTTCATACATGTTTAAAGAAGAGGTAGCAAATAAATAGCTAAATGAATATAAAATATGTATTAACGAATAAATAAGGAACGAAATCCCAAAAGAAACTTTGAAGAGCCAATTGGAAGCTCGCAATGGAGCCACATACATACAGGTGAACCATAATAAGAAACTAATTTCGACATAAACAAATTAGAAACAGAACGTCAGACGAAAATAATAAACAAAGAATTTAACACCAAACTTAAAACAACCACATCAGTGCCTTTTAAATTTCATATGTTGAATTTTGACTTCCTATTCAAAGCGAAAGCCTCAAACAATGTTTTTGTTTTGTTTAGATGAAGGCGAAAAAACAAAACATGATTCTATGTACGATGCGTTCCCGAATGTTGCTAAGAAGCGTAAACCCTCAAGACAAGAGGTAACTGATTTTGCACGCGTACCGACGACTTATGTCATATAAGTCATCGAATTGCATCTTGGTTTGCTTCGTTTTGTTTCCTATACAAAGCCAAAGACGAACCTTACTTGGCTCACAACTAGATCATTTAAGAAGGGAACTGTAAATAAGTGTTTTCTCAGTAAATAAGTAAATAGGTGTTTTTCTATAGTCTTCAGAGATCTGCTGTTTTGTCTAACATCGTTCAGGGTGCGAGTAAAATAAAACTGCGGGTGATTGAACCTGGCGCGAAAGCCTGACAGTCGCCTTCGCGCTCCTCGCACGGTAGCTTTCGCGCTTCTCGCTCGTTCTCGCACGCTTCGTTACTCTCGCTCTCTCGCTCTTCTCCTTCTTAAAACTGTTGTCCAGGGTTGGAATTAAGGCTGAGGACAGACCAGTCAGTACATAAACTAATAAATAAACTGATATTTTCTTGTAGTCATTTGTATTTCTGGGACAAAAGAAGATGATGTTTAAAGTTAGCGTGTAAGTGCTTCACGTGTTACGTTATTTTTCCCTTCACGATTACTTTTTGATGCAAATGTAATTGTACAGTAAGTATCATGTGCTTAAGGTTACCGTATACCTTCAGGGGTGTCTCACGTCCAAGCGATCTAGCGCGTCCGGTTTAAGCTGTAGATACCTAAACCCCTATATCAAATTAAAGCTTATAGAGCTGGCTATCAAACCATACCAAAAATTTTGAAATAAAATGAAGTGCCGATTTTTTCACGGCCA
>Ga0126338_10003215_pt1 | contig 11406 bp, 7 predicted proteins | sample OrbCmetagenome_2_FD_92529 | JGI IMG/M metagenome (GOLD analysis project Ga0126338, IMG submission 92529) | Coral microbial communities from Petempiche,Puerto Morelos, Mexico - Orbicella C C metagenome | ecosystem: Host-associated > Invertebrates > Cnidaria > Coral | place: Petempiche,Puerto... | reverse complement strand
TCTGTCAACTAATATCTTAAGCATTGTTTTAAAGTACCTTGTATGCCTGCCTGGTGGTTGAGAGGCATCATAAAGTCTCAATAAACCCGTAAGTCATCAGCACGTTTTAAAGAATCAAAATGTATTCTGAAACTTCGAAGGCAGCTGATATACCATAATTGTGTTATCGGCATTCGAAGTCAGATCGAGCCAGGCAGCAAAGTCCAAGAGCAGTTCTTGCCCAAGAAAAATACCCTCTGGTGAGTCGTGGCCCAATTGCCAAGCGTTGCTAGTGTCAAGGTTTGGAAAGCGAGAACTGGTTTTAGACTTATAAAATTTGTCTTGTATTGACTGCCATGTTTTCCTGCGCACGAGGTGTAAAGACCCTTCCTGGCATGCATTGCGATCACGTTCTGCGGACGTTTCTTGAACTGGTAACTAGATTGTTTAAACATAATAATGGCCAACAAGTAGCGATCGATTGTAACATAGATCTGCGATCCAGGTTGCGTTGATTTTATTTCAAATCGGCATGATTTGTAGTGTTTTGAGCTTCTGAGATCAGTGGACATGCAGATGTCTGCAGACCCGTACGTTGCGCAGAAGGGTTAATCTGTTAATCTGTTAATCTGTAAATCTGTCAGCCCTATTTATAGAGCGTGTTCACGCGAAGTCATCAAATTCTTAAATCCAAAACTAAACAGCCACCAAAGTTGTTATCCTCATCAGGCATATGAGGTACCAGCGCATTTTGAACTTGGAACTTATGGCGGTGCGTGACATAAAGCTACGATCGCGTTTGTTGAAAACTATGTATTTATCTCGTGATTTTTTTAGCCATTTAAGACGTTGCCGTATTTAGAAAAGTGCTTATTGAAATGTTTATTTGTTTTATTTTATTTTTATTTACACCTTTTTTGACCTGAAATCAACAATTTTCAGCTTATGCATTGCGTGAAATTACCATTTTCAGGAGCCCATCATGGTCTCCTGCCATTTTGTTGTTTTCTAAGTGAAACCAACATCCTTGCCGTCTCAAATCAACATTTTAACCTATTTAGACCTGAAATCAACATCACTGAGCTTATACGTTGCGTGAAATTACCATTTTGCTGTTTTCTAAGTGAAATTAACATCCTTGCCGTCAAGTGTTAACGTGAAATCAACATATAAACCTATTTAGACCTAAAATCAACATCATTGAGCTTATACGTTGCGTGAAATTGACATTTTGCTGGTTACTAAGAGAAATCAACCTCCCTGCCGTCACGTGTTAATGTGAAATCAACATTTAAACCTTTTTTGACCTAAAATCAACATTTTTGAGCTTATACGTTGCATGAAATTGACATTTTGCTGCTTTCTAAGTGAAGTCAAAGTCCTTGCGGTCGCGGCGGGCCGATCCTTTGTTATGATAAACCGAGGCGAGACTTCGACTTATAACAAAGGCTTGGCTTGGCTATAATAACAAAAGATTGGCTCTGTTTATCATTTCAAAGGCCTGGCTAAGTTTATTTGAAGGCCTCGGCAGGAAAAGGGCGTTAGGTATTTTAAACAAAAGTGAACTTTGTTGAAAACGCTCCAAATTTTGCATGCAGTTTTGTTTAGGTATGTTTAGCAATGTCCTGTAGTTTTTCCGCTAAGCTTCGCTTCATTTTCGAGATATTGCGTATGCAAAAAAACCACTCGGTTTTCCTAGCGGCGTCTTCATAAACAAAGGAAAAACCAGCAGGAAAAATACAGGACCACATTTTTCCATTACATTGAAGACCACATGCAAATATTCAAGCCCCTTCGCGAAAATTTTTTTTTCACCCAAATTGTCACTTAGCATGGTTTTGCACTCACCCCTTCAATTATTCATCAAAAATAAACTGGATCTGAATGCTAAAAACAATTCATAAAGTGCTGTCTGCTTGTTTGCTTGCTCGGAATCTGTTGAAACTCCAAATTGCACATTATTAATTTTATAGAAACTTTTCTTTCGAAAGATCAGATATTTCACGTCTCGCCTTGTAGATAAACTACACCCCATGAATGAAAAACATAGCTTACTCACAATGTTTTAAGTTTAATTCAACACTTAACCAGTTAAGTGTTTAACTTAAACAGTCCACGTTTTGATTAAACAAGTTTTCGAATGCTCTCAAGATCTTTTAACGCCATTGAAGGGAAATTTGAACGGTTTTTACTAACGCTTTTAACGGACGGTGAAAACGCTTTTAACGTCTTTTCCAACACTATAAACAACTAGAGTGAAAATTTTAATGGACATTCTAATGCTTCTAATGATTTTCTAAACTGTTTTAACGGTAAACAAACGACTAACAAACGCTTTGAACCATTAAACGGAAAAGCGTTAATGTACGTTTTCCCGTGGAAGGTCACAAATGTCTCATCTTGCAATACGATTGTCTTGTCTCGCGAGACGGTGGTAACTTACTTTTGAGCAGTACTTTAATCCAGCAAAATAATTATAGCCAGCCAAAATCATGGCATAGATGGTGATTTCTGCCAGCAGCTGGCTACTTTTGAAAATCCAGAATTAAATAAATGTATTTTACACAGTAGGTATTGTGTAACATATGAACAGTACTGTAGTAACACAAAAAAGGGCCATTTGTTGAGGCAAAAAGTTGCTGTAAAAAATGAATGAACCATAATTTATTAGCAGGGTGCCAGGGGAACAGGTATGTTTGAACTTTCAAATCCTGCAGTCTTACATTGACTGTTCTTACCTGTTGACATATCCATTAACTCCTTCAGGGTTTGTCCAGATGGGATTACTGCTTCATCCACTTCCAATGGTTTCAGTGCTGCTTCAGCCTCATTAAAATGCTCTTGTTTTTTTAGTTGTCTCTTTTGGTGCCAACAAATGAACAACATGATCAGGCCACAAATAAAACACATTGGACCAGCAATAGCTGCTGCTACACCTATTGTGCTCAGTTCGCCACCACCTTGATCATTAGAATCTAAAAGTGGAAAAAAAAGAAAAACACAACACAACAACAACAACAAAAAAGAATGAAAATGGAGTGATGCTGGCACAAAAAGAAACAAAGTAAGGACAGAAAATGCTACAACCACAAACTACTAAGTGTCCAATTTATTGTGATTGCTAAACAGGTGTGTAAATAAAGAAAATAAACAGACACGGTGCTCTCTGAAGAGCTGATCCCACCAGGACTGAAGTAAGGGATGGATATTTGTTGTAAAGGTAACAAAAATGATCCCAATTCAAGACAAGTTGGAGCATGCACTGGTCAACTTGCCAATTGACAGTCCATTGACAGATAACTAAAAGTCAGTCAACAAACTGTTGTAAGTTGCATTAGCTGACAGGTTGGTTCTGTGTTGGTTTTGAATTATCCCACTGATAAACCAGCCCTCCAAAACTGATCAAAATGTCAAATTGCTATGTAAACTAGGTTTTAGAACTGCAATTTATCATGTGTCTCTCAAATCAAACAATGCGAGTCCAGCAGAAAAACCCATCCAGCATTTAAAAGTATTGATTAATTAGATAAAGTAACATGGTCAGTTGACTTAAAAAGCCTTCTGATTTTATATAATTAGATTGCTTTCAGGGCTTGAGCATTTTTAGTTGACAATGTCTATATAAGTGAAAACCATCAAAAAGTACTGGATATAAAAGTCACAAGGCAATGTAAAATGACAACTGAAATAGAGAAACAGAGATACATGTCCACAAAAAGATATTTAATGCCCTTCAAAATGCTTCAAATATGATAAGTAAAAATAAACCTCAAATAGAGATCAATTTATTATGCAAAATAAACTGTCAGTCAAATGATATGACCTAGCAGACGTATGGGCCTCATATTTATCAAACCCTGTTGTTGCATAAGCGACCAGTTGGTCATTGTCTTTGAGCCATGTTCCAGTATTTTATGCTGTGCCTCCAGTATTTTTAGTTGTGCACCAAAATTTTGGCAGTGCACCACAAAATTTACACTTGGTAGTACAAGTGCTCCCAAAGCCAAAAATAACTTTGAGCCCTGTATAACAAATTAATTAAACCAACAAAACATTTCCAGTGAAGTTACCTTTGTCTGTCCCAGATGTAGATGGATTCACAGTTGGTAAAGTGAGATTTATTTTGGTTACATCATTGCACATGTTCTTGTAACAACAGTGTGCATGGTAGTCATAGGAGTCACGCCTGTCATCAGGCTTTCCATCATGGCTATCACAAATCATTCTAGGTGCAGGGTCCTCAGTGGTGCAACCCCTGACTTGAATCTCACCAGTACCATATCGATCAATATATACCACACAGGCTCCATCAGTGATGCATGTGTAGTTCATACTCTCACAGCGTAAGGTGTCACATCTACACACCAATTCCCGCTTGCTTTCAGCTAATTGGGACAAACACATGCTGTTTTAGTAAATTTCCTTAATTTAAAGTATTATTTATGGTCCATGGCGTGCAGCGCAAATCTTTAAAGAAAGAAGCAAATCATTAGGGCACAAATTCAGTTTTAAAACCCTGTATATTATTAGAAATTTATCCATTACAGACGTACATGTAGATCAAGCACGATACCAGCGAAACTGACCGTGGACCAGGGAACATACCCTATGTCTTCAGAGTTGCCAGTATACTAAAACTGTGCCAAATAAAACTCATTCCTTACGACTTTTTCATCTCATACCACAATGATAGTTGGGGTGTGGCATGTACTTTCTGTGAGGCAGAAAATATTTTGTAATCAAAAGTGGAAGGTGCAAGCCACAGGGGGGAGTTGGGGACATGCCCCACCCCTGAGAAAATTTTTATTTTTAGGGGCTTGGAAATGCTTTTTCCCACCTTTCCCAGAGGACAGTTTGACAAATCAGAGGGGAAAACTTTTGAGAGCATGCAATGAGATGATTAGCTATTACATTCGGAGCTAAAGAGTTCTATGAGAGAGGTGAAATCACCTTCAGCATGGAAATCAAGAGCAAAGAATCTGACAGTTTTAGTAGAATTCTTACTTAAATTTTCTTCAGCTAACCATTCCAATTGTTTTTGTACATTGTATTTAACATTATTAGACCTTTAGAAAAATCATACACACTGAAATGATGTTTGGAATTTCCTGTTGTGTATGAACACTCATCTGTTTTCAACATTTTCTAGTTTTTTTTTAAAGTCATGAAACTGGGAATGTCCTTCTTTTAGTCTTCTCAGGAATTTAATTATCCCTTTATATCTAAATGTTCTTCCATAACTCTGCAAAAACAAAAAAAAATTGTCACTATTTTGAAGATAACTTCCAGCAACTGCACACTAATGCCTGATAGTATATGAGTAGCTCAGCCAATCAGACTGCAGCATTTGTATTGATATACTAGTAGAATTCTACTAATCGATAATAGTGATTTGCATGTTCAGTCACATGTAACAAAGAATTAGACTACTACTTAGAATTCATTATCGCCAGTAATTGTGCAATCTCCTCAACTACGCGAGGTTGGAAAAATAGGTCAGGTGACTTACATTAATTAAAAGGGACAATTTTATCATGTAGCGATATTCGAGTCAAGTCATCAACCATAGCAAGCGTAGTCATAAAGCAAATCGAAGGGATCTAACGACTCAGGAACACAAATTGTAGGTTTTCCAAATCATCTGGCGCTTCAACTGAGAATGTTGTAAATAGTAATTTATCTCGCAATTATTTCAATTTCAGTTGACTACGATGTAACAACAGATGCCACGAACCATGTATACTCTAGTGCAAATAAATCCGACAACTTTGATCCCTAGGAGGCTAATCAGTTCCAACTAAGTAGCACCTTAGGAGCAAACCAGTCAAAATTTGTCCTCGAAGATCACACCGAATCATGGAATTATTGACAATCACCAAATTTCGTATCACAAGTTGAGAAAAAATTTGGCAAGTTTTTGAAACTGGCAGTCGCACTTATTTCACACTACTTGTTGGCAGATTTATTACTCAAACAAACAAAATTGGCTTTAAAGCGGCGCTAAAGAAGACATTGCTGATTACTGCCACAATTCAAGATGCATAGAAACAACTAGCTAGTACTAGACACATGTATGCAATTGCATACCTATTTTTGTTTAGATTTCCAGAAATATGCAGGAGCATACATAGTCGCTTTGCCTCTGGAAGTAATGACAGTTAACAAATAAAGAAGCCTTGACTGTGCTCTGTTCCGTTGTAAAGCACGCAGGAAGCAGTAGAGCACGAAAGAAGAGTGAGGGAAAACATGAGACAAAGTCAAGTGCTTTTCCCCACTTCTTGAGTGCTCTACCGCTTCCTAAGTGCTTTACAACAGGACAGAGCACAGTCGAGGCTTCTTTATTTGTTTTATGATAAAGAATCCAATAATTTCCCCATGTATTCCGCTGAATTTTCAAACCAAACTTTATTTTCCAAATGTGTAAAACTGGTGTCAGCCGTGCTGTGTTCTCTGATAAAGTGCGCTAAAATAAGCCAATCACAATCCTTGTTAGAATTGCTCAAATAATTTGATTGGCTAACGATGTGACAGCTGTCAATCACAAACTGGACTTCAGCTAAGCTTTCAGTTTTAAGTAGTTTCGAGCGGCTTTCGAGAGAAGAATGTTGCCTTCAAGTAAGTCCGCTTTTTAGTTAATTTTCAAATAACAATCTTAAGGCAGGTAAAGGTTTGTAGTCCAGGAGAATCCTGCGGTATTGTGGCTCATGAAAATGTACACTTTTCCAATGGAAATTACAAAACCAGGAGCTCAAAGGTTGCAGATGAAAATGCAAAATGCTGAGTTGAATTTGAAGGGAGCTACAGTTATTTACGGCTTGCAGCCACTTACAGCAAGATTGCCCAAACTAGCGTATAAGTTAGACAGACTAAACTGCTCCCACTGGTTCTACTCTGACCATAGAGGAGAATATCTAGAGCAAGCTTTGAGCTGACCACTCGTCGGTTCACTTCACTGAGATGACCAGAGAATGAGCATTACAACACTGCATGTAAATGTTGTTTTGAGCAATTGAGCATTTTTACAAAAATAATTAAAAGCTTCTCATCATAAACAGAGATAGCTCAATTGTTGTTTTCTGTCATCGTTTTACTTCTTAAGTATAATTTCCGCCTACATAAATGTCTTTTATTGAAGTACTGATTAGGTTGAGAATTTGTTTATTTCGCTACGTGTTTTGTCGGCCGGAATCTAGCAAAACTTGTTATTTTAGTACAATTTTCACACTAATGTTGCTAACAATGGTCTCTGTGAGCCATAGTTACTGTAGACAGAGCTTGTTTCTATTTGGTTTGTCTGAATCACAGGGGAGGCTTTATTTGGGTGAAATTTGTCAAAATTCCAAAGCAAAAATTTGAAAGCCAGCTTACTGTCATTAACCCATGCTCTGTTCTCTGATAAACCACAATATTTCAGCCAATCGGAGCATGCGTTATATGAAAACTTTATTATAATATCAGGTAAACATCATCCACTATGTCTCATTCAGGTCTGAAGCGTACTCAACAACCTAAAGTATTTGCATTTCCAGGTTGTGTGCGACTGAGTTTCTCTTTGGAAAACGTTTCTCACTTGTGGTACAATTGAAGTACAAATGAATATAAACTGAAACATGACATGTTCACTGATCAGCTACCTTCAACCTATTATTGAGGTCCTGTTAGGGATAAATTCCGACAAATGACATGGCCTTGAAACAGCGACATGAGTGCTATGAATTGGCGACGAATGAGAGACTACTCCAGCCAAATAGAGAAAGCGACACCAATGGCAAGATAGACCGACAACGAATTTCGGAACTGAGAATGCAGTGATTGTTTTAAACGTCTGAGTTGAAGTGAAGATGCATTTGCAGAGTTTTAAATATGTTTTCCTCTCTCACGCGAGATGTCGACAGGTTGTGAAACCCAGACTTTCTTACATATGCTAAAACATCCATGTCGAATAAATCGAGTCTGTCATTGCTGATTATTTTTTGTCACTCTCAGCTGAGTGAGCAGTGCCCTAAAATGCGTAAAAACATGCTTAAAAAAAGGAAAGAGATCTTTGAAAGTCAGCTTCATATTTTTATTAGTGGGCCACCAGTAAAAGAATATGAAGCTGTATCATCAACTAGGAAAAGAGAGACAGGGGAAAGCTGCCAAGGTCTTCTCAGTAGAAGGTAAGGGTTACGCCAAATTCAAAGGAAGATTATAGATAGGAGAGATTATCTGATTGAGGCCGTTGAGATTTTGAGTTAAAGAATGGTTGTTAAACATAAACATGGTAAAAATAGTCATAGGTCCGATTGTACCTTAGGTCCAAATATTGATTGGAAAAAGGTTGAAAATAGCAATTCTAAGCGTCTAAATTTCAAAATTTCCCAGGGGAGCATGCCCCCACATCCCCTAGGAGATTAGCAACTTCAGCACTCAAAAGTATGCCCAAGCCCTTAGAAGGCATGCCCCCAATATACCCCCCAGCGTGCCCCCAGCCCCGTAGAAAATTTTGAAAAATTGAAGTACATGTAGCTTTTCCTTCATTCCTTCATTCTGAGTCAAAATGTGACCCTTTAAAAATAACCATAAAGTAATCATTAAACCCACTGACCAGAGAAATGCTGGCTCTGCATAAGAATTCGTACTGCTGAAAAGTGTTCAAAGCAAGTGCAAAGCATACAAGGAGTAAATTATATCCAAAGAGATACTTAATTATAATTTTATGTACTTGACTAAAACAGCAAGGAACCTTCAATGCGTGAGAAATAATAGTTTCAGCATGAGAACGCAAGATTGAATTCGTTTGTGTGAGCCGCATGCTCAATGCGTGAGACTTGAGAATACTGTGGCAGTTTTTTTCTTTTAATAAACAAAGGTATTACAATGTGTTATACGTGTAGCTTCGTTTTAATCGAACAAGGTCAAATTTCTCGACACAATTCCTCTGAGACGAAATTCCGACAGGCGACGTAGGAATCTTGCGAAATGCCGACATGGCTGGTGACGAATTTCAGACGGCGGACATCGGTACCCCCCCTAACAGGGCCTCATTATTATGGCAAAGATTAAGCATGAAATTTTGTGCGTAATAAAACTGTAGAAAATTAAAATTATATATTTAAAGCACTGATCTACTTCTAGTGTTCTTCACGTCCGAAGAACATATCAAACTAGAAATGGCAGGCAAAACCAGAATAGAATCCAAAACATTTAGCTTATCACAAATTAAGTTACAGCTTAGCTATTATCGATGCCAGGGCATTCGCACCAACACGCTAAAGCTTATATTTTATAGTCAGACATAACTACCAACAAGCAAATACTCCTGACCTACAACAGTAATCTATCAAACAATTTTTTTCAACGTTGGCTTGAGAAGTTTACCCCATAAGTTTTATTTTGCATTTGTTAACATGGACCGACTGGACAACTTCAGACGGCCATTGTGTCTCGTCTGTTTTTGGTGTTTCCCTATTGCAGTTGAATCGTTTAAAGTAAAAAAAAGAGCAAAGAAACAAGTCAATGACTTTGTTATAAACTTACCAATACCCAAGACAGTCACAAGAGTAAGAAATATGAACATCAAGACTATTCTGTTCATCTTCGAGCGAATTCAGACACGCAAAAAGATCGCACGACAGACGCCGACTCCAGACAGGGTGATCACGTGACCAGCGCAAAGACAAAGAGCGAAAGTGAAATGTAAACGCACAAAAATACGCATATTTTTCGCTTTTTCCCGCACAAGAAAGTAAACAGGAGTAGCAGTAAAAAAAAATCCTGTGTTACAGCTAAGTTGTTTCCTTATTTACGATCACATTTAAAGAAGTAGAATCTCGTTTTGTCTATACAAAATTGTTCCAGGGGAGGAGAGGGAAATGGCGAAAAGATGCTTGATACCCAGGGCCCGCTCTTTGTTAGGTGCTTCAACGAAATTTCAACGTGGTTTTCTTGTTAGCTCGGTTGTCTCGTTTTAGTAGTCGTTACACTGAGATGTCCTTCATTACAGTTTCTCCCGAGAACCACTTTCCTGTTGAAAATCTTCCGTATGGAGTATTTTCCACGTCTGATAATGTGAGTAAGCTTGCATATTTCAGAAGTTTTCATTTATTTCTTACTACATTGGAACCCCGACAATCCGGTCACTAGGGTAGCCGTATTAAAGGGGTTCTTTAAATAAGAAAATGACTGACTGAGCTTTTTTTCGGGCCAGAATAATGTGGCCGCAATAACAAAGCGACCGTATTAACAGGGTGGTCGTAAGGCGGGGTTCCACTGTAACTGGAACTGGAGATTATTTTGTGATCCACAGCCAAGACATCGCATAGGTGTTGCTATTGGCGAGCATGTGTTGGATCTGGCTGAGATTTCTGATCTATTCACTGGTCCACTGATGTCGCAAAGAAAATCAGTTCTTCAAGAGGTAAGAAATATTAAGCTGACACTGTTTAAAGGCTCAAGTTCATATATAGGAGGTAGATGGTACAGTGTAGTTCAAGTGTGTTCTCGAAAGCTCCTGTTCTGACCGCTATCCTGAGTCTCCAGCTGTTGGATGGGGAAGGGGCTCTTCCTATAGTGGAATATATAGGGAGGCTCCACCCAGAAGGCTAGACTATGAGGCTAAGGCTAGAGGTTTAAGACAACTCAGCTTTATAAGACTCGTTGCCCAGGCACACACTTATTATGTGTGAGACTTAGGTGTAACCTCTGTCAATTCCAGGTCCCTTCATCCTGTCCTGCTGGCATTTGTCATTTTAACTCATGAATTGTGGTAGCAAGTTACAGGTTGTAGTGGGGGATCAGATTATGCTCTGCTAATTAGCTTTCAGTTGATTATCTGTAAGGGTATGCTCTAGCGGCGACCAACATTTTGTCTTGGGCAACTGAAAAAAATACTGGTCATTCGGCTAGGCACTCAGCTCTTCTATGTACCACTCAGTGCTGTGGTGAAGGAGGTGACCTTATTTTAACATTCTATTTTTGGTTGATTGAGATTGTTACTGCAGAAAAATATCCCTTTGCAAAACATGCTTAATAATAGTTTGTATGGTGTGATCGTCCTGGTGAGAGTAGTTCTGAAAAGAACTGTTGTTGGTGACTGACGTTTCGACAACCTGAGCGCAAGTCATCTTCAGAGTAGCCTGCGTAGCAAGCATTTCTGTGGGTTTCGTGAGAAAAGAATATTACAGCGCAAAAAATGCAGTGAATAAAAGAGGGGGGAGGGGGAGGGGAAGGAAGGAAGGAAATGCTTGCAGACAAACCCCAGGATTTTGAAAACCACTCACTTGGCCTTTCATGCCTGAGTGCGCACACTGAGATTTCATGCTGTCATCGGCTGTCATAAATTAACCAATAAAATCTTCGGCCTTCCGTAGCGGAAGTGAACTTTGAACCAAAATAAACTTTACTTGTCAAAATATGTCTGAAACAACGAGCGCACAGTGGGAATGG
>Ga0126338_10003214_pt1 | contig 11406 bp, 5 predicted proteins | sample OrbCmetagenome_2_FD_92529 | JGI IMG/M metagenome (GOLD analysis project Ga0126338, IMG submission 92529) | Coral microbial communities from Petempiche,Puerto Morelos, Mexico - Orbicella C C metagenome | ecosystem: Host-associated > Invertebrates > Cnidaria > Coral | place: Petempiche,Puerto... | reverse complement strand
TTTAATGGTCGAATACCATGAATCTATGACCCTCTTTCGACACATATGATCACCACTGCATCTAAGTCAAAAACGGCCAAGTGATTTGTAGATAGTTGCTTGCTTTGCACTACACCAAAATATCACGTTTGATCATCGTTTGATCTATTGCCACTTGAATCCTTGCTTGCAGCGGTTCCTTGTTTGTTCGTCACGCAATGCAGTCATTCAGTCGTGTGGTCTTGCATTATCCAACGGCCAAGCCGGCATCTTTCATTGCCAAGAGATCATGGTCATGGCCTAAATAATACATCCTAAAGGATAATTTAGACAATTGAGAAAGTAAATATTCGGAGAAACAATTCATTTCATGAACATGCGGTTAAACCACGGTTTTTCGATAGAATATCCCAATCGATTGACCAAATCGCTTCCTTACGTCTAGGTCTTCTAAGATTCACGGACCTCGTAAAAAGCATCGCCTTAGATGTGGGTCCCTTAATAGAAGATGGACAGCTTTATCTTTTCGCATCCTTACAGCCTACGAAAAAGCTTTCGAGAGACTGGGGTTCTTTCTTGCTCGCAGACCATGGATTGTTCTTTTGGTGTCGCTCATAGTTGTTTTTGCGAGCTGTCTGGGATTCATCCGTCTCCGTTTTGAGCAGCCCTCCGTTGAACGTTTCACCGCCACCGATAGCCAATCCAGGGAAGACTTGCATCATGCAGCACAGTTCTTTCCTCTTCTTCAAGCGCGCCTAGAACAGATCATCATGGTCCCTAAACATGGTCACAATATCCTCAGTGAAGATTGCTTGAATGACGCCATTCTTGTCCACCAGACCATAGTAAACATCAGTGGCTACAGTGAAATATGCTCTCGCCAATTGCTTTCAAACGCCCAGCAAAAACCATCCAATCATGGCTGTATCATTAGCAGTCCTCTTGAATTAGCTGGTACTCAATTTGAAGACTTGAAGAACCTTTCCACCATTCTGGCTCGTGAGTTTCTCCATCCAACAGTTGCTCTCTCTTCTGGACAAACATTCAGTTCTTCCCACAAGCGTATGTTGAGTAATTTTCGTGTTCATCACAAGACAGATCCACCGACTGCTGGGGCGGACGCTCTTCGAGTCATTTACTTCATCAGAGAAACAACCAGTGAACATAAACCAAATATTATTCACTTTGAAGCGTCATTTGAGAGTCTCCTGTCATCGATTGGTCGTCGCCTGAGATGCTCGTCACTCTTCTATAAGACTCAGAAATCTACAACTGATGCTTTGCAAAGCATCCTGAAACCTGAAGTGAAATCACTTTGTCTGTCGGCTTTGGCAATGGCTATTCTTGTTTTCATTGTCTTGTACTTTTCCTCTGATAATCCCAGTTGCCTAACAACAGTTCTACTGCTGATTTTATCTATTCTGTTTCCAATGACCTGTTCTGCAGGTATTATCTCAGTGATCAACACATCCCTTTTCCCGACTATCTTGTTTATTCCCTTTTTGCTTTTGGGAAAAGCAACCTCTGACGTAGTCCTTTTCCTGGTAGAATGGGAACGGCAAAAGGCGACGACATCACTTGAACATCGAGTTAGTTGCTGTGTTAACAGAGCGGGATTCCCCGTTGTCTTGTCGGCGTTATGTGGGACAATTCTCTCTGGAATTGCAATTTATTCGTCCTTTGATGTTATTTCGGATTTCTTCAAGGCGGTTCTGGTCACCATTGTGCTAGTCTCGGCCGCATCGTTTACAATAACAGTAATTTTGTTGATGCATTTCGAGAAGAAGGCAAAGGAACGTAACACGTGTAGTGCAGGATCCTGTAAAAGAAGATCGCCGATTGCTAGTGCTGGTAGCTTCGACCAAGGACTCATGCAACGCCTAAACGATAGACTGCAACAAATATTAAGGAGACTTACATGGATGATAACGTCACTTGGTGGAAAAGTTCTCTCACTTTTTATACTTGTGTGCATCATAAGTTTGTGTGTGTTGTCTGCTTTACAACCCAGTGACCGAACGAGCAAAATCGAGTCACTTTTTCAAAATGACAATTTCCAGCAATTCAGAGAAGCACAACAGACGTACTTTGGCAACGAGGCTGATTCGAGTGTCGTTTTCTTAGAGAAAATTGATTATTCAAAGCAAATAGTACAAAATCAAATTACAAACATTTGCACAAAACTGCAAAAGGCTTCTTACAGAGGGGGGAAGTTGTTGTGTTGGACGGCAGCGTTGCGACAGTGGGCACTGGATAGGAACATGACGTGCTCGGACTCTGAATTCTACCGGTGTTTAGAACGTTTTCTTCGTGTTTCCCAAAACTTTCCATTTCGACACGATTTACGTTTTGGAGGTGAAAATCACCGAGTTAAAATTCTGGCGTCTCGAATTCAGCTGAAGATGAAAGTACAAAATCAATTGCGAGAGGACAGAGGATCACTAGAGAAATTGAGGAAAGACTTACTCAAACAATCACCCCTGAAAACTGTACCAGTATGTGAAGAATTTGTTGATATCGATGACGTGTTTTTGTTGGAGAGAGAAGCAATCTTCATAGTTTTCATAACTGCCACTTGTGTAGTGTTTGTTATCTCCCTGTTTTCAAACGCAAATCTCGGGATTAGCATCTTCCTGGCTGTAACATTTGATTTCCTCGTATTGGAGGCATCAGCTATTATGGAAGCGAGTGAAATTCATCTCAACCACATATCCTTTATCTCCCTGGTTATGACGATTATCGTGTCCCTGAATTTCAGCATTCAGGTTGCCCATTCATTCGTTTTCTCAGCAAAGCAAAAAGTAAGAGTGCGCATGGCTGAGACCCTATGTTCCGTTGGGTGGTCTGCGGTAACTGCAGCGTCAATGACTGCATCTGGGTCAGTTTCACTAGGGTTTATTTATCCAAGTCTAGTAGAAGTTTTCCATCGACTTGTCCCTTTGCTGCTTGGTCTAGGACTGATCCACGCTCTATTTATTTTGCCGACGATCATCGTGTTATTCTCCGAGTTTGTACATAGTTTTGACTCCCAGAATGACTTGAATGTAGTATCTACCCAGAAGAAACAAAATGACGGAATATCTTTGCAAGTACGAGAAAGCGACACACGGCAACTCACCTCTAAACGCCCTGGCATTTCCATCGTTGGTATCAGCTGCAGGTTTCCTGGAGCCAGTAGTAAGGATCAATTTTGGCATTTACTCGAACAAGGAAAAAGTTCAAATAGTCCATACCCCAAGAACAGACCTGAACAACATAAAACATTCTCTGAGCTCTATAATCCTAAGCGGTATGTTGTCGGACGCCACTGTGTTGTAAACGGGTCCTATTTAGAAGAAATAAAAGGCTTTGACAACAAGTTCTTTGGCATTTCCAGTCAAGAAGCCCGCGGCATGGATCCTCAGCAACGAATTCTATTACAAGTGGTGCATGAAGCCATTGAAGATGCTGGACTACGGCTTTACGATCTGCAAAGGTGTCGAACGGGGGTCTTTGTCGGCGTGATGAATCTGGATTACGCAGCAGCGGTGATGTCAGATCCATCCAATTACAAAGGTATGGACCAGTTTTCCGCGACAGGATGCACATTATCTATTATCGCCAACAGGGTGTCATTCTGCTTAAATCTAACCGGCCCAAGCTTGGTCGTTGATACGGCATGTTCTTCATCGTTAACCGCCCTCAAAATAGCCTGTGACAACCTGCACAATGGAGAGTGCGAGATAGCCATCGTTTGTGCACCTAACGTTATCCTCAGTCATGCTATGCAGATGGCATCCGGCTTGGGTGGTTTTCTTGCTCCGGATGGACGCAGTAAAAGTTTTGACGTCTCTGGAGATGGCTATGGACGTGGAGAAGGTTTCGCAGCAGTCATTTTGAAGCTGTCACATGCAGCTGTGAATGACAAAGATGATGAATATTGCGAGATCCTCGCCTGTGGAATGAACAGCGATGGACAAAACGCCGTACCGATGACAGCGCCAAGTGCAAAGATGCAAGCTGAACTATCCAGAAGAGTTCTAGAACAGTCAGGAGTGAGTCCTGAAGATGTGGATTTCTTCGAGGCACACGGCACTGGTACCGCAATCGGTGACGTGGTAGAAGTTAATTCGATAGCTGAAACCTACACCAGGCTAACAACAAAGTCCACACAGAAGTTAAGGATTGGTTCTGTGAAGTCAAACCTCAATCATACAGAATCTACTTCTGGTCTTGCTGGACTAATCAAGGTCGCTCTAATGATCAAAGAGAAGAAATATGTGCCAACTGTTAACATAAATGTGCTCAATCCCAAACTTAAGCTGGAGGAAAACGGTTTTGTTGTTCAACAAACCACTGAACCATGGATAACAGAAAAAGGAAAACCCCGAATAGCAGCCTTGAACTCGTTTGGTTTTGGTGGTTCAAATGTGCATCTCATCCTTCGCGAAGTTCCTTCAGAGCAATGCTCACATGAAGAGAGCGTTTATCGTCCAAATAGTGTCTTCACCTTGTCAGCACGTTCAAAAGAAGCTCTACAGAAGTTGGCAAGACTTTATTCAAATTGGATTAGTGATAATAAAGAAGATATGGATGAGTCTTTCGTGGTAAACTTGTGCTATTCTTTGAACGAACGCCGCAGCCAATTCCCACACCGTTTGGCTCTTGCCTTTGGTTCCCCTTGTGAAGCATCCAAGTCTCTGGCATACTTCGCTGACGACTCCATGGGTTGGGATAAATTGCTTTCCTACGCAGAGGTGAACTCCAATGACGGCAAACTCGTTTTCATGTTTGGTGGTCAGGGGTCTCAGTGGTATGCTATGGGAAGGCAGTTAATTGAATGTGAAGCTGTTTTCAGGGAAGCTGTCCTGACGGTGAGCAACATACTAAAATATTTGGGTGTGAAATGGTCTCTCATAGAGGAGCTTATGGCACCAGAAGACATTTCACGAATTGCAGAGAATTGCATTGCTCAACCGGCCACTTTTGCTGTCCAGTACGCGACGGCGCAGCTGTTGAAGTCGTGGAAAATTCATCCTTCCGCTGTCATCGGACACAGTCTCGGAGAATTTGCAGCTGCCTGTGTTGCTGGGGTCATAACCGTCGAGGAAGCTGTTACACTGGTGCTGACTCGCTCCACTTTGCAAACTGGATGTCCCGACAATGGTGGTATGGCGGCTCTTGGCATGTCCGAAGAGGAGGCCAGGACATTATTGGTCAACCTGGAGTTAACTGAAACACTTGAGATAGGCGCAGTCAATGATGCGAAAAGTGTGACTGTGTCTGGCGAATCCCAATCGATCGAGACCCTGGGCCAATATCTAACAGCGCACGCAAAAGATACTTTCTGGCGTGTTCTTGGAACAAGACGTGCATTTCATAGCGCACACATGGAGCCCATTAAGACGCCTTTTCAAGCGGCTATGAAACACATCAAGCTTAAACCTCAACTTTCCAAAATTCCTGTGTACTCTACCGTTGAGGGCGACGTTCTCTCGGGTCAGAAGTTTAACGGCGATTATTGGTGGCGAAATCTTCGCTGTCCGGTCCAATTCTGCCAAGCCATAAAGCATGTTCTAAAGGATGGTTACAAGCAGATTATTGAGATTAGTACGCAGCCAATTTTAGCCCACTATGTCAAACAAATTGCTCTTCAAGAAAACCTGGATAAGCAGGAAATTCCAGTTATCGTGGCAACTCTTCCCCGAAAGAGAGTATCTGTCAAAGACCAACACTGGTGCTTTCTTCAAAACACAGTTTGTAAACTGTATACAATGGGATTTCCCATAGAATGGTCTTGTGTACAGAAGGATCCATCAGCCAGGTTTGTCCGTTCAGTGAACTCTCCATGGCTGGAAAAGAGCTTTTGGTACAGAGAAAATTCCTCTCAACCCATGGTACCTCCATTTGGTGCTGACAGAACTACAAAGAAGCAAGGTCATCCATTTCTGGGACAGGTGAAAATGACCGAGCCGTATTCAGGCCTGCATTGCTGGGAGACTGAGATTGACCTCCATCGTTTCCCAACTCTAAAGGATCATGCTTTCATTCAGGGAGGTGCTGTGATGCCTGGAGCTGCCTACCTGGAAATGGCTTTCGCTATGGTGAAGGACAAATTTGTAGATGTTGCTTGTGTGGAACTTACTGATTTGAAGCTCTTGAATCTTCTTACCCTGCCAGAAACACAGGTAATTAAAATAATACGACCCAAGAGGAAACGGTGAACGGAATAAGCCATTTTCGAGCGGTTTTTTTACCTCTTTTTCAAAACGACTCCTGGTGCATAACCTTTCGTATGGATATGAGTTTGATTTGTAAGACAATGAACGTCCAAGAAAAACTCATTTCAATATGAAAGGTTGTGCACCAAGACTCGTTTTGAAACAGAGGTAAGAGCAACTCGGAAATGGCTTATTGAAATCTTATTCTCGTAAGATAAAAATACCCCAGGTTCCCAAGGCGATGTACCAAAATTGATTGCATTCACTACGGTGTACTTTTAGGTTCGACACTTGCGACTACGTCTTTTGAAGACCGACAAAATTGATGAGGCCCAGTTCCACATTACAAGCTTACAGGATGAACAGTCTGAAATTATTCTGAGCAGTGGGAACATTTCTGTAGATCTTTTGCACAAGCACAAGAATCTCGAGGAAAAAGGTAATAATGAAGCTGTCTCCAATTATGTTAACAAACCGTATTCTCTTTATATTCTACTTGTCGGTATTGCTTCCGTTGTTTTAGTCTCGTGCTTATATTTTATTTGTTTCAATAATCGTGTCATTATCATTGCATACAGACTAGAACCAAACAACTTCAAAGTTTAAATTTGTGGTTGATGATATGCTTTGAATAAAATTTATGAGAAAACATATATCCATTTATGTAAAAATCCGCCCAAATCATTCAAGATATCTTTGCCCAGTCATTTAGGATATCAAATTTTCTTTGTCAATATACGCAGATGTCCACAAAGTTAGCCCAACTATAAAGGAGCTGACGACAAAGATGATGACCATGACACTGGAGCGGTTCAGAGAAATATCAGAACAGTTGGGGTTTAACTATGGGCCCACGTTCTCCATCATCAAAAAAATATGGCAGCGCGGCAACGAAGGACTTTGCTTGGTTGACATCAGTGGACTACCGGCTGTTCAAGCAGAAGCAGAAAGTTATGTTGTCCATCCCTGCATTTTAGACGCCTGCCTTCAATCCTGTTTTATTCCCGTTGGAAACACTGTGTTTGAAGACACCTCCTTTGTGCCGGTGTGTTTCAAGAGCATTACTCTGAACGACGTGCCATCTACCAACCAGCTGTACTGCCACGTCACTGCAGATGTGACTACGTTTCGAAGATTCGATGTTACCCTCATGAGTCCGTCAGGAAAAGTTTTTCTAACAATAAATGACTTTCTTGCTACAGAGTTGACCAGCACAGAACGTCGATTTACCTTTGATGACCTTGGCTACGAAGTCCAGTGGACCGAGGAAGTTTTGCAAAGGCAGAAGGAAACTGCGCGAAATTCGACTTGCATTGTCCTGAAAGATTCCTCCATCTTTTCAGATGCACTTATCACAAGACTTCAGGCCGCTAAGTTCAATGTCATCACAGTTGACCTGCCAAATGCTAGATGTTTTAACACAGAAGCAGAGGAAGAAATTAAAGCAGCCCTTTCGGACATACCAACAAGTCACTCTTCCAACCTCAGGGTTATCAACACGTGGCCTGTGGAAAGTAATCTTCTACCAAACAGTTTCGATGTGATAGACCAAGCTCAACGCCTCGCCTTCGCCAGTTCTGTATTCTTACTTCAGCTGCTGATAGAGAGGGAGTGTTTCAATTCTCAACTTTTCCTGATCACTGAATGTACACAGCTGTTGAATGCTTGTGACACTAACACCATCCCGTGGAGTTCTACAGTCTGGGGTCTGCGGCGAACAGCACGCCTAGAAGAATTTAATGTCAGGATTAACGCTGTTGACCTAAACAACAAAACGGATTTGCTCGAAGTAGATTCTTTGGTCCAGGAGATTCTGGGTGACAGCATGGAAGAAGAGGTGGCCTTTCGAGATGGCAAACGCTTCATAAATCGCGTTGTGAGGACGAAACTTTCCCCAGAACAGCCAACAACCAAGCGAATTGAAAGCAAGCAGAAGGGCTCGTTGTACTTGTCAAGTATCCCTTCGTCAACAACGCTCTGCCTGCGTGAAAAGAGTCTTTCGAAGCTGTCCCCGTCTGAGCTCACACTCGATCTGCTATATTGTTGGACACCCTCTGAATCCCTGATTGATGTAGTCAAACCAAATGGGTGCGTTTTCGTCGTTGGAAAGGTAACTGATCTACCTAGAGGGAGCGAAAATACCAAGTTACAGATTGGAGATGAGGTGTGTGGTGTTATCGCCTCTGGACGGGTTTCCTCCTCCCTTACCATCAGCGTCAATAACGTGTTTGTAAAACCAACCAGCTTAACAGAAGAGCAAGCGGCATACATCCCAGCGTGCCTCTCCATAGCTTCTCATGCCCTTCAAAGAGTGGTATCAGGAGAAGAAACTCAGAAATTGCTGATACATGAAGCGAATCGTGGTCCCGGTCCAGCTGTAGTTGTCCTTGCAAAAGCATTGGGTCACAGAGCATTTTGCACCATTCCCGACACTTGCCAAGCATCTGAAAACGCTCGTCTCCTTGAATTGGGTGCAGAAAGTGTTATGCGCCAGAGTTCCTCTTATCTCGATGGTGATTCTAGTTGGCTTTTTGACGCCGTCCTATTTTTCTACCCACCTGCTCCAAATGCTCTTCGAAAAAGTAGTCGGGTTCTCAAAGGAGGAGGAAGAGTTATAATCTTGAGCTCCGACTTTGCTGGCGACGTCGTATTTACCGCAGCTACAAATGTCAGATATGAGAGAGAGGACATAGCAGGCATTCTCAGGTCCCCCCAGGTTTACGAGAACCTCAGTTTAACAAGTCTGGAATTTTTGCAAAGCAAAGGAGTCCTCCAGAAGCTTCTAGGAATGCAGCTGGTCTCTGTGGACGTGGCAACAGCCATTGAAGCTGCAAACGCATCCCTTGAGAAACAGCCATCTCCAAAAGATCAAATGAAAGGACCCTCAAGCCTTTCTTTTCTAATTCACTCGTTTCAGCTATGTGGGGAGGAGGCCGAGCGTATCAAGATTCCTGTCCTTCCATGTGGATTAGATGAATGTGGCTTGAAAGAAAACAGAACATACTTGGTTGCTGGGGGGATTTGAGGATATGGATTTGAAGTGGCTCGCTGGATGGTTGAGAATGGTGCAAAGTGCGTGGGGCTTATTGGCCGTTCAAAACCCTCAGACGCCAAATGTCAAGAAGTGCGAGAGATAGAAAGGAGGACTGGTGCAAAGATTCACATGTTCCAGGTAATTAACCTTCCATTATCTCTTCTAAAAAGCTTTATCAATAACATAAAAGGTTTTATAACAATGCGTTTTCCATGCGAGTGACCAGAGTAACAACGTTAGTATCAGCTGCTCTGTACAATCACAAGCAAAGTGATAAAATTTAAAACAATAGTTCATATTTTGTTTTTTTAGATTGATATATCCAACCAAGAACAAATGAAAACCTTTCGAGAAGAGCTCAAGACTCTTCCAAGTGTGGCTGGCATCGTTGTCACTGCCATGGTTCTGAAAGATGAATTTCTCAACGATTTGACATTTGAGAGCTTTACTGATGCCATGGCCCCTAAAATAAAAGGTAATACAGTAATATACTTTATTGTATCTACCTTATCGTCAAAATTGCAATGATTTGGGTTAGAACCAAATTAGTAGTCCTTCCACCGTTCCTACTTCAAATTTAAGCTAGCTTCGTGGCACAAGAAGACCGTTTACAACTTATTTTGATTGCCACGTAATAAATGGAAGGAAACTTCCTACCATTGTAATGTTTACCCGACAATCTTTTTAAGATTCAGCACATGTTGTCAAATATAAAGAGCTCCCAATCTTTCATGAGCGCCTTGTCTTGAGCTCCAAAGACAACGAAGACAACGTGGAGACGAACAGTAGAAAAGGAACGGAAAGAGGCAGGGTGGAGCTCATGGGAGGAAACGACAACGATCGCAGGGGATCGAGAAAAGTGCAGGACCTCTGTAAAGGCCCTATCTACCACGAGGCACGAGAAGGATAGATGCTAGATGCCTAAACATAATATTAGAGTATTAGAATCATTATGATAACAGTTTTCAATTTGTTGCAAGGTTCCTTCTTACTTCACCAAATGAGCTTGGAAATGAACTTGGATTTCTTCGTCATGTTTTCATCCATGGCTTCGATCATCGGCAACGTGGGACAATGCTCCTACTCAGCTTGCAATGCTTTTCAAGATTCTCTTGCCCAATACCGAAGACAGGTGCTCGGTCTACCCGGATTGGCGATAAACTGGGGACCAATTAGTGGAGCGGGCGTGATGGAACGAGATTCCAGTGTCGCTAAATTGATGACTATAGCAGGACTTGGTTTTATACATGCCAAAGATGGTACGCTATTTCTTTACTAAGACACGGCATACAATATTTAACAAACGGTAGGCGATGTCAGAATACTCTCACACACACTGTTGAAATTGATGGTTAAAAAGTCCATCATGAAGATATCAAAACTGATTCACAATAACTGAAAAGTGGGGGGCATTGAAATAAGTTGCAGCAAAAATATCCCGTAAGTGTACAAGATTCAGTTGTCGTCGAGGTTGTGGTGAACAGTCCTGCTCTTATAATACGGACCCTGTTGTTTTCGTTTTGTGAATATTAGTTGTTAGATCCTGAACTCTAACGGTGTGAGAACTCTGATGAACACAAATCGACAAAATTCGTGCCACAGCAAGGTCGCAGAAAATCACGTAGGGGTCAAACCACGCTCCTAATGTTTCATGAAGGCTATATTTGCTTGGTTTATATATTTCTGAACCAAGTTTGGCAGATGAGCTTTCTTTGTTCTCCAATTTATTTCAATTTGGAAGTTGTGACAAAATGTCAGATCATGACGTCATAATTGATGACGTCACCAAAACGTGCTATAATTATTTGTAAAATCTGATGTAAAGATTATGTTATTGGAAAGGCCTTGACTTGAGAGGCAAAATGCCGGAAACCGTTTTTTGCTATGATGATTATATTTTGAGATATGGTAAATTAAATATTTTTTTGTTGTCCCTCCCGGAATTTGCTTAACCATACTGTCCTTCTTAAGTCAGTCTCTCTGGTTTATTTTTTTTCAGTTTTATTCTAGGAAGGCTAATAATCTAGAAAAATAAAAAGTTTGATGTTGTCAAAAATCGTATGGTTTTAAAAATTTGATTTTCGGCTTTGTTAGGATGGTATTAACAGTAAAAAAACGGGTGACGTCACAGGTTATGACGTAACAAAACTAATTTTAACGCAATAACACTAGAGGGATAATTTTTTATTCCGA
>Ga0126338_10003213_pt1 | contig 11407 bp, 11 predicted proteins | sample OrbCmetagenome_2_FD_92529 | JGI IMG/M metagenome (GOLD analysis project Ga0126338, IMG submission 92529) | Coral microbial communities from Petempiche,Puerto Morelos, Mexico - Orbicella C C metagenome | ecosystem: Host-associated > Invertebrates > Cnidaria > Coral | place: Petempiche,Puerto... | reverse complement strand
TTAAATTTTTTAAATTTCATCAAAATTCAATCCTTTTTCTCATTAATTCGGAAAATTAATCAATTTTCCGGCTTCCCCCCCCCCCCCCCGAAACATTTCTGCATAATTTGTTATGATTTTCCACACCCTATCAGATGGTATGCCTATACATGTAGGACAGGCCATACAGACAACCTCAATTTCATTCATTTTGTGATAAAGAGGGTACAGGCATGAACATACTTGTAAATCAGGGCTTTAGTGTGGAAGCACTCTCACCTCAAGATTTAAGGGTGCAGGTCCCTTTCTGATTCTTCCTGAAACATCGTAGTGTGATCCATGACAAGGGCAGTAGTAACCTCCGAACTCTCCAGAATTGGCAAGCGGCACACAACCAAGATGGGTGCATACACCAATTACTACCAGCCAGTCATCCTTTACCACACGGTCAACATCCTCCTGAGGGTCACGTAGACTGGACATATCAACATTGCGGACATCATCAACTTCTTCAGCACTGCGGTGGCGCACAAACAAAGGCTTTCCACGCCACTTGAACACCATATTCTTTCCTACATGTACACGAGACAAGAGTTTATTCCATAACAGTTCAAGCTAACCAATATAATCAAAGGATGAATACTGCCTTTTAATGAACCATAAAACAACCACATTGAGCTGAATTATGAGGAAGGTACCAACTGAAAGCATTATCTACCTATACAAAACAAGCAGGGAAAATCAATTTACATTTTAAGGGGGTATCACTACAATGCGAGTCAATGTTATTTAAACGATGGTGACATGTATCTCTACTGGCAATACTGTATATTGAAAAGTTTACATTTTTATACACTGTATATGTTGAAGGATGTTTCATCTACAACAAGGCATTACAGTTTGCTAAATTCCTGTGTGTTTCAAAAGGCAAAGTCTCAATAAGGAATCCACCAGATCAATGGAACCTTGCCAAATGAACAGACACTTTCTATCACTTTTTTTGGGTCAGCTAGACAACTTCTTTTAAAAGGGTTTCACCTGAGACCCCTCTTTTACAGCTGAATCTGTAACACTGAGTTTGGATGCAGTCAGTCATCAGGAGGGGCATCTATTACCTTCAGGAATGGTTGTAAGATCCACTTCAATTTTTGCCAAAGCCAGGACATCTGCTGATGCACTCATGGTAGACACGAAGTCAAGCACAACATTCTTGCCAGCATGTAAACCGGTAACACCCATGCCAGCGACCATGAGATAAGTAAATGCTCTCCGACTGATTTCAGATGTGTTAGGCTTGTTAGGATCCTGTGACACTTCTCTTCTGTAAGCACTGAAGTCAGGCATGGAAACATCTGTGTGGCTGAATCGCACTTGTGTTTTGCCTAGGATAAAAAAAATACTGTGTTCAATACTTTGGAATGTTTTTGTTCTCTTCCTTTTCCTTTAGAAGCTTCATGTATGCCAGTACAGTGAATCTCGTCTCTTGCAATTTCAACCATCTTTGCTCCTCAGTTAAAGCTAGAACATCAAACAATTGTAAGAGTGATTGAGTACACTCACTTCCCAAGTCCAATTGAACCCAATTACACAGTCTTGAATCACCTTAAAATTATACAGATGTTTAAACAAAGACTGTCCTTACATGCAAGGACGAGTACAACATTAAGCTAAACATCCACTAGGAAACAAAATTTACACACTTCTTGCATTCCTATTATGAAGACAAAGCTATATGCAATCTCTTCACCATCCACTTAAAATCAATATAGTCAAACATTGGATTACATGTATGCTTGACTGCTGTAAGTGTTTTCAGAGTGTTTAGTCACTGAATCAAGGGACTGGGTTTGATTGAATTTGACAATAAATATCCCCTTCATTTGACGAATACCATGCCATGCAGTACGAACGTCAATTCTTACCAAACTAAAACTACATGTGAGCACAATGTTTTGACGACAAGATTACCTATATTGCGTACATCGTATTGCGTAATTCAGTCTTGTATATCGGACTGCTAAAGCGCATGCGAGCTAAAATGCTTTGAGAGGAAATCCCGGACAACAACAATTTACTTTCAATTCCACACACAAACAAAAAATGAAAACCTATTCTTACCAAAATGTTTCGTCGTGGCAACAAGATTCCCAGTCGGCACAATTTTCGCTAACGAGTGATTTGTGAGAGTAGCCGGCGGACTCTGTACTACCGTATCAGCCACAGGAATCACGACAGCGGGAGTACCTTTCAACGACTGTGCAACATGGGTAGTGGTGGCAGATAAAAATCTTGAAAAGCCAGGTGATAAGCATTTAGTAGAGAACATCCTGGACGAGAGATTTCAGGCCAAAAACTCGCGATGCTTTGACGAAGTTGAAGTTTTACAATATGGCCGACAATATTTGCGTCACGTTTACCCATAATGCTGTGCAAGTCGATAAGAAAACCGCTGACTGGTGCCTGGACTGTGCTGCAAATCAAGCGCCATTTTCGAAGTTTTGTGTGAGTGTTGCGGTTGAGTTAGGAACGCAGATGTCTTGAAAACTTCGCTTGTTTCGCACCACAACACAGCAAAATGATACCAAAGACGATTTGCATGTCAGTGCTTGCATATAGTGATAATCATGGACGATGGGACTAAGTCACACGCGAGAAAAGACCAAGTTATATTATCGGGTAACTGTGTTGCGCTGCAGCCGTTTATTGCAAAACTTGGTAAGAAATGAAACATAGCATCTCTAAATCCATGACGTACGTAGCATTCTCTACAGTTCTCGAACCAAAGCAGCGCAAAGAAGGCCGATCAGGGTATCAAAGAAAGTCGATTAGATATTCCCACCTAAGGGTATTCTTAGATATTGTAAATTTGTTAGCCAGAACATTTTTGCTACTTTCCTTGGTGGTCGAAATGGTTGTTATGTTGTAAGCTTAATTAAGATTTATAGTTTTTGAGCCCTGTTTGGAGGTGTTCTGCCTCTCTCCACTTGGATAGCAAAAACTATGTTACAATGCTGAAGGGGGTGGGAGCAGGGGTGGGGGGGGGGGGGGGGGGTGCTAAACTGCAGTTTAAGATAATAGCCAGGCACACCCAATGGAAGGGTATTGGATATTCCAAGTAGGCTAGGGATCTTAAAACACCAAAATTTTTAAGGAAAGTATGAACTTTAACTGGAATTTCCTCAGGTGGGGTGGAGGATTGAAACCTTTTGTGGGTATGTATTTCAAGTGAATTCCTCAAAAAAATCTGGTGATGTTTATTTAGAACTCAGCCATATAGTGTAGATGTAGCATTATTTGTGTGTTTTGACTTGTACATGCTGTGCATGTATGCCATGGACCATTTATTCAAAGGAGTTAGTTATACTTATCTACCTCCTGGATAATACACCATAATGCATTAGGTAGGGTCATTGGTTTTGTTTATACCTCTGTACTTGTTACTCACTGGATAATAGGGACTTTAAGATATGGTAGGGCTAGGCTGTAGTACGGCAGCAGATAGTGAAAATCGCTTCCGGTGATGTCATGACATATGAACTAGTACGGCTTTCCCGCCATAACCTTGCTTTCTACTATGGGAAAGTGCCTGGTTTCACATACTCTTCACTACTTGAGTATAAGCCTGCTGTTTAGTTTTCATTTTAACGCTTTTTTCACTGTTTGAACAGTCTAGTTTGAAGATAAAGTTCTCAATCACACAAATCAGTTCTAAGATCATTGTTTCTTTGTCATTTGTACAGAAAATTTGCATGATTTTAACACCTACCGCGAGATGATCAATTCAGTCATATTATTATTGGGCCGAACAGCCGTAGATAAGAAGGCTTTGTATGTTCTAAGCTGAGCTATGATATTATTGTTCAAAATGTATTTTAATTTAATTGAAAGTTTTGTATTTTCGGGCTTATCAGGTAATCGTTGTACAAAAAACCTGTCCGTGTTGAAATCGAGCTTTTCTATGTCAGAGTTTATATTTTGTTTTTTGGTTGGAATTACTGGCGGTTCTATCAAGTTCTAAAAGGCAAATCTGAGTTCTGGAAGATGCAAGACAGATACGGGAGAAGGAAATCATTGTCATTAATCAAGCCTGTTTCGTATGAAAGTAGAATGATCTCTGGTTTCCGTGAAAGTAGTCATTTTTGTAAAGACACGTAGAGACTGCACATACTGTTGCCGTACAGCAAAATCTTAATCATTTGAGTTTGGCGGTGTAACACACCGTTGTCAGCCTAGCCCCTCACGGCCAAAGTAGCCGTAGTAGCACCTCTCTGTGCATGTAGTGTATCGTAAAGTCCCCAATGTATCTGATGGATGGGGTTTCCAATCCTTCAAACAACTGGGACATCTAGGAAGAGTATACATGTATTTGGTTTGACTTTTGATGGCTATTACATGTAGTTCACTGGATTCTCTACATTCCTAGTGATTGATTACATCAAGTTTTTTACTTTTGGTTTTTCAGATGCTCTATTGTTAGATGTAAATTTAACTTTGTTAACAATGAGGAGCACGTGTGGCATTAGTGATGGCTGGTGTTCTTTAACATGTGAAGCATTTTTAGCATGCTGGGGCCCGTTTCTCGAAGGTCCTGAAAAGGTTTCGCACCAGAAAAGCCATAGCAAAATCTCGAACCTTACGATTACAGAGCTGTTTTATTCACGTATTCTTAATATGAACAGATGTTCCCTTCATACATGTACAGGAGGTGTCAGGTGTACACTTCTTTGTTTTTAGATGCAGATGAACTAAAAATGGTTTTACGGGCCCGAAAAGTTTCTGGGGCTTTTGAGAAACGGGCCCCTGGTGTCTACTATTCAGCACCTTACCTGTTTGGTTTATAAATAGGCAAGATTATGTTTAGTGGACCCCAGATGAAACTTATTTGTGCACCTTCCCACATGCTTGTGTTGGCATTGTGTTCTTCTGTTATGGTGTCAAGCTTACATGTACATGTGCAGCTTTTTAGCGTTTTCCCTCCCTCCCCTCCCTATGATGTTTCCTCCTGCTTCTCAGCTCTGGGGTTGAGTTTGTGTTTTCATGTCAAGGTAAATGTACCAACATAGCAAGTTATGGAAGGTGATGGTTTGAGCATTGGCCCTTGGTCAGAGCAAAGTCAGTTTTAGTATTGCATGTACACTGTAGTTGCCCTATACTGTGGGTGGAAAAGATGTCTGGATTTATTACAGTGTAGGTGGTAATTCAGGGCAGGCAAAAAAATAAGGTCCAATTGCCTGGAGCAAGTAGATTTTTCTCTTGGACAAGTGAAAATGAAAATTTGGTGGTCCAGTGGGCAAGTGAAATTAGCCTTTAGTAGTCTTGTTAGTGATAATTTCCAATAAAAAACAATTTCAAAACTTAAGACTGCAAGATGAGCAAAACAATGAGTTGAAAACATGGATTACATTTAATTTAAAATCTAAGCACACTTTGCTCACGTTCATCCTGATTATATAGACAGTGCTTAAGTAAATGATGCAGTTGGTACATGTACATGTAAGGCATGAACATTGCTCTCCTATTAGGTTAAATTTGGGCAACTGAAAACTGAAATCTATTGGCCCCCTGGGCAACTGGAGTTCAGAACATTTTTCCAGCCCTGGGTGTAAAGAACATCATTTCCTGGGGTGCCATGTGATTATGAGTGTGAAGATTGAGGCAACAGGTGACACAAAACTTAATGACAACCCTGATTTTCTTGTGGCAACAGCAGCTTAAAATCCTTGCAGAGGTTTTGGTTTTGGTTGCTGACATTTTTTCCATTTGACAGCGCACAATGTGGAAGAGATTCGTGTGAGAGCATTAAAGAACATTCTGTTCAAGCTTGAGCACAAGTTGGTGTGTGCAGCTGATCTGGTCCAGGAAAGGCAGCTGTTGATTAATCTGTTGCAATGGTTCAACTTTCCAAATGCTCCACTAAAGAAAGAGGTGCTGGGAATTCTTGGAACTCTGTCGAAGGTACATACAATGTCATGTTGTTGTTGTTTACTAGGTATAAAATTTTTCCAACCAGTTTGATTTTAATTCTCCGTTGTTCTATATTCATTAGCATAATTTAAAACAAAGAACCTGGCAGTAATATAACTTTATTTTAACATGTACTTGTTAGCTTAGTGATGGTTGCAGTATTGCACACACAAATGGAATATGACTGATTTAATATCAATGATTATTACATAACTTGACTGTGATTGGCTGAGAAAAGGCAATTTTTTTTATTATTCATTTTAATTTGCATTGTACATGTAGTAAAATTTAAGGCATGCATGCAGACTTTTCATAATAATTTTCTCAGTCATGAATTACGTGTTTTTATACAATAAATGAGTCATTGTATGTTTGAAAATCCATTCAAATTATATTTGCGTTAAAGTGGTACTATGATCAAATTTTTACCCCTTGATATTTTAGGCGTATCACATAGAATTCAATGAAAGAATAAAAACGCTGTTTACCATTTGCAAGTATCTGCATTAGTTCCTGAGATATTTCCGTTCGAAAAATGTGTAAAATATGCAAATGAGGTGACTGATGACGTCATACACTCAACGCAATATAATATCAAGTATATAAATAGATCTATCTTGGCCAATTTGCAGCGCAGACCATTAAAACTTGGTAGGCTAATAGCTCTACAGGAAGCATACCTACAGCTATGAAAAAATTCTGTTGCCATGGCAACTTACTCTTTTCCAGTCCCCACCCACTTGATTTCAATATGTTAGTGATTTTTAGCTCAAAAAACCTCAAGCGAGGCCACAAACTGGAGCTAACATATTTATATACTTGCTGGATCATGCATATGAGGCACCATTTGCAAATAGGAAAATGGAACGGCAAAGGTGGCCAGAAATTCTTTTAATATTGGGGAGGTCTGGAACCCAGTATGTTGCCATGGTAACAAAACTGATAGGCTTGTATTGTAGAGCACATTTAATAGAATCCTCCTGCAAAGAATCAAACATTTCTGATACAAATTGGCTGAGATATCTTTTTTCATCATATTTGATCAAAATTTGGTTGAGTGTATGATGTCATCATTTTGCTAATTTACATATTTTAAAAACTTGAATATCTCTGGAACAAAAAGAGATATTTGAAAATAGGAAGCAGCTTTTTTCTTCTCTTACAGGCTACTTGTTTATGTTTTAAAATGGCTTTGATAGGAAAGATGCGGTTTTCGTCATAGTAGCACTTTAAGGCTTGTACAATGGTGAAATTTAGAGTTTTCAGATATTCATTGTGTAAATCCTTGATTGTACTTGTATTAATTAATACAATTGTAACCAAAATTAAATATAAAAATGAGTTTTTAAGAATAAAATTTCCTAAACTGTGTCTATTTGGGATATCGTAATTCCCTAGACCATTATGCATTGTACACTGCAAAGTATGTCTGTTTTTGGATTTGTGAAGCCTGTATTCTTCAGATCCTAAATGTATTAATGAGTAGAATTTGCTTTTAGGTTCTCTATCCTTTGATGGGTTTAATTTAACCACTTGTATTTCTTTAACATTTTCAACAGCCTGTGTCTGGAGCGGAAGGTCTGTTAAGCATTGGAGCTATAGAGTTCCTGTCGCACTTGAGGCAAGATGTGGATCCTGAGTTACATCGCGGCATTGATAGTGTGATACATCAACTGCTTAGCTTACCACAGGATGATGCTGTGGACCACAATCAGCAGTGCTTGTATAAGGATGATAACCCTGGGGTGATAGAAAGCATCCAAACCTCCGTGAACCACAGTGAAAAAGACAAATCTTATGGTGGGTATCGACTCAAGCCAGTACATGTGGTCAGGTCATGGGTACAGTTCCCATCTTGGACTCAGAAGTTCTCTTTGTCCCATGCTCCTGGAGGGTCTTCTTCATTTCACTACTGAGCTTAAAAGTTGTTTTTGCAATGAGTTAAATTACATTCTTTTGATATAAATTCCTTTCCAGGTCAACGTAGTACAACTCACAGAGAACCACATTGTGCACCAGTGTCTTTGAACACACAGTCGTCACCTGCTCAGAATGGTCTCCATCCTAGCACTCATAGCATATCTGTGTTGCCATCTATAAGCCCTGCTACTGGATACTTTGGAGAACAAGAAGGGCAGGACTCAAATCGAAATAATGTCATTCCACAACAGGTGAACTCACTTCATGGTGCAGAATCCTTGTCAAGTAAGCAACATTAGCTGCAATTAATAATTAATTCTAGCAAATCTACCACACAGATTCAAAACTGGAATTGTAAAATAGATATTTAAATGTGGTTACTGTAAATATCATCAGGCAAAGTTAGACTCGAACCAATGCAGCCAGCGGTTTCTCCCTTGATGGTACATGACCTGTGGGACAGCCCTCAGGGGATTTGCAGGGCTCTTGTGCTTCATTGCACTACTGTAACATGTACATGTGCAGATTGTTTGCTACTCTTGCTAGTGAATCTTTGTGGATTCTTGCTCCCTCTCCACCCTCTCCTCCCTCCCTCTTGGTTTGCTGTTTTTTTGGTAAGTATGCGGTCAGGTAAGTTATTTCCACTGATATCTTGTAGTGTGACGGTGCCAGTTTGCAGTTGCTTCTTGGTTCCCGCTTCGAGATTTGCCATGGATATCTCCCTTCAGCTTATGGCACTTGGCTCCCTGCTAACCCTTTAGCCACCAGTTCCCAAGCTCATCTACAGGCCAGGCCAGGCCAGTTCTGAACTCTGGTTTCTTTAAAATGATGTAGTTTGGACACTCAACTTGTACATGTAACTACATTGTACTCCACTAAATGGAGATGGGATGCTTCTGTTCAGTAGTTCACTGAGCACTAGTAACCCTACTATTGCAAACTCTGACCAAGCCTCAAACAATGATTGTTAATCCAGCCTAGTTGTTTAAATATACATGTACATGTAAGACCACTGCACCTCCTGCACAGTGGAATTTTACACAGAACGATCCTCTCAGTGTCTTCATTACATATTATGTAAACATGACAGGTTTGACACAGATGAAGTGGTATTACACACTACTATTTAGCATACAAAGTTGTTATTATACATTGTCAGAAACAGGAAGAAAGGAGTTGAATTGTAGTAATCAATCAGTCAATGAAGACTAAGAAGAAGATAAAGATAGGGGAACAATTACGCAGAACCTTGATTTGTTTCTCTTTTCCATATCCCATAATTTATTTACAGGAAACTCTAGTGACAAGTCAAGCCTGACCTTTCTTCCATGGCTACCTTTGTCAGCAAGTGACAGGCACATTTTGTCTGTGACAGCCAGTCGCCTACAGAGTCGCAGCTCGTCCTTGGTTTCCAAGTCTTGTGAGTTTCTCAGGGATGTTCTGTTTAAGGATTTCCCCGCAGAGATCTTCTTACACAGGCCAAGTGTGCTTCAGGTGAGAATCCAATCTCTCACTATGGAAATATGATTAATATGTCGAATGTGGAATGTGTTACTTGAGTCATGCTCACGACTCTTTGTTTGCAAGAGTTAATATGGCCTGCCAATGGTCAAAAGCATACCAGGTCTCAGGAATGGCCAACAAATATCTTTGTATGTGTATTTAATTGTTAATAATGATATGATATACAATTGTGTGTGACACTTTGATCTGTCATGTGGAAGATATTATACTCTCATTAAAAATGCACATGACATCAAAATGGGTCACTAGTTACAGCTTTCAATAGGTACTTCTAGTCCATCTTGAAGGGACTACTCTGTCATTTTCAGTTTCCCTTTTCAAGCACTAACAAGTAATGTTTGTTGAACCAAGTCTCTCCTAGAACTACTGGAGGATAAGGTCCATGTTGGTGATGATGTCACCCTTGTGCTTAATGCCATACGGTGTCTATGTGACCTAAGTCGTCATGTCCATGTGCGACTCATGACAGTGTCTGATCTTGTACTGTTCTGTCCTGACCAAGGTTTGATATTATTTTTCTTTTTTTAGTAAGCTGGTATCTTAGTTCATTGTATGGCATTTGGAAAGATGTTCAAGCAAATGCACACATTTATTTGGTAGTAAGGTAGTGTGTCTTTGTGATCCCAACAATCTCTACAAGAACTGTAAGTCTTAAAGGAATATTTGATGTCTTTCACCATGGGCTAGTCTTCAAACTCTTCTTTTCCTGTCCAAGCTCATACAATTTCATGTGTAGTGTACATGTGCTTTGGGATATTCTGATTGACAAACGTTTCCTTTGAGCATGCATTGTTCTCGTAGAAAACATAGGTAACCAACTGCAATCCCCTAAACTGCATGCATGTTATACATGTGCTTTGCCTTTGCAGAGTTGTCTATTGTTAAATGCAGTTAAATGCAATTTAACGGAGTTAACAACAAAGAGTGCCTGCCTTCATGTAGTTGTCAGCAGTGTCTTGATGTGTGCATGCACCAGAATTCCATGTGCTCCTAGACCGAGACGGGTTTATGACCTTCGCAGCCATAGCATTTACAGTGAGCACTGTTTTGCATGGGAACACAGCTTCAAGCATTCCCCCTCCCTTCCATCTCTCTTTCCACGGTTAATTCAGTATGACGAGTGCCTGTCTTCCCTTCTGCATGGGGGCTCATGGCTTGGTTTCCAGAATTTGCCAGCCATGCGAGTGGTCTCCATCTAGGAGCTGGGTGCCAATAGTGGAAGCTCCCGGATGTCTCAGGCACCCAACCTCCATTTAGCGATGCATTTGTTAATATGTATTTAAAATGAACATGTTGTTTTTTAACTGAACAGACTGCTGGAAATTCCGACATATCACTGTATCAGTGGAAACAAAGAATCAAGGCACTGATCATCAGGTGGCAAATGTAAGAGAAACTGGAGATGGAGGCATTGACAGGTGTGTATTTGCATATGTATTAAATTCTGTTCACCATGCAACATATCCAGCAGTAACCATAAGGGAGGGTTTAGGCAGGAAAACCTTTATTCCATAAACTTCACAAAGTAATGACCTCCCAAAAGTAGCAGCCCTCCAAATGTAATGTCAAAAATTGTGGCCACTAATAAATCCCGAATGTAGCGACCCCAATATGAAGAGCCCATTCATGTGGCAGCAACATAAATTTAATGTGGAATGAAGAATTTCATTCATGTTTTACAAATCCTTTTTTTGAAATTCTGTTGCACCAACATTTTTACAATGCTTTTTGTTCAAGGAAAGTAGCGCTTATCCCCTGAAAGTAATGATCCCCTGAAAGTAGCATTCCCCAAAGGCTGCTTATCCAGAGAGTAACAAGGGTCATTACTTTCGGAAGTCTATGGTAAGTTCATTGTGCTTTATGCAACAGTCATTTGAAACCCCTGACCCCCCCCCCCCCCCAATTGGGGGATCCCAGGGGCAAACCCGGGGTTTACCCCTCCCCAATTTGGGTTTTTTGGTAGCCGGGGAAGGCCCCTTTTTTCCCGGTTCAACACCACAAGCAGGGGGTGGGGGGGGGG
>Ga0126338_10003212_pt1 | contig 11408 bp, 9 predicted proteins | sample OrbCmetagenome_2_FD_92529 | JGI IMG/M metagenome (GOLD analysis project Ga0126338, IMG submission 92529) | Coral microbial communities from Petempiche,Puerto Morelos, Mexico - Orbicella C C metagenome | ecosystem: Host-associated > Invertebrates > Cnidaria > Coral | place: Petempiche,Puerto... | reverse complement strand
ATTGGCTGAAATCGATATTGAAAGCGGTCTAGATTTTCCCATCTAGACCGACATCTCGACCGGTTACATTTTGCGGAGAAAAAGTTGCAAACTAAAATGCAAAACTATTGACTATTTTCTTCCAACAATATTTATTTATGGAGGTGCCAAAAAGCCTGATGAGACAAAAGTAAAGAGGACGAGCAAACTTTGGCAGAATTATTTCAAGTTCAGTTCATCGCCGTTCGCAAGCAAACTGTCAGTTAGTACAAACCAGTTACATTAAACGAATTAATTTTTCTTGTTTGCCATATAATAAACATGTTATTAACCGAGCTTAGTCGATCTGTATGGGAGAATCTTGACCTCGGTCGTGTGCACAGACTTCACTGTGTTCGGTCCGTACTCAAAACCTCGGTCAAGATTCTCCCATACAGACCTCCTGTTCGATTAATAAGAGCTAAGTATATACCAACATGGGTGAGTTCAGGGCATCAGGGCCAATCGAATTAATTCATAATGATACCTGAAGTGTAACGCTTGTATTGGGAGCAAGCGAACGAGCCACCTGGAGCCGAGAGATTATGACTCTTACCCAGAACTGATTCGCTCTGACTGGTTTTTTTTATTCCTCTGGTATCCGTATCATTTCTATCCATGAAATAAAGCGAGTAACAGCAGATTAAAGCTTTGAGTTGGTTTCGACAAAGAGCCGTGTAAACGTTTCTGAGATGGAATTCTAAGCTGTGTGACAATCTATTTGATAACGAGACTTAAATACTGAGGTCCCAAAAAACTTAATGCAACCCTAACATCAGAAAAATCAAGAGATCACTATGAGCTGAAGTACACGGGGGAACGCACATGAAAGGCGTGCACGTGGTCTAATGAGCGAGTAAACCCATTGGAGAATCCGCAGTGAATGTATTTGTCACTTCAGAAACGAGAAGGAAGTGGGCCGAGTCTCGTCTTGCAGTGGGTTGTGGGACCACATTGTTGTCCTCATTTCGCCGACAGGTTCCTGTAATGATAACCTTTGAGACCCATGATTTGATTGGATAGATTCTGGGACTAAGATTTTCACTAATTCAGTGCTGGTTTCCTTCTGGGTGGCATCACTGCGTAAATTTCACGAAAACTGTTTGTCACAGCGCTTAAACATCTTGAGGAAGTTTAAACCTTTTACGGAGAGAAATTCATTGAACAGAAGTCCCCTAAACATTTGTTGCCATACACTTCCTGGTCAGAATTTCGTTCTCAATTCTCTGTAGTCGGTGCTGTAATCTAACGGCCTCAGTTAGAAATCAATCAGAAGGTCCTTTCGGGAAGGAAATCAGTGTTGAATTATCATGCTGCTCGAGGCCCATCTTTTCCTCGCGCAAGGCCCGGCCGGCTAAGGGGGACAGGCCTCTCTCCTCCGTTGAGGCACAAAGAGGTTTTTCGGGTAGGGAGAATCCGCTGAATGGTAAATCATGCAGGCGCAAAGATTTCTATAAGGAACGTCTCGAACCTCTGTGGAGGAGAGAGGAGACAGGACGGGAATGGATGGCTTATTACTAGCGACAAAAAACAAAAGAGGGGAAGTCATATTGTTCCTAGTAACAGTTCCACAAGCGGCTACAAGATAAGACTCTCCCTATATTTCTTTTTAATGGATAACGTTGGGGAAGCATCCTGGAAAGCTCGATGTTACCTATCGTTGTGGAACTCGCGGGTTAACGCACGAGGCTGTGTTTACATGTTGCTCATAGCTCTCAGCCGATCGCAGGAAAACCCACGACAATTCAATTAAAGAACGTAACGTAGAGAAAGTGCTTGGTGAGGGAGACCCGCAGATGAATGAACGACTTTGCGTGTGGCGGAAGTCGCAGGGATTATAAGGAGAAACGGAAACAGAAAGATAAGAGGAGAAGCACAAGGGAATGCACGGTAAAAAGGACCATTAAAAGCCCGCGGGGTTGCGAATGCCAGGGGAAAGTAGGTGAGACCCAGAAGGGAACCCATAATTTTCAACGGAAGTACCTCGATTTTTTTTAATATCCTTCGTTTAAATGACAAAATTTACAAGTAACAAAATCATACAAATATCAAACTTTAAAAACGGTTTAATTATTATGCTACTTTGTAGAGACTGTAAAAGTATAGAAATCAGCTTGGCATTAATTTATTCACTTCGCCTTGAGAATGGTGTCAGGCCGGATGACGCCGAAACGTTGGTTATCAACTTTGATTCGTAGGCCATCAGGTCTATACACGGGGATTTTTCCTGATTACCTGCAAAAATCTTTACAAATGTTTTTAATTTCATGTATTACTGTCTTTATAAAGGTTGAAAAGATCTAAAAATGTAAAGATCTGGAGTGAACTTGATATTTTTGAGGTGATACAATAGTTTTGCATAATAATTAAAAATCAAAGTCACGAAAATATGCGTCGACGTTTTTGTTAGCGATTTGTAATCAATATTCATGACTAATCTTGGAATTTGCGTCAAACCAAACACTTGGTCATAGTGTGAAGACGTAAATTTACGTGCTCCCGGTGATGTCGGATCTGACCATGTTTTTCCTTCGAAAAAGATAAAGCAGGACGAACCACAAGTATTAAAATATTAGTGGTGAGTGTACTGTTCAACAAACGGAACAATTTCTACCTTCCTAAAGTTAAGTTCTGCCCTTCGCTCGCAATTTTCTTTGCCGAGCTTCACAAAGCTTTGTATATAGACCAAATAGTCGCAGTTTTGCAATCACTGTGATGAAAAGTTTCAGTGAAGGATTAAGAAATAAACTTTGCACAAGTTTTTAGGATTCTCTTGCTGAATTTAATTGTTTGACATTTCCCGTTCTTCTCGTTGCACGTTGCTCCCGCAAAGTTGAACACCGTTACCACGTGCTGCCGGTTCATACGAGCCGAGTGCTTGCCCTGGCAGTAATAGTGTATCTTGGAAACCCATTTTTCTCGAGAAAAAGCTAATGTTTAATTGTCATCCTTTTAAGGAGAGGAAATGGCCAAACGGCGAAGATTGGTGAGATCATTGGTGAGACCCGGCGAACGAAAGAAGAGATCGAAATTCACGAGGAGTTGATAATTATTCAACAATGGAGATGACAACGAGATAAGAATTTTAATTTCATTGCTTTCGATCAAAATGGTGGCAATATATTTCAAGCTTACGTTGTGAGGATTAGTTGTGAGGTTTTTTCTAGTAGAAGAAGTCGTGCTATTTATTTGTTTCGAACGACTGATCTATATATTTTCAATAGCTAACCTTCGTCCTAAATTAATCTGAGATCTCGATTCTGGTAGCCACCATTTTGGTCGACATGATTTCAGAAAATATTTTAAGTGGTTAAACAACGTTGAGTTTTTACGGTGGCACTATATTGGCAACACCATCTAAATTTTTGTGATCAAAACGTGTACGTTTTATCTCCGAATCGACGAAGTAATGTAACATCGGGTGGGTATATATTTTTTAGGCAAAAGGTGATTTATTAATGGCCTGTACGACAACGAAAAAAATATAATTGGCTACAACGAAATTCACTGTACAACAATAAATTGCCTTGCTAGAATTAAAATTATCGCGCAAAATTTTATTCTCTTCAGATCGAATAAAACCTCAAAGTTATATTCAGTGTTTTTCATGTAAAAGGAGATTAATAGGGTCGCATACTCTAGCGTGAAACAGAAAAAATACATCTTGGAACATTCGAAATTATTCTGCAACAAATTTAAATTGTCTTACTGATATTAAAATTATCTCCTAACATTAAATTTTCATCGAATAAAGACTCAAATTCATGGTGTAATAAGGCAGAGAAATGCCAGGATGATGAAAATTACTCTTGAAAGAGTACCGGATGGTCTTCTGAATTAATCACATGAACACACAATTGCATTATAAAATTATTCGCCAACATGTTCAACAATGTAAAACATACTTAAAAACAGAAAAGTCGATTGCAAATTACAACGAACCACGATACTCCGAACGGTTGCCGAAAGCCATCCGACGACAGAATTCCGGAGATGACTCGAAGATTTCCGAAGACTTCCGGAGATTTCCCAACGGTAACGAACATTTTGGAAATACTTTAAGGAATTCGGAAGGCTAAGGGAAAATTTCTCGGAGATTACAAACTGCATTCAGATTCATGTGATTACCAGAATAGTTATCTTCCGCTGTAAATCGAAGCTTTTCTTACATATTGCTGTACCACGGGTACCGTAAAAGAAATTGAAAATATCCTCAGGTTATTGGACACAACTCTCAGGTTTTTGAAAGTGCCACCTTAACGACAGATCAACGTTTGTTTAACCTCTAGATATTGAAAGTTTAGGCTTCTAAAATCAATATCTGGTTTATAAAAGGTGTTGTAAAAAGGAAAAAGGCAGATAAGTATAGCGAGAATGATGAACAAAATCATCGACGAGGAGATATCGTCTTGATGTGCTACCAAATTCTCAGAACTACAGTTACGACCAAGTAAGGCAGTCGTTAAGGAGAATTGATATTTTCAGCTTTAAAGTACGAACGAATTCAGGATAACAACTGAAAATATACTGAAAATATATTACCTGTTTCTGTAAATGCTTTAACATATGCAAATCAAATTCAATTCTTCCATCTTGTTTTTCAACAGTTGTCAGGCAATGACCTGCAAAAGGACAACCTTACGTACTAGTTCACAATCAACATTTAAAATTAACATGTACTGGTTGTTTTTCAAGATTTAAAAGGCTGCCAACAATTTTTTAACAGTCATAACCAAATCTAGGAAGACCCGCAACAAATTTGTCAACAAGGATGGTATTTGCATATGATTTGGTATTAAAAACTTGCCTTGTCATACTAAGTTCTCTTGGCGCCTTTGCAAAACATGTTTGTTTTCCATTTCCGATTTTAAATTTCTGGACGTCCAAAAGAAGCACATAAGCGTTTTTCTTTGATAAGCTTTGTTCAAAACAGAGTAAACATTTTTGGAAAACTTTTCGTCAAGAGATTTAAATTCCCACGGTAGATTGTTCGGACGTTGTTTTGACTTAACAAGTTCATAAAGTATACTGAGCCAGCCTCAGAAATTTTGCGCCATTTTAGGAATAAACATCTTTGTGCTACTAGATATTGATTTTAAGTTTACACTTTGGTTGTTGCACGGAAAAGGGATCACGGAGCGAACGGTCGCATCGGAAGAGAAAATTAACTCATTTCGGAATTTCAATGGGTTATCACCCTTCGAAATTGGGCAAGTTTGCGAGGGGGAAAATAATTGGATTTTGATTGATGAGTTCTTACTCCTGTGCAACTGATTCGAAGTGTATTAGCTATGTTGTCGTCTGACAGAGAAAGATATGAAATGGCAAGCTTCAAACAGTTGCAGATTAAACTCGATTGGATATAGAATTAAATTCGGTTAGTTGAAACGGTATTTCACGGTCACTTCGCGAGTTTTAAAAATCCATTTTGGAATTAAATTTTGTCGCCTATTTGATCCATTTGCCATTTCATCTTTTTCATGTCCCGAGGAACTCCTGCATCGCCTCGCACAAAAACCATCGCGAAGTTCTTTGAAGAATGAAATTTGAAGACTGTTTGGCAAAAATTTATTTGAGACAGAATAAACTATCACGAAATATCAAAATTGTTTTTTTCAACTCGGGGTGATGCAGTTGTTTTTGACGGGATTTTTTTTTTTGTGAACTGTTGCCTTTTAAAAATTTTGCGATCAAAAACTTCTGAAGGGTGACCTTTTTATTTTTTCCTCAAAAAGTTGTAAGGGGAAACGCTGTGCAAAATTTTTTCAAATTTTCCCGCCAAAAGTCTTAGTTTTTAAACGCGAACTTTTTCCTTCGCACGTTTTAATTTAATTTAACTGATTTCCAATTAGTTAGTTACTTATTGCAAAACAATAAAATGAAATGAAAACAGCAGGTGGTGGTTTTTATTGTGTACATTATTTCAGCATTGTTGAAGGATAATGAAGACAATAAAAATAACACAGCAAACAGAAGTCAATTACACACACGTCTGCAGTATAACTTTTATTGGCTTTTTAATAACTCAATTGAAATTCAATACAAAAAATCTGAATAAGTAAAAAATAACAAAAAAAATGCGCTTTTAAAAGAGCCTCGTACTAGTCAAAATGTAGGCTATCTCTTTTACTATTTTTTGACTATGTAGGGTTGCCAAAAAGAAAAAAAATTCTGCGTTTTTGAACAGAGTCTGGCCAGAAATCAAGCGTATACTTTGACTTTTGATGGGAAAAAATCCTACATAGTGCAAAATTTTTTCCGCCAAAAGACACAGTATATGCTGGACTCTAAAACAGACAGCATTTAAAATTGCAGACTTTTTTTTCTAAGGACAACATTTTTCGATTTTCTTCTTAGCCCTTTTAAAAGCGCAACCTTTACATCAATTAAATGCGTCCTCGAAAACTGCACGGATTTCAGTAAATGTGTGAAATAGATACTAGACAATTGCGCGGTAATTTCAACGAGTTTAATAAGAGTCTTCCTGGCTAAAAACTCTAGTAACAAAAACTAATCCAGGTAATGCTAATATTCCACCTTAATTTTAAAGCTAAAACTTGAAATACAATTCGCGGCTTCCTCGAAAACTAGTAAGATACGAGACAATTCAGCAGATACAAGACAACTTAACAGAAATTCCAACGTCCTCTTTTGACTCTAGAGTTTTGTGTTTTGAAATCACTAATACGGGCTCCGTCCTAATAATCTTGTCGCAAGAAACTCAACCTACACTTTGTCTTGTAAATCTACCTCACTATCAAAACGTGATCCACAGAGGAAACATCTAAGCGAAGTTCTTTGCTTTCCTTTGCTTCGCTGTGCATGTTAATGCCGTCGCATGTACACTTGAGATGGCAGCCTGCAAGAAAGACAAAAAATTAATGGTCTAATTAACAATGGGTAAACTGAAACCCAAAGAACAAAATATACATACAGTGTTTAATCGACTAATAATAATCAATTTTTATTTGTACTCATTCTTGCTAAAGAAAAAATTACAATTTAAATGAAAATATTAAAAGTAATAATTTGAGTACTAACTGCATGGAATAACCATAGCGGCTAGCGGAGCCAGGCAACCAGTTAACATCAGCATTGAATAGAAATAAAATACAGGTCAGCAAGAAAACTTGAGCACAAATGAATACACAAGAAGAAAAACAAAGATGAGGAAAAACGCTATAACTATAACAGCTTATCCAGATCTCTGTTTCATTAAGTGATAGGGCTTATTTTTATCCTGCCTGGATGGGATACTAGTCTGTCACAGGGTTAGCATCCAGTATTAAATTCACCTAGAACTCATTTGTACACCTGAATGGAGAGAGGTAGTCAAAAGAACTATAAGGCCCCAGTTATATGGTCTTGGGTACCCAAGACAACCCTCCCCTCGGGGCAACTTTATCGAGCATTTATATGTGAAAGCGTGGTCCCTGTAGGCCGAGTCAAAGTTGACGCTGCATGATTATTCATAATCCTTATTGAACAATCAAATGTACAGATGTCCTTCTTTCTTCGAGTTTCCCTTGGTCATTTGATCACAGTGGGCTTTGCCGAGTTAATTTTCACTTCTCTGATACAAATTTCTGCTTTAAATCCTAAATCTAGCCATTACGTGACACTCGCAACGCCAAGAATTGTCCTGCTTGCCAGGGTTACCCTACCTGCCGAGTTGAGACAACTCGCCCACCAGAGTTGTCTCACCCCCCGAGACAGGTTCGCAATCCAAATGTAAATGGTTGGTTGATTTTGCAAAGAAATAAGCTTAAAGTTACCTTGGCCAGGGTAACTCAGGGGGAGGGTTGTCTCGGGTACCTGAGACCATATAAATGGGGCATAAGTGTCAGAGTATAGTGTCTTGCCCAAGAACACAATGCATAAACTGTAACCATTGGCTCAAACCCAGACTGTTTGATGTGCAGTCCAGTACACTAACCATTAGACTACTGTGTCCCTCCTCCCACAAAACAATACTCCTCAATGACACTACCACAGGCATTGTAGTCTTAAGGAATTTCTGTACACCCTACCCTTGAAGGGCTTCAGTGTATGACCACGTAACAACGATTTGTTGATTAGCTAAAGGGTAGTGAAACAATAACATTTCTATTGGTTTTAATTTTCTACCTGCATTATGCAAATCATTCCTAGTGATACCAAACATAAAATTGTGACTGACCTACTATGGGATCCAATGTATCAATCTGATTCTTTCTCCTCTCGAGTCTCAGTACATACTGTAGTTCTTTTTCTTGCTTCTCTGTTTTGTATCTAATAAGAAACTGCAAATGTTTTAACCCTTATGAAATTCCTTGATCTCTTAAAGTGGTACTATAACGAAAATCGCATCTTTGCTATCGCAGCCATGTTAAAACATAAACAAGTAGCCTGTGTGAGAAGAAAAATGCTGTTTACTATATTCAAATATGTCTCTTCGTTCCAGAGATATTCAAGTTTTAAAAATATGCAAATTAGCCCAGTGATGACGTCATACACTCAACCAAATTTTGATCAAATGTGATGAAAAAAGATATCTCAGCCAATTTGAATCGGAAATGTTTGATTCTTTGCAGTAAGATTCTACTAAATGTGCTCTAAAATATGAGCGTAACAGTTTGGTTACCATGGCAACATACTGGGTTCCAGACCTCCCCAATATAAAAGGCATTTCTGGCCATCTTTGGCGTTCCATTTTGATATTTGCACATGGTGCTTCATATGCTTGATTCAGCAAGCATATAAATATGTTAGCTCAAGTTTGTGGCCTCAGTTAATGTTTTGCGAGCTGAAAATCACTAACATATTGAAATCACGTGGGTGGGGACTGGAAAGAGTGAGTTGCCATGGGAACAGAATTTTTTATAGCCATAGGTGTGTTTCCTGTAGAACTATTAGCCTTCAAAGTTTCAATGGTCTGCACCGCAAATTAACCAAGATGGCTCTATTTATGTACTTGATATAAAATTGGGTTGAGTGTATGACGTCATCAGTCATCTCATTTGCATATTTTACACATTTTTCAAACTTAAATATCTCTGGAACTAATGCAGATATTGCAAAGGGTAAACAGCATTTATTCTTTCATGGAATTCTATGTGATACACCCAAAAAATCAAGGGGGAAAAATTTGATCACAGTACCACTTTAAGTTTTACAAACTTCAATAATAGCTGCATAGCGGGTAGATCTACCCGCTTGTAGCCGTCCTGCGTAGCCGTACACAAATAACTAAGACCAGATAATTTCCTTGCAGCTAGGGATTCTCTTCAAGAAATTTGGCACAATAAGTCTTATGTAACAGGTAAAGAAAAGGAAAGGTATAAGAAAAAACGTTCTAGTGTTCACCCAGCCTTTTCGACCACAAAATATGAAGGAAAGTCTAAACTAACGCATGAGGAAAATCGCTTCAGTACAAAGTGAAACAAATTTGCCACGCACTTCAGCTGTAATCAAGAGGATACTGGGACGAAGCATAAATTGCAATGGCTGCCAAAAGTTAATGGCAATCGTTATTAGCATATTTCGCTCCAGCATCAAAACAAAAGAGGTCGAACGAGAATGATTCTTCGCAGAGTTAGTTGAGTATATTGAAAGGGGCAAATTTCAGTGTTTAAACTTGAAATATGATGGATCGTTCATGAATCGATTTGAACACGAAGAATTAAAATACCACGTTATCAACCTTGTTTTTCAAATTGATTGACTTCTAGGAACGACAAAGCAACATAAAAATAGTTTTCAACATGCCGGAAAACGCATCTGCACGAGTCTAGAATTTCAAAATTTCAAAAGGGGAGCGTGCCCACGGAACCCTTTAGTTGGGAAGGCCCCCTGGGCCTTCCAAAAAACTACTGGTACCTGCCTGGTATTCTAAACTACCCTCTTGCACCAAAAATTGTTGAAATCCCTGATTACTAAATAAAAATAAGTCATCAGGGTTTGAAAGTTTCAACCCTACTAGCGGGAGTTCTGACAATGAAGGTAAGTTAAATTCTTCATCAGGCCAAGTGATCCAAACTACCACTGATAGCTTATTCCAGTTTCTGTTGCATCAACTGATAAGACATCTTTCTACTCCCCCTCTTCCTCCTCCCCCCTTAAATGTATGCCAGTCTGTTGCAGGGGTAGCCCCAGCATGTGGAGGGAGGCACTGTGAGAGTAACATGTCATGTCCAAGAACAGCAATAATGCAGTGCAGTTGCTGAACAGTGAAAAAAAAAAGATCTCTATTGGTTTTAATTTCCTGCCTGCAATGTGTGCCATTATTCCCAGCACAGATAAAATCGAGTAAGTGATAACCTCTCCAAACAAACACAAAGAAACGCAGACTCACCTGATATGGAATCTACTATCTCAATATGAACCTTTCTCCACAGCAGTCTCCGCACACAGCTTTTTGGTTTTTATCTAGTAAGAAATGGGAATTGTTTTAACTTGTGGCCAAGAACACAACACAGAGACCCTAACCATTGGCTCTAACCCAGCCTTCTTGATCTGCAGTCCAGTGTGCACTAGATTACTGTGTCTCTCCTCCCACAAAAAATACTCATCAACAATGTGCGCAGGCATTTGTAGTTTTAAGGAATTTTTGTGCACCCCACCCCTGAAGGGCTAGGGTGTTGTATTGCCACATAACAACTGTATCTTGAAAAGAATGAACAGTGAAACAGTAACATCTCTATTTGTTTAAACTTTTTCACCTGCATTGTGCACAGTCACGCCTAGGCTAGCACCTGAAACCAATCACAAAGCAATTGTGACCCACTTAACAAGGAATCCCATGTCTTGATTTGATTTTTTCTTCTCCTGAGTCTCTGCACATACTTTCATTGTTGCTTCTCTCTTTTGTATCTAGTAAGAAACAGGAAATGTTTTAACCTTTATGACAGCCTCAACCTCTTAAGTTTTACAGACTACATATGTACAGTCAATTGAAAAGATGTCGTTGCTACCGATTTTAAGCATCTTGGTAATCAATATCTTTCTTGTGCGGTATTTTTTTCATTTTATTTACAATGGGTGACAAAAGTAGTTGAGACAGTTGACTGAATAGAGGGCTAATTTCACCATTTCACTTATTCCATTTCAAATTCTGTTTACATTGGGAACCACACCTCCTCCTCCTTTTCAATGCTGTACAGGAAAGAGGCAAGTTTTAGGGTCCAGAAAATTTACCTTAAGTACGGGAGGTTCAGCCTCTTGGTAGGGCACTCGTCTTTGGATCGAGTGGTCTACAATGGGCGACAAAAGTGTTGAGACACTTGGCAATAAAATTCAATTTTCGAGCGTCTTGGACACATTCCCTCCCCCCCCCCCCCCCCGCCCCTAAAAAATTTTGATTTTTTTTTTTCTTGGACTGCACTGACCACAGCGCCTACAAAAACTTGAGT
>Ga0126338_10003211_pt1 | contig 11410 bp, 5 predicted proteins | sample OrbCmetagenome_2_FD_92529 | JGI IMG/M metagenome (GOLD analysis project Ga0126338, IMG submission 92529) | Coral microbial communities from Petempiche,Puerto Morelos, Mexico - Orbicella C C metagenome | ecosystem: Host-associated > Invertebrates > Cnidaria > Coral | place: Petempiche,Puerto... | reverse complement strand
TCATTGGGCATTAGGAGTTTTGTTATATATGAAACCATTACGTATCAACCATGTAAAACAAATTTGTTTTACCTATTTTTAACCGTAGTATTGTAGTAGCAGAGTTAATTTTAAGCAGTGATATGTAGTCACTGAGAACGAGAACTCACTAAGACTTTGATCGATGACATAAGGAACGACTCCATCGGGCCACATTCTGAATCTGGATGCGCCTCTTTTTCGGGAAATATCAATATCTTCTCCATTCTTAGCCCTCCTAATCTGCTCGCTTGAAAGAATCATGTCTCCCTCAAACAGATCTGGGTCATGGACGCCCTCATTCTCTGCAAGGTAACATGAATTCATACGATTAGTGGATAATAATAATAATAATGATAGTAATAATAATAATAATGATAATAATAATAACAATAATAATAATAATAATAATAATAATGAGAATCCCCACCGCTAATAGGGGACACCTAACTAAAACTATCTAAAAATAATATACAGAAAAGTCCTATAAGAGAAATTAAAATTATGAGATGGCGGTCAATACATCCACCTAGGATGTTGTCTAGATCTAGTCTCCGTACGTGGGTCTTAAACCGCTTGAGGTTTATCGCCGATCTCTCTTTATTTGTTAGTTTGCTCCATAGTCGTGGGCCTAGATATCGAATTGAATATTTTCCATACGTAAGAGCGTTAAATCTAGGTAAATGAAAATCTCCCTGCCATAAACCATAAGTATGGCAATTAGTATAAAACATGTTACAAATAGTCCGCGGGCACAAATTATGTTTAACCTTATACATTAAAATACATATGTCTTGTAGTCTCCTATTGCACGATGTTGGTAGATTAGCTTTCTCTAACAGCTGCTGGTGTGGCTGAAGAACTAACACATGGTTTCCCTTTTTTAAACAGCGCGGTCAAGGCTTTCTGCTCGTTTTGTCCGATTTCCGGCTCGATTTGCAACAAATTAAAGCTGTCCCACGTTCGTTCTAGTCCCGGTTCCCTCTAGCTAAATTTTCTAAAAATGCATTCACTAGGGCGTACGTTTGATTGACTGACTGACTGAATGACGGATTGACGGACTGAATGACAGACTAACTGACTGACTGACTGACGCACGGACGGACAGACGGACAGACTGACTGACTTTTCTTTAAAGGAAAGGGGAGTTCCCTTTCTAAACCCCTTATTTAAAGTCACAGTAACAGGCCAGGAAGCAAACCACCGTGTTAACAGCAGCGATAACATCGTAAAACAAGGAGTTAATGCACAGCATCATGGCTCCGCAGGTGCGTTTTACGTCCTGGTCAAATTACCAAATTCAGCGTATTTTCTAGAGAGTGAAGCATGACGGCTAAAGTTTTGTATTTCAGTTTGGAATTGAACGCTCTCTTTTCATCTTCACTCTGAGATAGTTTTGAAACCGATAATGACACACAATAGAATGATTAAGAAATATATTTGCGAGAGTTATCGATGAAATAAGAATTTATTTTTCTAGAATAGAACTTTTTCCCTCTGAATATCAGATGGCCTTTAAGATTATAGTGACATCAATCCAGATATTCTCTTGTAAGCTGTTCAGCCTCTATTGATGTGTTTAACCAACAGTATTCTTTCATTAAAAACATTAAACACATCAAAAGGTTCGCGAAATTTGTATATTGCCCTCGCGTGCCATCAGAACTGACGTCATTAATGAAACCACAACCGATGCAATTTTATCAGGGCATATATTTTCATCTACATGTACACTGAGCTATTTTTTATTTTATTTTATTTTATTTTATTTTTATTTATTTATTTGTTTTTTTTTTTTTGCTTAATTTGACGAGAAGTCAGGGAAATTTAACCTCAGTTTAAGGAACTGAGATAATTCTAGCTTGTGTTTTCACCATGAGGGTTTTATGCATTTCCCGACATCTCTCAATATGTCAGATTGCGGTCTGGAGAATAATATTCTGTCAACCGAAACTTCCATATAGGGTGGTAGAAAGCTCGATACTACTCTTGGTGGGACGACTGACATTTGCTTTACCAGCAAACGTCTCTGACACCGCTTTTTTCATAGCCGCCACTCATCCGGCTCCTCGCCGGATGGGAAGCGGCTACACGGCGAACACAACTTTTGCGTGTGGTTCAATATTTTTAATTGTTTCATGTTAAAAGGGCACTACAATGAAAGGTTTAAACCACTACCAGTATTTTTTGGCCCTTCAAAGATGCGTCAGAGCTGGAAATAGAGGTCCCCCATCAGATAGTGTCCGTCCCAATTTATGTTTCTTATCTTATGAGAATTAGCGCCAAGCTGAAAAAGTGAAAAACAAGACATTTACGAAATTTTGATCCGGAGTCGCGCCTACTTACCACGAGGGTGCGATGCTTCTCACGCCACTATCCTGTAGTTGTTTCCCAAAAATATCGGGAGTTTTCAGTCGCAGGTAAATTAATTACTTGGCCACATAACAAGCTTTATTTTCGATTTGACTTGTGTTTTCTGACTGTTTTATTAGCGTTAATGGCAAAAGGTGCAACTTACAAGGGCGATGTAAGAGGAAAAAGTATCCCAGTTCTTTTAAGACAACATGCAAAATCAAGTCACGTTCTTGTATTTACATGCTGCGTGAAACAAAGCAATAGATTCCTCTTTTTGTTTTCAGTTTAAGTTGAAATATTTTCATTTCGATTCCGGATATTAGTGAAGTTCGCAGCCGTTTTCTTGTCATCAAATGCTTAAAAATCAATTTACACCTAAGAACGACCTTTGCCAATACACATAATTTTATTATAGTTTTTCGAAAAAAAGAACATTAAAGCGGTTGCAGTTATCTTATATTCCTGTATCTTCTGTTTGTTTTGATCAAATTGACTATATTCTGAGACTTACAACGTTCAAGATTATTATTTGTTTGTTAAAAAAAACCAGTTAAGTGATAAATCTTTAACTGTATTGTTTACCCTATTCAGCTTAACTGAAAAAAAAAATCTAAACAAAAACCCACTCAAAGCAAACTGAGCATTCTGTCCTGAAAATTAATTAAGCTAGTATTTAATTGTTAAATTTGAAAAGAATTTGAGACTTACCGTCAGGATTTTCTGATGCTCCAAACACTGCTGTAACGAAGAGGAGTAAGCCAAGCCACTTCATTTTCCTTCCACTACTCTGAATACTTTGTGTCACTGTGGGACGCAGCTATCAACTGATGAATGTGAACGACGAGTCTCGAATTTTATTGGGTCGAGTCGGTGATTTAAAAGATTGTTTACAGCCAATCACAAAGAATAAACGTGGGAAATAAATAAAAGCTTCTTTAACAGTCCTCATTCACAATATTTCAGATTAAGGTAAGTGCAGCGCTGTATGTAATATATCAAACTCGAAAGACCGTGTTTGACGACATTTCCAAGCGCCGAGAAGAGAGTTGATAAGACGAAGCGTACCGGAGTATTTTTGACGAGCCTCGAGGTGTTTGGAAATGTAGTGAAACAATGTCTCGAGTGTTTGATATATCTTCTCAATCGAAACTAAAAATAAGGAAACATATAAGGTATATATGGAGAAATATAATTGTAAAAACCTAAGCTAATTGAGATGAGATATCAAGCCATCGTCACGGTCATGATTTTCGGCTTTGTTTAAACGCGATGTCATGAGTTTTAGGCCCAGTCCACACGTATCCGGACATTTTTGGATCCGCAACTTTCTCTTTCGGGATACAGCTTCCGTCCACACGCATCCGGCGAATTCGGCAGCGAATCCGAATATTTTTGCTACGTGTAGACGGCGAAATTTTTGAATCCGGGAAGAGAAAGTTGTTGATTCAAAAATATCCGGATACGTGTGGACGGGCCTTAAAAGGTATATTCTTGGTACACTTCTTTGCCGCCCTCTTCAATATAATTGACCGAATTATATGTCACGTGAGAAAATGAAATACAGCAACAACTGGCCATGTTTCTACTAGATTGAAATCGAACATGGACGTAACATGCATGAATATAACTAGTGAATAGATGTGGAGTCTATGTACCAACTGAATGGATCTCGATGATAGCGAAATTGCCTGATAAAATATTCATGTTTATTTGACTGAAGCAGTATCCTCGGCGTTGCCAATATGTTGTTGGAAGCCCCTAAAAGAGACTTGACGATATATGACGTAATGAATCTGTGCCGTAGCCTCCTACGCATATGCCTTTGGACTCGTCATTCCTAATACGGCCGTGCTGTTGATCTAATCACCTGAAACTCTAAAACACGTGTGATACAGAAGATTTCGGGTGCAGCAGCTTAACCGCTTCAACCACTTTAAATATATTAATATTCCCAGTGATTATCTACATCAATCTTTTGAATAATCATCAATCGCGGGGGTTTTTTTTTCTGCTCAAGGCTTAATAAATTAAGTATTTACCTGATACACACACCTAGGGACCGCCATTGCCACCTGGCAAACGTCGACATTTTAGTTTGACGTTTGACGTTAGCGAATCTGAGCGCGCTCATTTGTGCCACTAAACATTTTTCGCCATATAAGTTTGTCGACGAGAAAAGATTTAAAAGAAATCGGACGGAAAACAAACACAAATTTTGATTTTTTCGAAAATTATGACGCACAGTTTCAAAAACATACATTTCGTACGTATTCCATTCTGTGCTTGTCAGATATTGTTCATGTGGAAGACCGTCTATCACTGATATTGAAAGCCAAACTATTCCGTGCGTGTTTTGTCAAAAACGTTTATGTCTTATTGTGACTTGAGATCTGTGTTATGTTCTTGTGTGAACGAAGATTTATATACTTAACAAATCAACGTCAGTTTTTTTAAGCGACTCTTGCTGGTGATTGAAATCTTCAAATACTGTACAGCTCCTAAAATATGGGATGTGTTCATCTTTGTTAACAAGGCAGTCCCATTTTAATTAATCCGTTATTAAAAGAACGAGAATAAATCAGGTTGAAAGATGCAGATTATAGCTGGCTCGTTAGGAGGTTTTGGAAGTCTCATTTTGTAATCCGACCACAATTTGAACTGGTTCCAACAATAGCTCTGTGTCCCAAAAAAAATCTTAAGTGGATGAGATCTGCAACCTTTGCTTGAAAAACAACTATCGCCATCGCCTCTTTATAAACAAATTACAATATTAAGAGAGCAAGCCTTACGGCTGGTTTTCATGCGGGTCCCCGATCCTGGTCGAATTGGGATTTGGAGTGTTGTTTTTTTATATAAAATTGTACAAACCCCCCATACAACACAAACCCAAGAATTAGCACAAAATAATCGGAAAAAATTGAAATAAATCGATATCTTTCACAACGCTCGATATTTAACAATTATTCGCCAAAGGCGAAGTGAACATTGGTGAATATTCACCGAGACAAACTGAAAGTCGAGGTGAATATTCACCAAGTTCACCGAGCCTGAGGCGAATAATTGTTTTAGTATAATTTTCAGAGGTGAATATCAAGGACTACAAAATAACGGACTAAAAAATAAAAACACAGACGCAATTGGTCTTGTGCAAGTATGCCGTAGTTTTAATAATAAACTTTACATGTAAATCGATTGTCAATCAATTTACTCACCGAGTTCGGCAGTAAAACAAACGAGCGAAACACTACGAAAAATAAATTGCTAGTTGATGTCAAAAGACGCCACCATGAAAATCGCCTATTTTTAGTGGTTTAATCGGCTGAAGATATTTAAATGTTGATTTGACTTCCTCTCTAAATATTGAAATATATTTTAAGTACTTAAATCGATAATAATGGTAAGGATCCTCATCGTCACGGTGCTACCTCTCTAGAATCAAGAGCATAAAACAGAATCGGTATAGAGAAGCGTTTAATATTGGCGTGGTTATATTCGTAACTACAAAAGCGTGGTATTGCTCGTAGTGATGGTGAAGTGTTTGTGTTACATACATAGTTAAATATATAACTTTATTTTGACTGGCATTTACAGGGTAGCTAAAAAGCTAACATCTGCGGTGTTAATAAACATTGCAAAGAGAAAAACAAAAAGTACTGCTACTGACAATAATGTTTGAGTACATTATATGTGTATATATCTTTATATAAAAGAAATCAATTTAAAATAAACAACTTGTGTGGAAATCAGTAATCATGCCTGTAAGGAGACTGTTTTCAAGAGGCGCTTAAAACCAGTTAAAGTAAGTTCCGTTCTAATGTTCTCAGGTGAAGAATTCTAAGTTTTGCAAGCAAAATACATGAACGATTGAAGACCATAAGAGTTGGAAGCAGGTTTACACAGTGAAAATGTATCAGTTTCTCTAAGAGAGTACACTGTAGAGCGCAAAGCTACTAATATTTTGCTAATCAGTGTTGCTAATCTGTTGGTTCTGTACAAAGACACAATTCCCGACAGGGACTGGCACAATTCACACGCACTCGTTGCCATGCAACTGTTTTAATATGACGGGAGCTAAATACAAACCGTAAAATAGCCGACATGCTGACAAGCAATCGATTTATTTAATGCTAATTGTACAAACTAATAATGAACCTTTACAAAACAGGTGCTGTTGTTAATCCATTGAGAGACCTGAATGAACTCGCTAGTACGAAATTGGCACTGTTTACTGGTCGACTTCCGAGTCGCTTGAAACTCTTAACATAGTTTGCAGGTTTTCCTACAGTTTGCTTTGACGTATTTACTCCATCTGCAGCGACGTCTCCAAGACCAATATCTACAACTGCGTGTCTTGTCCTTGCAAGTCACTAAAAAATAACAATTCAAACTGAAGTTTGTGGCTTTTCGAATGAACTTACAATGAAAGAATTGCGCTACCAAAAAAACAAGCAGACAAGCAAGACTGTTCATCAGACTTTGCTGTTTTTTGACCTGACTTGTTATCGATTACATTCTGGTGGGATTTCAGTGAATGAGGCATAATGGCTTCCTACTTCACTGAGTCACAACAAACATTAATTGCGCAATAAATGTACGAAATGAAAGCCCATTAATGTCTGTTCATATTGATTATGCAACATTAGAATATCAGTCTTTTGATATGTAAGATAAATGTTCTTTGTATTGCGTCTTGCAACCTGTTTTTCTTTGCCCTAAGCATTTTACGGGGAGATAACGGAGCTTAAGCAATGATGACGTCGACACCGAAGACGACGCCTGGTAAAAAATGCATTTACATTTTACAAATGAAATTCGCAATTGTCAGCGCTCCAACGGGTCTAAAAATGTGCTCAAGCTAAATATGCAACGACGGCGTTCAATTCCTAATGGAAATACAAAAACTTAGCCGTCGTCGTTCCCGTTCCTCAGACTACGCAGAACTTGATCATTTCGCATTGATGTTTTGTAGGGGACGGCAAACAAACGTACAAAGATCTATAACGCACGTGCGCAGCCATTGTTTTGCTCGTTAAATCTTTTGTTTGGTGACGTTCTCGTTGCCGTCGTCGCGGTGGTTTGCTTAAGCTCCTTATATAGTCGGAGAGACACCTGACGTATAACAGTTACCAATATGCGTATTACGGTGAAGCAATCACGACTGCAGGAGCAACATATCATATCTTAGGCTGGAGCTCGTGAACGCCGAATCGGTCAGGCGGAAGTGTTGATAAATTACATTATTAAACATATATAAAGAACGTCTTAATAATGAAATTGTTAGCATAAAAACTTTCGTTACCTCCTGGCCGTCGAGCGCACTGGGCCTTGTAAAGCAGGTTCGCCTGCTGTGCATCAATGGAACTTAACCCTAGACGCTGACCAATAGTAACCTTAACAGATAAAGCATTCTAATTAGCTACCACAAAATTAATACTTCAGTTAACTTTTAATCCTGGGTTAGCGTAAACCGGCTTTCGAACAACCCGGCCCATGTTTAAATTCAAAACTTCATCTGCTACTAAAAATTAATTTGCTGTTCTATCGTAATTTGACGGTTTGCTGAGAAAAACAAATTAAAATTATATTGCTTTTTTATTTAATCATTGTAAGGTTAGGTGTTCACTAGACAGTTTCAGGTTACCATCGAAGCATACCCCTGATCTCTTGGGAACTATAGTTGGTCGTCCGTTTTTGCTGAACGCCGTGCTCCTATAGTGCATCAAGCTTCCGTAATCATATCTAGTGCCAAGAGAGTCAATCGTTGATCTGGGGTACTTGTGAAAATTTCGCTCCGCCCCTGAAAGAAGTTGTGTTAGTACACTGCAAGCATGAAACTCAATTTCCAATTGCGTTTCAGGAAAATAAAAGTAAAGTCAGATAAGCAATCTTCACAAAAAATATATTATCGTTTTCAGTTTTTTTCATCTGCTCTCGCTGTCGAGTTCTGTAGAAACGTGGCTGAGTGAAGTACTTTTAACCTTAAAGTTAAAATGACATTTGAACTTTGTATGTAATTCAAGATGATCTTGATAATGAAATCTAAGTGAGCCGGTTTCTTTTTAATGATATAGGAATATAGAGATCATAGGAATCGCTGTTGTGGAATCACCAATGGATGAAAGATCCGTGACGACTAATTATTTATAACTCTTAGAAAAATAGAAAATCGAAGCTTAAGTCGTCAATACTTACCCGGACGGATATTTCCGTAGAATACAGTGATGAAAGAGTCTCTATCAGGGCGAGATTGCTCGTGGAAGAAACCGATAGCATGCCCTGAAAAAAAGTGGAATATAACTCACTTAGTGCTACGAAGATCGTAATACTAATTGCGCAACGAAATTCGGGAGCTCTCTGTGGGGTTTGCTGAAGATCATATGATTTGCAACAACTGATCAACTCGTGAACTGGCACTTCTAAGGCCATTAAATACAGGTCAACGTATCGACATAAATACCATTACGCCATAGTACGATGTTTGGTTTTCTGTTGACGGTTAATGCTTTTTGAATGGCGATGATAACCTTTTTATCAGTTACATCTACTCCATGCTTACTTGAAGAAAGTGTGAGTAAAAAATTTCAAAACCAGGAGTTGGAGGTGGCCAAAAGTACCACCGCAACGCCATACTTGGGGAAAACCCCATGCATAAAATGTTAGACTATATAACATATGTACAATATATTGACAATCCAAAACTCTAGATTAACACAAAAAAAAGAAAAGAAAAAAAAAAAACCTCAAATTACTCCATAAAAACTACTATCTTTTTAACGACTTAATCAATGCAAGATGCTGCCAAATTGACTCCTTTACCTACCCTCATTGTTAATTGTTTGTGTTTACTTTTACAGTTGGACAGAATATATAAACAATGAAAGTTTACCAATTTCATGAGCAACAACTCCCTTGTACCAGCATCCTGAGGCGAGAAAAATATCTTGTTGTCTACCTGTTCTTCCAACATATGACGCACATCTAAAAGATAAGCGGTCATGTAAACTATACAGTCAATGATTTGAGCATGTAGATTAAGTATTTCATGGTAGAAGCAGATTGTAGGGGGGGGGGGGGGGATTATGGGAAGAAACGGGGTTGACATGGCCACTTAGTAATCTCTTGATCAAAGACGACACGAAATATTCAAGAATAAGTGAGGCGTGGTATAAAACACTTACGTAAACGGACACTAATTGTAGGCGGACACAACAGTAAGACACTAAGTCATGATTCAAGACACTCAGTCACTGTCCCATGCATTTACAGCACTAAATGTTTAACCTTTGCCGAGCGACCACTTACATGAAGTAATGGTCCTCGCCACAAACATACAAACGCAACAGTTTATACCTCACGTAACTGGGCACCTCTACTAAGCGGACGCCAGTTTTTTCTACGTCAGTTTTTCAGTTTTTAATTCTACGCGAAAATGAAACATAAATTCAATGCATGATGAAAACTTTAGTTTTGACTGTTGTCTTTTTCACTGGAATTCTTTTTGTGGTAATTTAGACTTTTCGGGTCCTGTGTTTGCGTGTTTAATTTATTCATTATTGCGCCAAAGATTCTGTTAATCTCCCCTTACTTACCCGGAGCCAGATTTGAACCTGATGTAAGCCGATTCTCTTGCTTTCTTTTTAAAACGGATGCATGTTTTTGAGCTCCATTCCTGTATTCCAGCTCTGATGGCGGACACAGCTCTGGAGTTTCGACCTAAAGAACAAGAAATAAATTCAAGAAATAAATTCATTTTTTTGAACAAGTGTGTTATGGTCATTCATCATCACGCATGACACATGTTTGTCTTTCGTCATCGTCATCACATCATCATCACTATCATCATCATCAACAACAACAACAACAACAGTGCTCGTCAGGCCATGGGCTTCATAAGACCTTAGGAACGTTATCTGTCTCTCACTAAAACAAGAAAATTTGAATCTCTTTTTTTGATCTTTTTCAATATTTTGCACTTAACTTATTCAGTCTAATTTAGCATTTGTTTGAGACGAAGGTACTAAGCTTAATTTAAGTACTTACTAAGACTTGAATCGATCATATAAGGAACAACTCCATTCGGCCAAAGCTTGGATTTCATTGCTGCTCTTTTACGGGATCTATCGACATCTTCTTCTTTTTCAGCTCTCCTTATCTGCTGATTTGAAAGGATCATATCTCCTTCCAGCAGATTGGGGTTCCTAGAACCCCGGTTTTCTGCAACGTAAATTACTTAATTAAATAAATTACTTAATTGGCCACTCCCCATTGGGGCTTTTCAGGACCAATGTAAACAAACAGTGATAAATAAATATTCAAATAAACATAACTAGATTAAGAATCCCAACTGCCGGGAGACAGACCAATTGGGTATTTACAAGCGCAGCCGAGAAGTTGAACTCGTGGCTACCCAGAACAACATCAGCTAACGATCAGAACGAGATTTGAACCCGGGACCTACGGATTTCAATTCCGGCGCTCCAATCACTCAGCCACGCTGCCTCCGTAGTAAATTATAGACCATTAGTAATTTTATTTTGGTGTGCTACCCATGCTCTTGCAATGGAAAGACGCATCGGGTTCATGATTGGACCAATTGTCTACGTAATTCACTGCTTTTGGATTTCAAAAACAACACTACTTTCTCGCCACTTCTAGTCACGGAACAAAAATTTTCATCAGATGTTAAGCAATTTGCTCCTTTTGTTTGTTTTCTGTTTCTGTTTTTTGTTTTTGGTTTTTGTTTTCTTTTTTTAAAAGAAATTTTACTCGGAAATATCAACCTAAGGTTGGTCACCTTTCAGTAATGTTGTTTCTCAGTGCATAATATCATTGATTTGCGTGAGTTTTTAAGCACAACAAATTGATCTGTTGGAAATGTAGCAACTGATCAAAATGATAATATTTTCAAATCGCGGTCTTAGGCCCGGTTCATACGTCGCATTTCTGCCGTGTCGAATTCAATTCAACGAATTAAATTCGACAGAAATTCGACGTCTGAATCGGCTGCCGCATTTCTGCCGCACGTTCGACTGGTCTT
>Ga0126338_10003210_pt1 | contig 11415 bp, 2 predicted proteins | sample OrbCmetagenome_2_FD_92529 | JGI IMG/M metagenome (GOLD analysis project Ga0126338, IMG submission 92529) | Coral microbial communities from Petempiche,Puerto Morelos, Mexico - Orbicella C C metagenome | ecosystem: Host-associated > Invertebrates > Cnidaria > Coral | place: Petempiche,Puerto... | reverse complement strand
TTTTTTCTTTTTTTTTTTTTTTTTTTTTTTTTTTTTTTTTCACAAACAAATGAGTTCAGAAAAATCAGCTTTTAATAGACGGATATTTTGGATAGAAAATTCGTGAGCCAGAGTAAAAGTCCTATTGATGTCAAATTATTTGAGATTTTCAGTAAGCATACGAAACACTGTGGCTATTTTTGTCAAAAAGCGCTCCAGATTAAACAGTGCGTGATCGTTGTTATATTAGCATATAACGTGCCCGTGTGTGGTTTTTTATTTTTTTTTATTTTTTTTTTTTTCTCTCTCTCTTTCTCGATAAGTCATTCAGATAGGTCCCAATTAAACAACCTGAAGCCATAAGAATGACCTTTCCGTGGGGAAACTTCTTGTAACATTTAGTTACGCACTTCTGTTCGGCACATAGTGTATTACACTTCTGTTAGGCAGAGTAGAATCGCTTGTAAAGAGTTAGCTCCAGTGCTGGGGTTCGACCGAGGATCCGCGCACGTAAAAGGGCCCTTAAAGCACCGAACTTGACAGCTCGTCCAGCTCGAATTTTTCGGTGGCCCGAATAAGAACCCTAAACCTGGAAATTCATTGTGGAATAGAACAATTCAAATCACTCAGTTATTACTGAAAAATAAGACAAAACAACGGCACACGTTATGCGCGTTACACAGAAGACAAATTTTTAGCTTTTTCTCTCTTTTGCTTGTTACCAATAATCTGCAAACGCACAAAAAGAACACAAAATTATCAAATTCCATCTGACGATTGCGTGTAAAAGTTGTCCATTCTTTGAAATAGAGAATGACAACTTTCCGTCCTTTATTTACTCTTCAAAACGTCGCATAAACGTTCTGCACGCTAGAAAAAGAGAAGACAAAAGGATATGGAAACTAATAACGAAAATTTACGTTCCTGACAATTGCCTCCCATGAGGAAAGACATAAAAACGTTCACTTAAAAAAAAAAGAAAACATAACACGCTTTCAATGTTCTTTCAATTCCCGGGTTAGTGTCGTCAAAGTATAGGCGCAGCCGAGAAACAATGGTTAACCAGTTTACAAAGTAAAAACAAATAATTTAAATTTACCACTGTCGGGTGCCTTGTTCACAACGCCCAGCACTTCTAATTTCATATAAACAGCCCGAAATTAACTTGCGTCTTTAGAATTGAATTTCGACACTTTGGACCGTGAGAAAATGGTCTCATGTTCGTAATCCAGAAATTACCATTTGCCTTAAAGAGCAGGTCTTGAACCAAAAATAACTTTTTTATTTATGCAGTTTGAAAAACGTCTTTATACAGTAGATCACGTTTTGCACTCTGTGCAAAACGTGCAGTTGTGTTATCGTAGCATTTACTTACGTACTAACAAAGAGCTAATGACTTTTTGTTCCAAAAAAAAAACTAGAAAACAAAGGAAAACAAATTTTAATAATTTTACGTCAACTAAACGACTCCTACCCATTATCAATGTTCCTAAAAAAAATCGGGAAGACATTTTTTTGAAATGGACATGATTGTTAATAACCTGAAAGTATCGCATTTCTATTGACAACAAATCTACTTTTGATTTTCAAATGTTCATCTAGGAAGATCGAGGAGACTTTGCTCGGAGGGCAAGCGATTTCGGAGAATGAACCTTGAGCCTTCAATACTTTGGTGATTTTTTTCTCCAAAAACTTAAATTCCACTTACTGAACAAGAAATTTTAAAGAAACTGTCCAAATCTATTTCCGCGGATGGCTTTTTCTTCCTTAGATTAGTCTAGAGCGTTTACATGTATCCGATTACATAACCTAAAAAGATGAAATTACAGTATTAAAATTTCACACAAGCAATACTATTTACCGACTATTAGGGGTTTCTGGAAAAAGAAAAAAAGATTAAAAGATTAACCACACTTTTTTGAAAATAAGTTCGCATTTTAGACTCAGGTTTTAATAAGCTTTTTAGAAAGTTGTGCTATATACTCATAATTAAACGTTGACAATAAGAATTTCATGTAACAATCTGATTTGCTTTAGCGCAACCTGCAAACGTGACAACGATAACAGTATAAATAAATCCCGGAATCAGTTCTTAACTTAATAATTTGTACGCGGATAAGTTTCAGACAGGACGAAAACAAAGTTTGAAACATCGAATGCAATTAAACGCGGAATAGATGATTTCCTCTTTTGAAAACAGCACGGAGTTAGCTAAAGAACTGCATCGACGCTGCTGGCGATAGTCACAAACGCTGTCAACAATGTTAATGACATAGCAATCAATTTGTCATTTGCCATGAAGCTCGTTTATTGTCACAGCACCAGCGCAGATAAACAGCGTGAAGCTCTTCGGGGTTCAGGGTTTATTCTCCCGATACACTCTATTTCCACTCTAGCGATCTAGGCTCACGTTTTCCTCTATGTTTATTTAGGTGCTTAGTACGTGCAAATCTACGAGCTCAGAAGGATTTCATTGATCGAATTATATGATAAATTACTCCGAGTCATTCTGACCATAGGCCACAGAGATAGACGTCTGTTTATCATTTTGAGACAGTATCTGCCATAAATTTCTCACCAACCTCATAATTCAAAACAAACTACCGTAACTTACTAAAACAACCAGTTTTAGAGGAAAATTTAATAGCTGTTAAACGTGATCCAAAGAACAGTTTTACGAGCGGCGGTTTTGAAAGGTTAAACCAAGAAAAGCAAAGGTTGATAAGATAATAGGAACTCGTTTGTTTTCAGAAAGTAACTTCTCTACTCTGAGAAAAAGCAATGATACAATAGCAATAAGACAAAGAGACGAATTAAATTAATTATGCATCCATGGACTTACATAATAACAAAGTCTTGATAAAAAGGCATCCAAGGTGCCTAAGTTGTTGAATTCTATAAAACTTTTAGTTGCCTGGTTTGTTCTGATTGAAATTTGTACATATTGGTGAAGATGAAAACGATACAGTGGATAAAATAAACTTTTAAACAAAACATTTATATGTGTAACGATACGATTAAAAAGGATAACCATATGCGGTTTTAGGCACTCTAACAATCTCTTTCTGCGATGAATATTTGCCCGAATTTTACTAGAAACCGAGAATGCTGTGATCAAAAGCAATCCAGAACTCGTTAAAAGCTCGCGAACTTATTATAAGCAGGGGATTAAAATACAGCGAATGGACCGAAGAATAATGAGAGTTGACCTTATTTAAACCTTTTGTTTTCGAAGAACCCGAGTTGCTAATGGTAATTCACAAGGAGACATGAATGCATCTCCCATGAGTAAGTTTTTTTTTTCAGTAAAAGTCGGTTTTTTGCATTTAAAGCAGAGAAACACATAAGTCTTACCTTGGTCGCTGTCATTCTTGAAGTAGTGAGCGTGAACTGGGTTGAAGCAGAGAAAGTGAAGCAGTATCAACGGTATAAACCGCATTATCAATCGTTTGAGGACTCCCCAGGTACGTTTGACAAGTTTTATCGTTACGAGACTGCCAATGACGAAAAACTTACAAAGTTGTTACAACGAAGACCTTTGGCAATATTCACAGTCGATAACAGCGACTAACAGAGAAAAGTTGATCGAGTCACGAGCGCACTGTGGCAAACGCCTGAAGCACTTCTGGTCGAGTTTAAAAGCTTATCTATCCTCGAGCCATAAATTTAACATTTGAGTTTAATGTTCTGAAAAGCAAAACAATGAGCTTAGGTGACGTAAAACGCTGACCTTGTGCCTCCCTAAATACCTCAGCGCGTGCGCAGAACGGATAGTGAACTTCAAACTCGGACATAATTTCATTTTCTGGTAAGTTCCGTTCGTCTCAAATGGACTTTCTTGTCTTCAAGTAAACTAACGCGCTTGCATCGGTTTTAAAATGCTCCATTCTGCGAGTCAAATTAAACCTGAAACACTTAGATTTATCACGTACTTGATTGACAAACAGTAAAACGACAAACAACATTCATACAATATTTATAAAGAACTTGACGGAATTTCTTTCACACACACACACAGACAAATTTACCCAGTTCACTCGTAAACAGTGATTCGAAAAAATGTGATCATCTGTGTGTGTGGTTTTACTTGTAAGTTTAAAAACAACTAGCAATTGGTTGTGAAAAACGAGCAATTTCAATCTCATATTTGTTGACCCCTCAAAAAAAGAAGTATTGCTTATGTTAGCACCATTTTGGTTGTTTTCTAACAACCTCACCGGAGTCAACTGCGCATTAAGACACCCCACAAATTGTGCGGTTTGGAGGTCATTGCTTATTACATCAACAGAAATCGTAATCAAAGCACCCACTATAACGCTACAATATAGTGTATCTCCAAAATTTGAGACGCGTTCAATTTGCAACGTGGCGCCGAGAGGGTTACATGTTGAGGGCTGATTCGATTTTTTTCTATGGTCGCGAAATTAATTATTCTCACCATCAACCCAAACGTCGGAAAATCAGTCAAGGGAACGTGACCTTTATAAAACTGAAAAGACGCTAAATTTCTTCAATTCATTCTTTTACAGCCGTAACGAGTGACGTTTCGAACTCTTTGTCGTCGGGTCAAATTTATTCCTGTACCAAACAGGCTTCTTGCATCATGCAAGTGCTATGTTTACTGAGTTGCGTAAAGTTAATGGACATAAATTTTCTATTTTGCTGTTAGAAAGGCTTAAGCCTAAAGAAAAGCACTTTCACTTCAGTGTATTGTATCCTAAGCTCTCTCACAAAATACCTTGTATAGAATCAAACTAGATACTAGACAATCCGGTGGCAATTCCTGCTTATCTGCTCGGGCTAAAACATTTTAAGCCCAAACTCAGTGATTCCGATCCACTTTCATTTAATCAACACTGAACAGATATTAAAGCCGAAAAACGGATATAGAAGAAAATGCGATTAAAGTAAGCGTTTGAGAATTTGTTATCGTGAGTGCTATCTGTCAGGTACGTGAGTGATAATTTAAAATCGCCTTGAGCTGGGCTTCTCACGATATCATAAATGAAGAACCACCAGATTGATTTGAGGCTTAATTTTGGCATAAAAGAGAAATGTATTGAATGGCGCTTTGGCGTGTTTTGTTGAGAATTATTCTTAAACTTAAAGACTGACACTCATTGCATTGGTAGAAAGAAGCCTGGGTTTTGGGCTTTGAAAGACACTATTTGACCAAAAGACCTTTGAGATAGAAAGTGACGGACGAAGTTTAATTTTATCGCATATCGAACTTTTAATTTGTTTACAAATGGATCCTTTTACACAACGAGTTATCGTATGTGATCTCCCGATATGAAAACCTAATCTTTTGAGCTTTTACAGCGAAATACTTTATTTTGATTCATTTTAAAGGGAAAAAAATCTGCACAAGCCCCGAGGCTACATGTAATAGCAGCTACAAAAGAAAAACAATTTTCAGAACGTGGCCTGACTGTCAAAATCAAACACACATGCTCCTCCACAGTAACCCGCAGGCAAGCCCAACCAACCAATTATTGGTATCACACAAAATATTTCACCAATAAACTTTAGATCACATATCAGAAGGACAGGAGTCCTTTCTTCGATCCTCCTTGGTTAAATTATACGAAAGATGCTTTAATTTGCGTAACATAGGCATTCAGTGAGACTCGCATCCGTCCGTAAAAATTAAACGAGTCAGTAATGTTTCCTTTTTCTTTGAAGTTTACCACACAGCCGGCTGTAAAATGTGAAAAACCTTTTTAACACGGAAATGGAGAAAGGTATCAGGTGGCCGTCCACATCGTTGATAGGTATCAGGTGGTCCACATCATCGATTTATGCTAAAATTCAACCAGCCAACTACGTAATAAAACCGACAGATCAAGCAGAAGTTACCCAAGTACCCTGTACATCACATCACAGGACTACCCAGGCAACTAATCTAGTCCTACGTTACATCTTTACTTCGAATAAATGAAGAATTCTACATTGCGTGAAATTATCTTCCATGCCTGATTTCCGTGTGCCTTCAAAGCACTTTGTATTAGTTTATCGACAGGTGAAGAAATTACTCTAATTTGGGTTTTTACCTTATGCGTAATGTCACGCAGCTATTTCAAGCTTGATCCTTTTGTTACTCAAGTTGAATTTTACGTGTAGCTTGCCTATATTAAAAGACATTCCGGAATATACATCTCGAAACAACACAAATTGTGAAAATACAAAGAGACCACTTTGTGAAACTACTGAACGCCCTTTAATTGAAATTTGCTTATTTGATCCCTCTGACGGAAGCTATCCTTTTTTGTCGGAAACATTGCAACATTGCAAGCAGCTCTTAGGCTGAAGGCCAAGGTTCCTCTAACAAGTCTTATACCAAAAATCTCTGCAGCGCACGCCCTGTCTGGATTAATATTTTTACTATTTTCACCAATCATACAACTCAAGAGGAATTGTGAGTCGGGTAAACCAGCTTGAGTTCATCTAAGAAGCAAAAAGGATGAAAACACTACGTTCACTTTCCATAGAAACAGGTTACAAATGATTGGGAATTCGCCAAGAGAGTACTGAAACTAGTGTGGAACAGTTTAAATACAAATGCTCACAGTGACTAATAGAAACTCTGCTCCTGCAATTTATCCAGAATTTGTTGTACCTTAGCAGGTCCAGTTTTTAACCGGCTCTCGCTCATGCTAAATGACGCACAGAAGTTTCCTTTGGAACTTCTTATAAACAATATCTTTATATGATTTCAGACGGAGTGTAAAAACAAGAAAACACCATTCACCATTTCTCAAGAAGGAAGAACGAGAACAAAGTTTGTATTGTATGACAACTTTGGCTTACAAACCAAATAAACTGCGAAGCCGTGAACGAAGAGCATCCTTGATTGAACGTTGGATCTGACAGGAGATCTAATCAACCAAACTTGAAAAGTAAAACGATGAGAAGTCAAAGACTACTGTAGGACTGACACAACATGGTACATTTAAAACAATATTTCTGCTGGCCGCAGACCAGCCTTCTTCAGGTTTTGATGTGTTAAGTTATAAAAATGAAAACACAAACCTGGTCAAAACTTAGCTCACAAAACAGAACAGATCAGAATCTGGTAGAGTATGAACCTTCTAAGAGAGTTTGGTAAAGCGACATTTTGTTTCCCTTCCGTTTTGCTTTGTTTCCCTTTTCTTCGTATTTCCCTTTGTTTATCTCTCTTTTCAGACTAGTTTTTCAAGCAAAACCTGATTACATCTAAGCATACAAACCAGTGCAGATCAGAATTTGATAGAGAGTGTCTCAATGGGATAAATCGTTAGGCGTAAAACGAACCAAACAATTCGCTTTTAGGTGTAATTATTTGTTTGATAATTTCAATTCCCACGGCCACTGGCATGATTTGGTCTATTGAACTGATTTTCGATGCACAGCGGGAATCAGGCTTGTCACGAATGAAAGACTAGTTAGAGTTTATACTTTAAAAGGAAATTGTCACTGTTTCAGTAATTCATGGTTAAATAGTTTCAGACCATCCACAAGTGACAGCCTTACGTCTGTTCAAGATTATTCTGAAACGTTCATGGAAGGGAGCCGATCAAATCATTTGTTTGTTTGATCGATGCAATGACTTTTAATAATTCTTAATTGGAAAATGTAAGCAATGAATAATAAAATGAAATTTAAACAAAAGAAAAATATCTTTACCTGTGCGAAAAAGATTAAGAAATAGGAAAGATGAGGTCACTTATTAGATTTAGTTGCCGCGGCAACCAAAATTGATAGCGTTTACAACATCCACTTCGCATGTATTTCCTTATTTCAAACCTGGGTATGATTTATCTCCAAACAAAATGCTTCTAATATTTCCGTGGTCGTAGCGTGGTTTACTACCTTGACTAGTGTTTCTATCAGTGATGTTGAACAAGAAAGAATAAAATTAATCAGCAATAACCACATCAAAATACGATTGCTTACTACCAAGGGTTCTAGCAAATTCCTAACAGAGGGTATGGCAATTTGGTGTTCTAACTTGACAGTCTTATGTTTCCGTCACACTAGCTATTTTCACCCCTGAGCCTCACTTCTGGAACGGCAAATTTTATTAATTTTTTTTTTTTTTTTTTTTTTTTTTTTTTTTTTTTTTTTTTTTTTTTTTTTTTTAATTTTTTTTTTTTTTTTTTTTTTTTTTTTTTTTTTTTTTTTTTATCATGAAAGATTTCAAAGATGAAAAGAATACCCACATCGAAACAATACAGGCAAAGGCAAAATAATTATTCCGCTGTAAACGATGCCTGGAGGTAAATTTTTAGAAAGTGATCTAAACGTGCAAAAGGCTTATTTCATCATTCCAGCATCAAGAATGAATTTTCGGTTACTACAAGAGTGTTCACAACTTCACGGTTACCACAATAGTGTTCACAACTCACCTACGTTTCACTCTTTACATAAAAATCTAATTAAAAAGCAATAAAAGTTCCTTTATTAGTATATATCCACACATATGTACAGGTAAATTGTACCTCGATCAGGATAATGAGTATATTTCTTTACACAGTTTCCTCCGCAGTTATAGCAATAAGACTCACTTTCAGACAAGATAAATCCAAACTGCGGGTTTAAATTATTTGTATTCTATTCTGACATAAAGACGTAGCCATGACCCAAAATCATTTCAAAGAATGATAAAACTGACGATAAACTTGCATACTGAGACAGTTTGCAGACTTCAATATTAAGCATTTAATGAAAATGTACCATTGCTCTTGGCATGTCTTGGTGTCTACCTGATAATAGGTTTGTGAATGCAAACTTCAATTTGTAAACAGATATCCCAGAAACCAAGGCCGCCGGTAGCAACAAATTGAATCGAACTGCAACATTGTTTAGTTCAATAATTTTCATAAGGATTCCTACGTCAAATCTAAAAATGTAGACGCGTAAGTCGAGGTTTTTATCACAGCGTCAGAAAAGCAAACAAACTGGTCTTAAAATCAAATGAAGGCAAAAATAGTAGCTAAACCAAAAATAAATACGGGATAGTGTTAGTTCAGAATGTTCTAGATCTGATTATCTGGTTGAGATGTGTTATAAACGCTTTATATATTGATTACTATCCGTGAGACTGACCAAAATATTAAAACAAAAGCAATGGAAAGGTAGTCACACTTAAATATTTTGGTTATTAAGTTTACCATAAAAGTGACATTTTTCTATTTTATTTGAATCTAGTATATTTTTATTTGGAGTTTGTACACAACTAAACAAACCAGGCAATAATGACGAAATATTTCGTTAAAAATGTAGTACTGTTACTTCAGAAGTTTCTAGTAAAAGTAAAAACGTTATGTTTAATTTATAAATCAATCTCGGAAAATGCGGTTACCGTGGGAAAAAATAATTAATTAGAGTTTCTAAAGATACCTTTTATTTTTCCGCTAAAACATTATGGACAAACAGTCGTAGATTTTGGGGAAAATTTGCTGAAATTTTGCTTATCTTTGTTGCGATTCCAAATCAACACACAAAAAATCTAATTCTAAGAATCGAAAAAGCAATAGAGAGCAAATGAACTCCTTTTACGAGGCAACTAACCCTAAATTGAATAGCCAAAGATTTCATCAGTTTGTATGATGATAAAATCAAGTGAAACTAAATATACATTTCATGGTACATACGTTAAACTGTAAGTCTACCAGGTTTCTTACGCTCTTTGTATATCAATTACGTACTCTCGGTTAACTGAAGTACTTTTAAAACGATACAGAACAGCCAGACGCATAATTCAATTCAATTCTACGTTACAGATAAAACGACAAAGATGTCTATATTAATTGTAAAACTGTCCACAGATTATCGATGGCCGTCACCGGATAATTTATATACAATGAAATACTGGTTCAACTATGGCCTCCTGCAGATTTTACATAAGGTGTGCATCGATCAGGATGTCACTTCTCCATATAAATCTGCGTCTCGCTGTTTAGCCATTCACTCAGTGTGGAAAGCAGTGAATGTGTAGCAAGAAAACAGAAATTTATCTCAAAGCGAGGAATTTAAAAGGTTTCTATAAAAGCGGAATTTCGTCTGATATTAAATGTTCCGAACTGATTCGTGCTATCGAACGAGGCTGCTGCTTTACATTTCAAATTTATTGTTATTGTTTTCAATTTTCCGATGTTGTTTTGTGTCGCGACTTGCGCAATGCCCTCAAAATAGAACAGGTATGAAAGAAAATATGACCGTTCTAACCAGCTGAATCAAAACAAATGGAGAGTAAAACGGCCGCAAGCGGGAATTTCACTATTCCTTTTCCTAAAAACTTTGAACTAATTTCATTAAATCCAGAATCAAAATCAATTTGCAATAAAAGCTACTGGAACAACTTGAGAAGCATTTTAATTGGCACTTATTGCCGCACTCGATCTACTTATCAGTTTCGATACAAAATGTCTACTCGTCGTTTAACATGTGGTTTGCTTTTCACGAACTCCACTTTTGTCATCACAGCTGTTACAGAAAACGACGGTCCTAAAAGAGCACTTATGAGTTTTTGTGGCCCCTTGTATCAAGTTCTTTTTGTGGCGTATGAGCATTCGCTACCTTTAAGGGTAGATTTACAAATGTCTGTAAGTAGAGACAAATCAACTTTAACAGCAAAAACACAACCAAACCTTTCGGAGACATTTCGTGCTGCGAGCTCCTCACCACGAGAAGGACAAGCCAAAGAAGCCAAATAAGATGCATGGTTACTTCCTCTCGTAACCCGCAATTAAGGGTGCGTTCTCACCCATGTCTCTTTGACAGGCTCCGCACATCTCACACAAAGACATAGTCGGGTAACTGAATCCGGTTGATTTTAGTGGGTTGGAACTAACACGCAAAGACGAAGCGCCCTGGAGAGCGATACCTAACGACTTTTGCAACTTCTGCGATCGTGTTGTACAAATTTATAGATACACTTATGCTAATCCTTTTCCAGCATATTAAATGGTCACTATCATGCTGTGACGAAAGCAGACAAATCAATGAGCTTACTGTTGTGAACAGTCATCAACAGTGTTAATCATTGGCCCATGAAATACAACAATAACTTTTTAAAATAAATTATTAGGGATGTTGTATCGTTGTATCAAAATCGTAATAGAACAAGAATCGATTCCGTAAACCTTAATCTGAATCAACAATAAGACTTCAAAAACTGATCCAAATCAAATAATTTTATCGCATGCGGGCTTTCTTAAGGACAAGTTGAGGGAAAATGTTAAATTTTAATGTCTTTGTTTAGAGGAATGATTGAAACGACAAAATATTTATCGCTCCTGATGTGTACCTAATTCCTGTTCGTACAAAAAGTGGAATATTCCAGTGTGCCAAGGCATAGTTAACTGACTGGACCCTTCAATTCTCCAACTTTCGGGCTAAGTATTTTTAATTGCATTTGCGTCAAAACTCTTTTCTTCTAACTTTTTTCTTCTA
>Ga0126338_10003208_pt1 | contig 11420 bp, 13 predicted proteins | sample OrbCmetagenome_2_FD_92529 | JGI IMG/M metagenome (GOLD analysis project Ga0126338, IMG submission 92529) | Coral microbial communities from Petempiche,Puerto Morelos, Mexico - Orbicella C C metagenome | ecosystem: Host-associated > Invertebrates > Cnidaria > Coral | place: Petempiche,Puerto... | reverse complement strand
CAAGCGTGTGGCAAGAGGAGGGAAACTTTGAAGTCCTGAAACGGTGCTATATCCAAATATATCCAACTGGTTTTTTGCTGTGTTATGGAAAAGCTGTTAATCTTCAACATATGTGAAACTTAGGGTGGAGTAATGTGGAGCTCTTGTAAAAGAAGCATCGGAACACAACTTGGTCAGCGATATGAAGCGGGACATAACTAAATTCGGCACTGTCTTACTTCACGCAAACTGGAGCAGCTTACGACGAAAATACTGAAGCAAAATTCCAACACACATAAACGTATTGATTTGTGGGCCAAAACCATCAAACATTTCGGGAATTTTGGACGCCATTTCCCCGCGCTATATCCGCAAAAATCCACGCAGCATGTACGCGCGCGTGCCGCACATGATGGCGCAATTTCTTCTAAAAATAGAAAAATTGTCCCATATCATAGGGACAGCCCCAATACTAGAAATAGCGCGCGCTTACGGTCTCCTTCCCCGATTATGGCTCCTGGTACAACATGACGCGAATTGCAATTCAATGAAGCACGTTTGCTTCAAATGCAACCACACTGCAGAACATGCTCTGAAGTTGCTCAGAAACGGTCGCTGGGGTACGTGACGCATCCTGATTGAGACAATCTCACATGACAGCTTTCTGAAGTCTCGTTTTATCTGTGATTGAATTATAACAACAGAAACTCTTTGGCCAGTTAAACGAACATTGCTCCTACACGATCCTTATTCTCCACAAATTCAGCTGCAGGATGCTGATGTTAGAGAATCTTATACAGCCATACACCGGGCAATTTTTAAAATTTCGATGTTAAAGGGGATGTGAAATGTCAAGAAGTACTACTCACCTGTTTGATAGCTTCTACCAAGGTAACAGTCTTTCCTGTTCCAGGAGGTCCAAACACCAGGTACGGAGCAGGGCGTGACGACCCTGACAAAATCTTCTGTACTGCCTGCTGCTGTTCACTGTTCAGATAGCGATCGTAGAAAGATCTAGAATTTAAAGCAAAACTGAATAGTTCAAATATACTTTTGAACGATGTAAAGCTTGACGTTTTCAACTTCATTCGCCAACGAGAACTTGCCTGGCTGTCTTATTGATCTGTCCTCTCTGAATAGGGCTCTGCTCTTGCGGGAAAAGAACATGGCGCATTTCCTGTCTGGTTACTGCTGTAATCCGCTCGCATGCCCGGTGTTCCATCTGTACAGGAAGCCGATTAAATGTGAATTGGATGTCATATTTTTGCCCTGTCACATACGGCATACTGGAAAGAAAATACAAAAAAAAGACAACAGTTTCATGTTTGTCGTCGTTGCGAGAGGTACAACCTCTCCAAACGTCCGCGCCGCACGCCGGACCCTCCCCTCTCTGGAACAGCATAATTATGTACTTCCACCTGTCCCATCAAACTTAAACAAGGGGAAGAACGAGTACACCTGGAAAAGTTTACACAAACTAGCATTTAATGGCTACTCGGAAGCTTCTCTCCTCTTGTCGCTGGCCAGTAAATGCGAAGGCTCTGGGAATGATACTACCCTGTTGCTGATGAAATGACATACGTACCTTGTCAAATCAAACCCAAGTTTTACGTTCAAAAATTCAACTTTGTGCACGATTCCTTCGTATCGTCGCCGTAGTACGCCTGGTTGGTAAGCAAAGATTCTGTCACCACGTAATACGGAGGGGCGGTTCTCTACAAGACCTGGTACCTAAACCATCAATGAAACGTCACTCATATAAGATAACAAAACTGAATCCAACAAAAATCATTAGGATCCATAATCTATCCGACGATAGCCTTTAACGCTGGTGCGTTTTTGCATGAACAGTGTACGCCTCAGAAATCATGATATTTTTACGAGTAAAGATTTAAAGAGACAGTATAAAACTACAGCAAACAAAGTGGGCGTTATTAAAATCACTTATTGCTTTCGCCTCTTACAGGATATTTGACTTTGGTTACGTAAAGAGACTATTACTTTTCTTTTCTTCGTCATAATGTGTACGTGTATCTAGGATTTAAGAGTTTGTTGGACTCGTACCGGGCAAGGTCACGGAGACCACTATCAAACAACTTGCACCAAAATCGATTGTGAATTGATTCAGTGAAGGGACCTGGCTTCCAACAGGAGTAAGAATACAGTGAAGAAGATTCAGTTACGACTGAAGTCCCTAACCGGTGGCTAACCTCTAAGATGAGGAACCGTCTGTCTCCTCTTTCCTGCTGAAAAACGACTCCTTTCATGTCACAATTCCTGATGTCCTTTTGCATTTGAAGCTCTTCTATATGTAGAAGCATATTGAACTTTTCTTGGTAGTTGTCGAAATTCAACTTCTTTTCCAGTCGCTCCCTAATTAAAAGAATGAAAAGCTACGTCTGAGTCGAAATGTTCCTGCGCTTGATTGTTCCTTTTACTGATAGAACAAGGGTCACGTTTTCTTATTAGCTACGCTCGCCTCAGCTGAATGATGTATCGATTTTGTCGGCTCTTTCCTGTCGTGCAACAGGAAATTTTGGATGTCAGTTTAGTTCATAACAGATCGCCTGATGGTCGAAGACACCACCACCCTCTGATCGAGATGACTTCCCTTCCCTTAAAAGTATTAGGGACCTGGATTGTAAGGTCTGTGGGTTTAGATGCTTTCCGTAAAATTAGTGCTGCGTTCACTGAGTCGAATAAGTAATATTCGAGAGAAGGAGGCAGGTTCAGTGATAGAATGGGCCAATCCATCGCCTTATCACCATTTCCTTTCCACACAGGTTCACGTTTTGTACTTCTGATTGCTTAAGCTCGACTGGGGTCTGATACTTCTTTACACATCTTACCTCAGTCCCTCTCGGACTTGATTACTCTTGACAACCTGAGCCTTGACAGTGAGAGGAATTTCGTAAGGGTTTAGCTTTTGCATGACCAGACCATTCTTTGTTAACCTGCAAGGTACGGCCGATCGACCAAAATATTTGAACTCAGTTAGCTGGAAAAATGCATACATGCCGTAAGTCTTATCTGATTCACAGGGAAGGTTGCACCTCCGGCTTTGTGGTACCTGCTGACTGTTTAGTGATTTTGGCTTCTTTATTGTCCTTTTGTGAACGAATGTTGCACAATGTTCCATACAAATCCCATGGTTTCCCCCAGTTTCCACCACTTTGTGAATTTCTCCTCCAGCTCTCTCTTTTCTCGGCTTCTCATGGTAGACCTCCAGCTCTCTTGACTTCCAGATCCGACTGCTCGTTTCCTTGTTTATGAGATGGCGACTGCCATTTAGATTGACGGCTTAAATTTAGTAGCTCGTCATGCGAATTTATTCGAAAATCGTCAAATTTCCCCACTTAAACCCTTTCTTACTGGCAATGCATTTTACTCAGGGGCTTTTAATTGAACTTACGGCGGAAGAGGTATGCCTCGCGTGGTCACGACATCCCTGGGAATCTCTGGCGCCCGCTGGGGAAGTCTGTACTCGGAAATCTGCTTCAAATCATCGTACAAGTCGCTAACGATGCGCACGGACAAAAACCTGAGGATGTGAAATTCCTCCATGTCGTCTTCAGTCTCGAACGTGAGTACACCAGGAACGTAGGAATAGCCATACTCTCTGCGGCGCTTGCAGCCGATCTTGAACATTCTTAGACAACCTGCAGAGGATAAATAAGAACGATTGAAGATTGAAGCGCAGCCAGGATGAGACATAATCAAAATTACAGTAAAAACGTTCGCTGGCTAAAAGTTTTCAAAAATAGCATGAACTTTCGGCTGTCGATCTACAGCCTTCGACGGATAAAAAATGGAACGCAAAAGATAAAATATATGCAAGAAAAGGCGAGATAAAAATAAGAATTGGTTTGCATGTTTTTTAAATGGGCTACGCCACAAGAGAATCCTAACAGTTTTGCTGTCCTCCCCTTCATCAATGGTGTCAGCCAACCACTAACAAGAATTCTTCGAAGGCACGAAATTCAAGTTGTAAATAAGCCCTTCAAGACTTTGCAACAAGAATTTCCTTCTCCCAAATTCAGACCATCCATTGAACATCAACCGAACGTGATTTATAAAATACCCTGTGCCGATTGTGATTGGTGTTATGTAGGGGAAACCGGCCGGTGTTTTGGCGTAAGAAAGAACATATCAGGAATGTCAAAACATGTGCTAATGGATCAAACATTGCGAAACATGCATGGTCATTCGACCATCGCAAAGATTTTGACAATTCTAGTGTCATCGACAAAGGCTCTTTTCGCATTAGACAAACTTTGGAGGCTTGGCACACCTCTGCAACCAAGCATGCTGACAATAATTCTAAGCCGATTCCAAACCAGTATAGAATTCTTTTTAAATAATAGTCACCTAAGTTACACATTTTTACTTTGCTTTTGTTTTTCCTCTTATTTTTATCTCGCCTTTTCTTGCATATATTTTATCTTTTGCATCCCATTTTTTATCCGTCGAAAGCTGTAGATCGACAGCCGAAATCTCATGTTATTTTTTGAAAATTTTTAGCCAGCGAACGTTTTTATTGTAATTTTGATAAATAAGAACGTTACACTCTCACAACAACAGCAACTGACGAGGACAACAACCAGAACAGCAATGAGAACATCAATATGAACAACAACAACAACAACTATGGCCATGCTGTAGCTAGACAGACATGAATAAAGGTGTCCAAAAAAACACTGAGCTCTAAAGGAAATATCGTGCAAACCGAACCAACATTCCTTGGAATAATTTGCACGGTTAGTTCGCCTACGCCCTCTAGTACTAAAAAAGAAAGTAAGAGAGGTTTTGAATGCATACTACAATTTAGTACGCATACTTGTCTGGTACCATTTTTTTTTTTTTTAATAAATAACAACATTTGCTTACATGTCTGGTACCATATAGTATGCATTGTTGTATGCATACTACAATTTTCAACCAAAAATCAAAATACTCCAGCGATCAATGACGGAAACAAGGCTTCATAAGCAATGACAGTCAGTTATGACGATTTGGTTTTCTATAATCCAAGATAACATAGCATCCTCGGTGAACACAGTTAATGTTACAAGTGAACATACGAAAGATCATATATTTGACCTGCGGGGAAAAATATGAAGACATGATTGATCATCGCTGTTACACACACAACTTAAGCAGTTGTGAAATTAAAGCCTGAAAAACATTTAGGCCTGAACGGGATTCGAACCCATGACCCACGTATTCTTCACCATCTACGGGTATATTACGAACTCATAATGTGACCAGCTCTCAATTGGCTTGATAGCTCAGTTGGTAGAGCGCTGCACCGATATCGCAGAGGTCATAGGTTCGAATCCCGTTCAGGCCTGAATTTTTTTCAGGCTGTAATTTCACAACTGCTTAAGTTGTGTGTATAACTGAGATGATCAATCATATCTTCATAGTTAATGTTGTTCCCTTTTCTAGAGCAGTTTTCAACTGAGTGTCGTAAAACCAAAATCAAACCAATTACTTGCCAATTAGATTGCTGTACTCAGTCAATTTCAAACCGTAGCTAACTCAAATCCATTTGCCAATTGCCTGATTACTTTCGATAATAATTGAGAACCATTCAATTCTCATCTCCGTCATGACTGTTTGACCATATTTCGACATGACCAGATTTAGATCACTCTTTTAAATTAAAGGGTAAAGAAACAAGTGAAACAGATGTAGTCGCTAGCATTAGTAAGTCGTTATCTTAGGGGACTGCTGAAATTCAAGCTAAAGCAAGCTAAGAATTACCTGGAAAGAGTCGACCCTCAGAAGGTCCAATACGGGAAATCTCCGAGTAATCAAAAAAACTGATGCTCCACAGTAGAGTGATGTGCTTCAGAGTGATTCTCTCATCGCTGGTGTTTTCTATGATCAGCACTATCTGGCCATATTTCCCGCTCTCAACCCTTAATTCTATCACTCCACTTTCGTCTCCAGCGGGATCTGAAGTGAGTTTTATCCCTTGTTTGTCAAAGATAAGCTCCGGTCTGTATGAGAAAAGAGAATGCTTAGTTAGTAATTTAAAACCATGGTTGATCAGAAAAGTTTTTTTATTGATCTCATTCACGGTAGAAAATCTGACCGCGAACAGTTTTAGAAACTATGATTTCCGCGAACAGAAGTAAGACATGACACATTTTGGTCAGTGTGCACGATGCAAATCTTACCTCCTGATTTGTATGTGTAGAAAACTACATACAAAAACGAAACTAGAAAGCATAAAGTTACTGATTAAAGAGGGATATTTGAACCAGTCTAACATGTATCAGCACATTCGTCCGTAGTTCGTGTATAGATTAATGGTTTGTGTTCTGCTGAAACCTGTTGACAGTGGAAGTGTAGGATAGGTCTAGTTTGAGCCCTGATAAGGAATTAGCGTTTCAGAAAGTGCTATTTCCCAACCGATCTAGTTAAGTAAACTAATCGAAACAGAAAATGATCGATTGTTAAGATGTTCAACATAACGTGCAGCTAGACTTACTTCTGGAGTGATTTTCGGATCTTTCTGAGGATATACTGTTGGCGATGTTTCACACCAGCCATGTGAGTCCTGTAAGCGTCTGCACTCCCAAGATCCCTTTTGCAAACTTTGCAGTGATAAGCTCCATGCCTCGTGAGGCTGAAAAAGTCATCTTCACCTTCCGATTCGTCACTTGGATCGTCAACTAAGAGTTGAAGTGCTGCGGCATCTCCGCCTCCAAATATAACACGGTCATGAAGTTGCTGGCAGATGTTTAGATGATAAGTAAGTGTGTTGAGAAGTTTGGAGAATGACATACCCAGTGTATCGTACAACGAGCGAAATTCTTGGTAAGTCTGCCTCAACTCGTCCACAAACATGTTTTCCTTGCGGTTTCCGTCTTCCAAAAACTTGACAAACGTCTGGGCTATGATCTTCTCTTGTTCAACAGTCCTCTGACCGACTTTCATTCGCCTACCATGAAATATCTTCGAAGGCCTGCAATGGGAGCGGCGATACTGCACATCAATACTCAGTAACAAAATTGAAATACAGAGAACTTCTCCTCAACATATAGCATAGATTTGTTACTCCATCTCCGTTGATGTGAAAGTATCAAATTACACTACTTAGATTTATATGGAGGGGCATTGAGGACACAAATGCAATTAGACCATGACCATATCCTATTGGATTGCATTTACATTTCATTAGATCGCATCGGGTTGTGGGTAGTACACGCATTCAGTTGGATTGTACCTGCATTCAATTGAATCGTGCCTGATACTATTTGTTCTTGCTTTATTCCAGTAGTTCATTCCTTTATGGCATTCGATCGTACATAAAGCCATTGGATCGTACTTTACATTTAACCGTACCACCAAGGAACACCATTTCATTGGATTGCAACATATCGTTCGGTCGTAATCTCCATTTCGTCAGCGATTAACCGAGTAAATCAAATTCCTGTGGCGACACATTACCCACAATTACATGACGTACAGTTCGAAATAAGGCTGCACTTGCTGCGTATTCGAACTTGGTGGTTACGTAACAGTTTATGTCAGCCGTATATGTCACGTTTCGCTGAACGTTTGCATAAAAGCAAAAAGAAAAAGATAAAAGAGCCTCCTCCCATAGTGAACTTGGGCCACCTGTGTTCGGAGTGGTGCGTTACATTCCTTTAACTAACCGAGTCTAAGGTCAGTAAGCTTGTTTAGGTAGGTGTCCTCTATTAGTAGAGGATTATCCCACAGCTAAAACAATTCGACACATTAACAAAGTTTTTAATTTTCATAATGATGATAATGATGATGATGAGGACGAGAAGGATGAGAATAAGGAGGATGAGGTTGAAGATGAGGATGAGGAGGATGAGGATAAGGAAGATGAGGATGAGGATAAGCACGAGGATAAGGAGGATGAGGATAAGGAGGATAAGGATAAAGATGAGGAGGATGAGGATAACGATATCGAGGATGAGGATAAAAATGATGAGGATGATAATAAGGAGGATGAGGATAAGGATAAGGACGATAAGGATGAGGATGAGGATAAGGAGGATGAGGATGAGGATAAAGAGAATGAGGATGAGAATGAGGTTGAAGAGGATAAGGATAAGGATAATGAGGATAAGGATAAGGAGGATAAGGGCAAAGATGAGGATTAGGATAAGAAGGATAAGGATGAACATGAAGATAAGGAGGATGAGGATAAGGATGAAGATAAGGATGAAGAGGATAAGGATGAGGATGAGGTGGATGAGGATAAGGATAAGAAATGAGGATGAGGATGACGATAAGGATAAGGAGGATGAGGATTAGGATAAGGAGGATAAGGATGAAGAAGAGGAACAGGAGGATAAGGATAAGGACGATGACAATGAGGATGAGGATAAGGAGGATGAGGATGAGGATAAGAATGAGGAGGATGACGATAAAGATGAGGATAAGGAGAATGAGCATTAGGATAAAGTGGATAAGGATGAAGATGAGGATAAGGAGGAGGGGAACTAGGATAAGTAGGATGAGGATGAGGATAAAGATGATAAAGAAGAGTATAAGGAAGATGAGGATGAGGAAAAGGATAAGAAGGATAAGGATGAGGATAACGAGGATAAGGATGAGGATGAGGATGAGGATAAAGAGAATGAGGATGAGAATGAGGTTGAAGAGGATGAGGATAAGGATAATGAGGATAAGGATAAGGATGAGAATGAGGATAAAGATGAGGAGGATGAGGATAAGGAGGATGAGGATGATGATGAGGATGAGGATGATGAGGTTAAAGATAAGGAGGATGAGAATGAGGATAACGATAAGGAGGATGAGGCTGAAGAAGAGGATAAGGAGGTTAAGGATAAGGATAAAGATAACGAGGATGAGAATAAGGATAAAGATGAAGAGGATGAGGATGACGATGAGGATAAGGATGATGAGAATAAAGATAGGGAGGATGAGGATAAGGATCAGGCCGATAAGGATGAGGATAAGGAGGATGAGGATGAGGAAAAGGAGGATGAGGATGAGGATGAGGATGAAGAGGATGAAGATAAGGATAAGAAGGATAAGGATAAAGATGAGGATAAGAAGAATGAGGACAAAGATAAGGAGGATGAGGATAAGAGGGATGAGGATAAAGATAAAGATGAGAACGAAAATGAGGATAAAGAAGATAAGGATGAGAACGAAAATGAGGATAAAGAAGATAAGGATGACGGGGATAAGGATAAGGAGAATGAGAAAGAGGAGGATGAGCATAAGGCTGAGGATAAGGATAAGCACGATGAGGATGAGGATAAGGAGGATGAGGATAAGGAGGATGAGGATGAGAATGAGGATGAAAATAAGGAGGATGAGGCGAAGATGAGTATGAGGATGAAGATGAGGATAAGGAAAATGAGAATTAGGATAAGGAGAATGAGGAAGAGGATGAGGATAAGGAGGATAAGCATGAGGAAAACGAGGATAAGGATGCGGTTAAGGAGGATGAAAATAAGGATAAAGATGAGGAGCATAAGGATGAGGATGCAGAGGATAAGAATAAGGAGGATGATGAGAAGGATGAGGAAAGGAGGATGAGGATAACGAAGATGAGAATGAGGATAAGGAGGATGAGAATGAGGATTAGGATAAGGATGAGGACAAGGATAAGTATAAGGATAAGCAGGATGAGGATGAGGAGAATGAAGATGAGGATAAGGAAAATGAGGATTAGGGTAAGGAGGGTGAAGATGAGAATGAGGATGAGGATAAGCAGGATGGAAATGATGAAAGGAGGATAAGGATGCAATTAAAAAGAATGAGGATGAGGATGAGGAGCATAAGAATAAGGAGGATGCGGATGATAAAAATAAGAAGGCTGAGAAAAGGAGGATGAGGATAAGGAAGATAAGGATGAGGATAAGGAGAATAAAGATGCGGCTAAGGAGGATGAGGATAAGAGGGTTGAGGATAAGGAGGATGAGGATGTGGGATAAGGGTAAAGAGGATGAGGATGAGGATAAGGAGGATGAGGTTGAGAATAAGGAGGATGAGGATGAAGATGAGGATAAGGAGGATGAGGATGAGGAAAAGGATAAGAAAGATGAATGAGGATAAGGAAAATGAGGATTAGGATAAGGAGGAAGAGGATGAGGATAAGGAGGATACGGAGGATAAGGATGCGGTTAAGGAGGATGACGGGCATTAGGATAAGGATGAGGATGACAATGAGGATCAGGTGGATGAGGATGAGGATGAGGAAGATGAGGATGAGGATAAGGAGGATGAGGAGGATGAGGATGAGGATGAGGATGAGGATAAGGATGAGGATAAAGATGAGGAGGGTGAGGATAAGGATGAGGATAAGGATAGGAATGAGGGAGATAAGGATAAGAAGGAGGAGAATGAGGAGGATGGGGATAAGGATGAGGATGAGCATAAGGAGAATAAAGATAAGGATGAGGATAAGGAGGATAAGGATGAGGAGGATGAGGTTGGGGATAAGAACAAGGAGGATGAGGATGAAGATGAGGATAAAAAAATGAGGATCAGGATGAGGATAAGGAGGATAAGGATGTGTTTGAGGAGGATGAGGAGCATAAGGATAAGAATAAGGATGAAGAGGATAAGAATAAGGAAGATGAGGATGAGGATGAGGACGAGGATAAGGAGGATGAGGATGAGGACGAAGATAAGGAGGATAAGGATGCGGTTAAGGAGAATGAGGAGCATAAGGATAAGAATGAGGATGAGGAGGATAAGAATAAGGAGGATGAGGATGACGATGACGAGGATGAGGAAAGGAGGATGAGGATAAGGACGATAAGGATGAGGATAAGGAGGATAAGGATGAGGAGGGTGAGGACAAGGATGAGGAGGTTGAGGATGAGGATGAGGAGGATGACAATAACGATGAGGATAAAGATGAGGGTGAGGATAGGGAGGATAAGGATGAGGATGAGGACAAGGAGGATGAGGATGAGGATAAGGAGGATAAGGAGGATTATTTACACATAAATAATTGATTAATTGTTAATTAGTTGTAACTTAGAGCAGTTTTCAATTGAGTGTCAAAAGTAATTAGACAATTACTTTGGTTTTGGTTTTGGTTTTACTTCGGTTTGAGATTGGCTGAGTAGTTTAATTGATAAGTAATTGATTTGGTTTTGGTTTTATGGCACTCAATTGAAAACGCCTCTATCAGTTAATTAATTGAGATGTACTTAGAATTTTTCAATTAATTTAATTTTGTTTATTAGTTCTCACTATCTTTATTCCGAAAAGCCCCTTTAGGATGAACAAAGTATGTATATATGTATATATGTTTGTATAAGGATGAGGATAAGGAGGATGAGGATGAGGATTGGGATGAGGAGGAGGATGAGAATGATGATGAGGAGGATGAGGATGAGGATAACGAGGAGGAGGAGCAGGAGTAGGAGAAGGAGGAGGAGGATGAGAATGGTGAGGATGATGAGGAT
>Ga0126338_10003207_pt1 | contig 11421 bp, 5 predicted proteins | sample OrbCmetagenome_2_FD_92529 | JGI IMG/M metagenome (GOLD analysis project Ga0126338, IMG submission 92529) | Coral microbial communities from Petempiche,Puerto Morelos, Mexico - Orbicella C C metagenome | ecosystem: Host-associated > Invertebrates > Cnidaria > Coral | place: Petempiche,Puerto... | reverse complement strand
GAACTTTAAACTATTTTTCCATGAATAAGTTCACCCAAAGGTATGTTTTGGCGAAATAAAAGAAAAATCGATTTTTCGTGAGTGTCTTCCGATTCTCGACACTCTCAGAAAATCACTCTTAAGCGTTTGTAAGCAAAGTGAAATGAGTAGGATTGTGTTTGAGGTGAATGTGTGATTTTTTCCTACATTACTGAAGCCAGTTTATTTAAGAATTCGATAGGAATGTCACAACACAAAAGGCAAGATTGCGTTCAGTGCTGTTTGCTGGATATAAACCTCTCCAACCTACTGAGACAAAGTACTCACCCCTGCTCGGTTCACTTCCGATTTGTGACTACCTTGGTAGTCTGCTAGGGCTTTTCTCCTTAGCAGCGTGTATGTTTCAAGGTTGTATTTTCATTCAAGGTCCAAAAATTACGTACAAATTACTACTGGTGTTTTACGTTGATTTTCATTCATTTTAAATTCAATAATACGTTGAAGCAGCAAACATGACAATTTAGCTCTTCACACCAACTTTGTAACTTGATACTTTTGTTTTCCTCGCAAAAGCATGTAATATGAAGCCCTTGTTTTCTCCAAAACACACGGAAGATGTGCTTGGTTTTTGGAGATAAATGAAAGAAAGTTAAATATCTGATGTAGTGATGAAGAAACTGTACAGAAATGATGTTGTTTTACTGAAAACACAAATTTTCTGATCACCGATGAACAAGAACTAATTTAATTATCAGATAGTCACAAAATACCACTTTCTTTTTCTGTTGCCACCTTTGTTGTTAACAATAAAACAATTCAAAATTAAGAGCAAATTCCCACAAAAATCAAACAAAATCAAATTTCTCCGTAAGGCTAGCAAATTCAAATTTGCTCGTCTTTTGCATATAGCTAGCCACTAGCAAGAGTGCAAACAGGCTGTAGTTTTTTCCTTGAAATAGTTTTGTCTTTCCAAGAAAAACAACATTTTTGATTTAACCTTCAGGCTCAATTTCATGCAATTTAGCGAGTCCCAACTAGGCTGAAAATCAACCATTTCATTCGATTCGCACTTCGCAACCATTGAGCGTACAAAAGTTGTGATACAAACAGCTTATCGCAGAACTATTCCTTGTCTAACAAAGGACAATTTCAAGAATATTGGATTAATCTAATTATTTGACGGTAAACAAAACCAGAGTGTTCTCCAAATTTGAGTTAGTCACTCGGTGAAAAGAATTGTCAGTTTGACCATGTGCCATGTCTCGGAATTCCACAAGATTTTAGATTCTAACTAAACTAGGATAGGTCTTTCAATATATGTAAAGTTTAGTTTGTGCAAATGATTAGGCACTCGTCAAAAAATTATTCAAAATCATTCACAAGAGACACAAAATCATGCCAGCAGCTACCGAGTGCATGACCAAAACTATCATCAGCATATCGGCATTAAATACTTCAGTTCGAAACGTCAGCATTGCCAAGCAGTACAAATGACACACACATAAAAATAACATGTTCACCTACTTCGGTTTGTAATATTCTGAATCTTGCAAACTGATTCTTTCCCTGTATTTCTTGTCAGTACTCATATCCGACTTTGAAGGAAAACCATTATTGGATGTATCATTCTATCTGTGTTATTTGTGTCATTTGATTAAGTCAGTAGTAACTGCTAAATCGTTATTCCACATGTGACTTTTGGGTTTCCATTTTGAAGACGTTTGAAAGGCCTCCATTTTGACTGAAGATGTTTATCCAATTATCCAAGACCGGTGCATTAACAACATATTTTACATGGGGGTGAGGGTCAGGATTTCAAGGCTTTAAACAGAGTTACATTTTTTTGTTTGAATTTTAAGCCACAAAGACCTTGTTAGTGTGTAGCATTTTATCGCTTTACCTAAGAAAGGAGGCCCTGAATTGGAACTAACATTGAGATATTGGAAAAATTCTAACGCTTTTTCTTTTGGAAATAATCCCCACTCTACCCCTACCCTGTGTGCAAAGACTTTTACTGGACAATATGCAAATAAGAGACGTGGAGTGATCAACGATGGCAGCTTATTTGTTATTACTAATTACTGGGGATTTCTGCCTTAAAGAAGGTTCAATGATTATACCAAACAACAAAACGGAAAATGTAGGAACATTTACACAGGAACTTGGTAATAATGAGCGATTTGGGGATTCAAATTCACCAGACGAATGTGTACAGGTTATGCAAAGCTAATGGAACACCGTTAAAATAGCATGATAGGAATGTTGTTCGATAGTCAAGACATGATAACCCAGCGAAGGTAAACATATTTATACCGTTTAATGCTTTAAGTCGTGCTGATATTCCTGTGATATTTCAAATTGAAGTGATTTAATGACAAAAGCAACGGTAGCACTTTTGGTCACGCATTCGACTGCTGGCATTATTTTAATTTGGTTGTGTTTGATTTGAATAATTTTTTGACGAGTGCCTAATCATTTGCCCAAACTAAACTTTACATATATTGAAAGACCTATCCTTTTATAGTTAGAATCTAAAATCTTTTGGAATTCAGAGACATAGCACATGGTCAAAATGACAATTCTTTTCACCGACTGACGAACTCATCGTTGGAGAACACTTTGGTTTTGTTTACCACCAAATGGTTGGATTAATCCAATATTCTTAAAACTGGGCTTTTTTGGACAAGGAATAGTTCTGCATTAAGTTGGTTGTATTATAACGTTTTTGTGCTCAATAGTTGCAAAATGCGAATCAAATGAAAATGATCGATTTTCAGCCCAGTTTGAACTTGTTAGATTGATGTCTGGACGTGATATTTGAAGAAAAAAACTACATAGCATTTTTACATGTACTAAGGCCTACTTATATGCAACAGTAGGGCAAATTTGATTTTTCAAGCCTTACCGAACAATTTTCGATTTTTGTGTACATTTGCTCTTAACACACAATGATATTAATGGCTGAGAAGTGTTTCAATGAAAATTATTGAAGATAAACAGCGCCACTTGGCCAACACGAATGAGTCTCCTCAAAGACTGATTAAATTAATTTGCACTTTCATTAGGTGCCACAGAGTCTGCAGCAATATTTGAGCACTTTCTGGTTTCTTTTGTCACAAATTTACAATTTGCAGAGTATTAAAGCCACTAACTTGGGAACTCTTTGGTCTCTCTTACCGACACAATTAAGGCAAGAAATAAACGAGCCGTTAAGGAGGAGCAGTACATTTGAACCCTGACAAATAAACTATTGTAGATTGAAAACAGCAGATGATATTTGTTGAACCGACCTGTGTGTAATTCTAAAAGCTACACAGCCACAGTAACGTTTCACTTTTGCAATACCCAAAAAATAACTGCTGTCCATGGTCACATGACACAACATATAAAATACCGCATGGAAAGATAGTGTATAACACTAATGATGCTAGAACGCATGCGTCTCACATGTTGAGTTCTACCATAAGGAAAACCACTCAACATTTGTGCGCAATTCCGTATCCACTGTATCCTCCACCTAATATAGAAGCCAAGAACGCTAACTAATCTACACATACGTTGAGAGCAAATTAGCTTTGTTCTAAAGAGAATGGTACCACAAAGAGAGCAAGGGGTTACCTGAAACAAATGTATAGCTTTGCGATGTTCACACCCAACTGACGGCAATGGAACATGTTTTACGTGTACACATGTACCTTTCCCACCCCACCCCCACCACTTCCTTGCCTCTAGACTAATTAATTAACTGAAATTAATTAATTAAACAAACATTAAAGTTTGCACCTTAACACCATAGTGACATAGCGCCATAGCGCAATACTGCCTTAGCGGCAGGCAGCCCCCCAAAACTATCCCAATAGTGCACAAAAAATGACCAAGTGGTGGCACAAAGTAGGTGGCGGGTTGGAGTGAAGTACCCAGTGGTCTATCGCCAGTAGCCACCTTCTATTGAAACCCCTGATTATTACAATAAGGCTTTACATGCTTACACTCTTTGCAACTTGTCTGTACTCCATTCAATTAGGGAGGCACTCAACAACAAAAACAACAGATGGATATTTTGTGCCCTTGATCATGCCATACTTATTGAAAAGATGAAATTATACAGTATCGCAGGCCAGCTAATAAACTGGTGCTCTGACAAACTAAAGAACGCGTCACAAAGAGTTGTGATTGACTGCATAGCTTCTGCATAGCTTCTTAGCGAAGTGCACATTCTGATTGGCTAATACATTTGATCCATTTGCCCGTGGGTTGCACGCTCACGCCAGTTTGTTTATTTGTACTTTTTCTTGGCAATTTTTTTCATCGATGTCGACCCTTGTAAAAAATAATTCCTATTTTGCTTCTCCTAAAATATGGAAAAAGCTAATAATTCTTCCAGAGATGAGGAATATTATTCCTGTGAGATACCAAATTTTGAGCTTAAGTTTTTTCCCCGGCCTCCACCTAAGAAATTTGCGAATTAAAGCGAGCAGGAGTTGAATCAGCTGGTTGAACAAAGGCACTCGGCACTCAGAGATGGACTGAAAAAAACAACCAACTGGTCTGTATCAACCTTTCAAGGTTAGTAATGCATTGTAGGAATTTTAGAGACAATTTTCTAGCGATATGACGACAAGAAAATTCAGCACAAGCTTTCGATGTAAACTTTTCTGGCATCAAAAGCCATTTAAATGCTTTTGGCAAACAAAACTTGAACATGAGAGCTTTAACAAATCTCTGTCTGTGAAGTCTTACATACGAAATCCTTCTGTTCCAAAAATGTTAAAGGTAATAGTTTTTCTGAACTTTAATAACAGAAGTTTTATCAATATTGGTAGCCTCTTATGAATTATTTCAGTTCCTGGGTTTTAGTTTTGCTTGGACACCCGTCGCTCAATTGTGAATTGAACTCTTAAAGAAACAGTCACTCAAAGGAAAGACTGCATAGTGCACAAATATAAGCTTACATTTCTTACATTTTCCTTTAGGCCTCAGCTTTCTGTTCATTTAAGCTTATTTTACCAAATAACGAAGGTGACAGAGATTATTTTTAAAAGCCATTCATGTGTTCAAATTCAGCCTTAGATGCACAACTCATCAAATTTACAACGAAATGGAGAGGAAAACGTAACCCACAAACCTGCTATGGAATAAGAGCATCTCAAACAGCTCAAAGCCAGGGCTGTTTGTTCACTTTCCTCTCCACTCTTACTTTTAAGAAATGTCTGGTTCCATATTGTTCTTTTCTTTTGCCAAAAGAGGCCATGAAGGACAGAGCTCGACCACCAAAAGATAGCTTGAACCATGTACAGTTTGTTTTCAATTCTTCGTAAAATTAAACTGATCTAAATTTAAGCTCAACCAATTTTTGAGAAATGCTTTTACCAACTACAATGTTCGTTTGTTGTCAGCTTGATATTTAGGTTAAGTGAGCAGTTTGAAATTGCTTGTTTACCAAAGAAAATACTAACTTAACTCACCGTGATCCAAGAAAAATTTTGATGTGTTGCTTTGTCAGATTTTTGAATGAACATTTTTGTGCGGTTTAACGTGCTTTTGACTTCATGTAAGTCGGACGAGATTCAATACATACTTTTTCAGCACTAGGAATTCTTTTTCAGAGCCAACATTTCTCCGGTCAGCAGGTTTAATGATTGCTTTATGGCTACTTTAAAAGCATCACGTTTCGACTCAGAATGAAGGAAAAGACTTCTTAGCTACTTCAATTTTTCAAAATTTCCTAAGGGGCTGAGGGCATGCTTTTGAGTGCTGAAGTTGCTAAGCTCCTAGGGGATGTGGGGGCATGTTTCCCCCTCCCCCCCGGGAAATTTTGAAATTTAGACGCTTGGAATTGCTATTTTCAGCCATTCTCCAGTCAGTATTTGGATCTAAAGTACAATTGAACCTATGACTATTTTTACCAAGTTTATGTTTAACAACTGTTGTTTAACTCAAAATCTCAACGGCCTCAGTCAGATAATCTCTCCTATCTATAATCTTCCTTTGAATTTGGGATAACCCTTATCTTCTGCTGAAGACGAGAAGACCTTTGCAGCTTTCCCCTGTCTCTCCTTTCCTTCCATAATGCCATTTGCTGATAATACAGCTTCATAATCTTTTACTGGTGACCCACTAATAAAAATATGAAGCAGACGGTCGAAGATCTCTTTCCTTTCAGTTGTCCTTTTTCCTTAAGCGTGTTTTCAGGCATTTTAGAGCCCTGCTCACTCAGTTGAGAGTGAGAAAAAATACTCAGCAATGACGGACTCGATATCCATTGATCGTTCGCTCAGTTCATGTCACACAAACATCAAATGTTCATAGTGACCCGGAGCATCCAATCGATGGAATCGATAATCGATGACAATCAATATCAATCGATACCAATCGATATCATTTAATCAATTGATATTGATAATCGATGACCAATCGATGGTGAAGATTCGTGTGTTTATTGATTGTTATCGATTATCAATACCAATCGCTAGATAAATTGGTATTGATTGGTATCGACTGGTTGCAGATTGACGGAACCAGAATCGATGCATATAAAACACAACTTTGTACGTAGTAATTGTAAACACATCTCATTTAATGTTAACAGGAGAACAACACAGAAATATCTGCATGTAGTGGCCAAAAAGGATCCACAAGCTCGGACTGTAGGTGGCCAAGCTGTCCACGATGGTTGACAACTTTAAACATGTTTCCCCGTTCTCCCCTATTCTTGTTTGCAGTTAACACTTTACCGACATTCACCTCAAAACGGCAATGATGATGGTAGAGCCTCTACCAAGACGTCTTGCGTAGACATTATGACACAGAATGGCAATGATGGGCAAGTGTGTAATTCGAGTACATGTGCAACAGGGTATATTCTTTGCGTTGAGAAGACTGGGTCGGAATTTGTTTTACCAATTTCATCCCCAGGGCTTCCTAAAAATGGCCGATGATCGGACAGGTAGCGTGCGTGACGTCTGTTCGAGGTTGCTGAGCCAATCTATAGCAATCGATGAACGGTTTTTGTGTGGTTATCGATTGGTCATCGATTGGCTGATGCCAAGCAATACCAATTAGCTAATTTTATCGACTGATATTGATTGATCGATTGAATTTCTGATCATCGGTTTCCATCGATTGGTTACTCCGGGTAGTGATAAAATTATTAGGCACTGAATTTACGTCATCTCAGAACACAATTTTTAGTAACCACAATTTACAAAGGAAAGGAAATAGTTCATAGAAATAGCCAAGTAAGGTGTTATATCTCCATAAACTACAGTACAGCTTGAAAATAATGCACACGCAAGAACTCGTTTTTGCGTCCATAAGCCAGCAACTTCTTGCGGCTTCTTGCAGGTCGCTTGCGCTTGGATCCTGCAAGATGCAAGAACTTCTTTGCGAGAACTTCTTTGCGGTAGCATCGTAGCATGCGAAGATCCGTATCAAGACGGCACTCACTAAGGTGCCAGGAAAGGTCGAATTCATATTTTTCAGCGCTGGCACTTACCGTAAGAAGTATTAAAGCGTCAAGTTCTGAACTCTTGACAGGGGAAACTCTAAAGCTCATGAGCCGACCTTAATTTGAATTTGGACCAACCCAAATTATGAAACGTACGCTTGTTAATTCAGACCTTTCAAATGGCCTAAGAAATGTTTCAAACGGATGATGGCAACCATTTGAACGGCTGAAGAAAAAGTAAGGTCTGGTTTAAACGTTGCATTTTACATGCACTGACTCTAATTGCTGAATTAACTACAAATGCGACGTTTAAATCAATTAAATGCGACATATTTCAATTAAAATAATGCGAGTTCAGTTGAATATTCAACTGATCCAGTTGAATATACGACTGAAGTTCAACAGTTGATTTAAACGCCACATTTTACATTATATTTTACCCATAACTCCACAGTTTTGTGCTGCATGACGTGCGCAGGACGAGCTGAAGGGAATTTTTGGAGGCAGTTGCAGCAGGAGATCGATGTATCATGTAGAAGGAAGGCTGTTGAAGATGCCAGTATGCGTGGTTCTTGCTTCACTCCGATCATGCATTGTAGTTATGCAAAACCAGTTAAGCTTAAAGTGCATCTAACCCCCAAAATTTTTTTCGCTAAAACGAATCCACTTGTTATTTGAAGCATTTGGGCTAAAAAGTTTTTGAATTTGGTTGAATCCTCGATTTTCTGTGCCCTTTCAAAGTCGCACCCGAAGTGTAACACGACCGCATTTGAGGGAGTCTGGGGCGGTGGTTGCTGATGACGTCTTCCCAGGAACCAAACACAATGGTGCCACAGTCAGCTCTCTGTATTTGCTTGAGAAAATGGAAAACAAAACTAATCGTTCCAATATATTTTGGGACTAAAACGTCCAAGTTTTGTTTCAGAATCATTTCTTTTTCGTCACTGGAGTCAGAGTTAGGTTTCAATTTGGAAGACACCGAAATAAACTTTGATGGAGCACGTTCGACAACTGTGAACTTACTGCTTAGAGCTTTGAGAACAATTTGTAATATTTCAAGCGACACGGGAAGACTTCTTTGCGGACGCGCTGCCTGTATATTAGGAATGGAAAGCTAGCTACGAAGTGGAGGAGCAGGCAAACGAAAAGCAGAAAAGAAAACTCAAGGACTGCTTTGGATGGTAATTTCGTCACCTAAAAACAAGACTCCCCCGCGCGTTTATGGCCCGTCTACATTTGTCCTTAGCGAGAATGTGTTTTGTCAAGGTATGGTTGTTCTATTAAATCCAGTTTGTGTTTTACTTTCTGGAATGCTTCATGTTTATAGGAGCGACATAAGTGTTGCAGTTTTCGAGACTTGATGACCTCCAAAACACTGGGTTCGATCCACTGAAAATCGTAAAATTGTTTGGACCTGTATTTTTAAAGCTGCGAGAAGCAAGACGGAAGGAAACATTTCATACAATTACCGATTTCACAGTGTCACACATTTTAAGTCGTAACTCCAAATAACCAGTGTAAATTTTTTTCCAAGTTTGCAGTGAAATTCGTCGGATAAACGAAAAGGATGTGTTCCCTGAGCGGTCCGCAGATAATGTTACGAGGTCATATTTTCGACACTAATGTAGAGAATGTTTGTTGCACTGCTGATTTCCAAACCTTTAAAAAAACTCTGTGAGTGTGACAGTTTTGTTATCATGTAATTCTAAAGGATTAATCTTCGACTTTTATCTAAATCGAAAGAGAAATAAGTGCTGGTTGGCGGCGTACAGTTGCGACCTATTTACACATCAGTATATTTGGTCATAACGCTTCTTGATTGATCACACAACTTTGCCAGCTATGTTATAAATACTGCGGGACTGGAAGATATAGGTTGTCGGTAGTATTTCGACAAATTTCTGGTTGGTTTTAAGCAGAAAATTTTGAAAATAGCGTTAGAAAGTCTGCGGAACAAATTCCAGTTTGAGTTCTTCAATGGTTCTCACAGACTCAGTTCGCTTGTTTCGGTTCGACAAAATCAACCATCGTTTATGTCTTTATTGTTCCATTGACCGATCATCACCAGTAAATTGAACAGTATATCTTTTTTTAGATCTGGTATATTGCTGCAACAGTCGATAGCACTTCTGGAAGGCATTTCTGCGCACTTTTCGAACGTGTATTGCACCATCCTGAAGGAAGTGAGAGGACGTGAGATATTTGACCTTCCTGGGTAGACATCACAACAGCTGCTGGACCCATTCTCCTCAAACTAGGTCATGAAACAAAATAGCGGTGTTTTGGGGCTATTTTCGAGATTTCGTCAGGGCACAGAAAATCGAGGATTTAACCGAATCCAAAAATTTTTTCGCTGAAGTATTTCAAATAACATGCAGATTCGTTTTAGCGAAAAAAATTTTGGGGTTAGGTGCACTTTAATTTTCGGCCTTCAAGAAAAAAACCGCTCTGTGCTACATGACATGCGGAGTAGGACAGTAATATGGTGATTGTTGAGTATAATAGTGTGTGCAATGGTTCTTACTTCTCTTCAGCAAAGTTATGCAGAAGATGGAGAATGAAGTCTGTGAACTTGAATTTGATCAGGAGAGTGAAACAAAAATCAGAGTTTAAGAGGTAATGCACTGCCATCTGCATTATAAATTGCCCCATTCTGTTTCCTCAAATGGTGTTTGCAAGGTATGAATGATCTGAACGCAAAATGTGCTCCTTATCATTGTCAACCGCACTCAGGTGGGAAACTTGGAGCGGTGTCAGCTGGGAATGAACACGTCACTCGTGCTCAGCAATTTTATTTGGCAAAAAAATGTGACGTTTAAATCAAATCAGCCAAACTTATTCATTCGAGTCAACGAAAATTGGTATTTGATTCGGTGCATGTAAAATGCGACGTTTAAACCTGGCCTGATGAACGGATGCGCGTTTGATGAAACTTCAAATTCTTTGATCGGTATGAGCTGCTGTTTACATGTTCTACAAAGTATTTATATCTATCAAAACGTAAACAAATATAGCCGAAGAAGAAATTGACAACAGACAAACAAATCGTCGACCTAACTACGTATACAGCTACCGTTACACAAGAGGTCTTGGGAAGTTTCTTAATGATGTGACTAATATTAAATTCTAAAGTGTACGCCATAAAAAGTCTAAACCCTGTTGAAGTCATGCTTGGAGAGAGGTTTCATCCGCGAATAAATCATTCGGTGGATTCTATCACTGACAGTGGGAAGATTTTTGGTCACGTGCTAAGCAACCTGTGAATCGAGGGTGTTTACAGATTGAGACAGAGATAAGGCTTTTGGCTTTTTGCTGGTTTATAATTATTTTCATCAGTTTGGTAACAGTACATTTTTATTGGTTGGTTCTGAATTAGATACTGGGCTCACTATGTTTTGTTCTTCAGCGACATGGAGGAAATTTTACTGTTTACAATTATTATTACGATGTGTCCTGGAGTCCCAGACCCGCGGTGTGGTAGTGGCGCGAAATGAATGAGTTTATTTGAAATGGCTTTTTCTGTTCAGAATGGCCCCTGTGTCAAAGGTTAAAGAAACAACATATTTACTCAATGTTATCCTTTTTTTCCTTTTTATGCTAACGTTCAAGCTAACGTGACATGTGGCATGTACTATTACATAACGACCGAATTTGACCACGTGAAACATGACTCTCACCTTGCATCATATGGAGGTGTTGTGTTACAACGGTTTGAATTCATTAAGGTTTGTATGGGAATGCAACGGCTTTGCTTGAAAAGCCAATTATCCTTATAGTTTGTGAATAAAATCTACTTACCCTGTCGCTGTGTTGTATTCTTTGTTGTTTGCCAGCTCCTCGGGCCGATCTAACGTGACTTCGGCGAGTTATCATTCTGTGGGTTTCCACTACTAAAAGAAAGACAAGGCCGGACACTGATTTCCGGAGTGCCCGCCGCTCGAAGCGAATAAATCCACTGAAAATAACCCTGCCGGCTCAGTTCCTCCGTAGAATCG
>Ga0126338_10003206_pt1:5000-11423 | contig 11423 bp, 10 predicted proteins | sample OrbCmetagenome_2_FD_92529 | JGI IMG/M metagenome (GOLD analysis project Ga0126338, IMG submission 92529) | Coral microbial communities from Petempiche,Puerto Morelos, Mexico - Orbicella C C metagenome | ecosystem: Host-associated > Invertebrates > Cnidaria > Coral | place... | reverse complement strand
GTTTCACAGCAGCATAACGAAGTCAGTCCCACGGACGTGTGTCAATTATTACAGTATTATTTTATGAGTGCGATGATCATTTAACATTAACGTACACTTTTGTCAAACTACAATAAGGTCGTAATTCTAATGGAATGGCGAACTAGAAGTAATGATGACGGCACCGTAGCACATTTGTAACTACGGTTTCGGTATTTTGGTAAATTTCCATGCGGTATTGCGGTTTTTTACGTTTATTTACGCGGTTTTGCGGTTTTCGGACCCCCCTTACGCCCCCCTCCTGCAGGCTTAAGTTTGACAGAATAGGGACAGGCCCTTGTCGAGTGTTTCGTGGATTCACTTGTAGTTTCGGTTGGGGATTTATCTTCTGTTCGTAATAGCGGGTTTTGTAATAACGGGAGTTGTTTCCATACATTTCTTTGTAATTTCGGCCGGGGATTTAGCTTCTGTCCGTAACAGCGGGTGTTCCTAATAGCAGGAGTTGTTTCCATACATTTCTTTGTAGTTTCGGGCGGGGATTTATCTTCTGTTCGTAATAGCGGGTTTCCGTAGTAACGGGAGTTGTTTCCATACATCTCTTTGTACTTTCGGCCGGGGATTTATCTTCTGTTCATAATGCCAGGTGTTCGTAATAGCCGGAGTTGTTTCCATACATTTCTTTTAGTTTTGGCCAGGGATTTATCTCCTGTCCGTAACAGCGGGTGTTCGTAATAGCGGGAGTTCTTTCCATATATTTCTTTGTAGTTTCGGCCTGGGATTTCGCTTCTGTCCGTAATAGCGGGAGTTCTTTCCACACATTTCTTCGTAGTTTCATCAGGAGATTTCGCTTCTGTCTGTAATAGCGGGGTGTCCGCTAGGCAAGAAGTTGGCTTTACCGCCAATATACCGTCCAGGCTTTTACTTGAGTTTTATAACCCTCATTCTCAGCGAGACGAACGCAATTCCTAATCCTTAATTACTACTGTCATATTTACATTATGATCTGTTCTTTGTTTGATTTATTGGACATTCGTTGCCAAATGGTCGGTGTAGCAAATTTGGCGTTCATCGTCTAGGTTACAGAAAAGGTCGAGCCAGCCCAACTACATTCAAATTTGTATATTTTTCTGTACAAATGTTTTTACATCTTTGCTCGTGTTATTGAAACAGGTCGTGCAATTAGTTAATTTAGTTCTTTATTCTTGTATAATTTCTGACCAAAACAAAGGCAGTTTATTTAAATTTTTAAATATAATTCGACTTGATTGGCCCGACGGTTTAAGGTCAAATGTGTTAAGTAAGCAAAGGATAATTTAAACGAATCGCACAGAAAGACTGCGAAATCTAGCGGAAATTATTCAGTTAGAACTCTGTTCTCTTCGGCCGACAGAAGGTGTTGCAGTATAAGACTTCCGATATATTCTGACAATCGCAGTTTTAATTCGCTGGACCTATGGAGAAGTTCGCACCGGAGATTCAAATGCGCCACAAACAAAAACAAAGGAAAACCCTTTTCCTTGCAACAGCTATTTCATTAGTTGGTATCTCTTGCTTGATCACTGGAATAATCTTACTCGTCAAGCGAAATAGCTCGCGTTGTGAAGCTCCAAATGTACAGAAATGGCAGGGCAAGAAGACAATAGGAAGGTGCAGTTACTCGGAGGAAGCAAAACGCGCCGGTCTTGTAGCGTTTTTGCAATGGGTGCAAGACAAAACGTTTGAGGCACAACCATTTTTAATCGCAAAAAAACCTAAAGTGAGTGCGTTGGAAGTTCAACAAAAGTATAAAGTATATGATCCGAGTCCGTCGAATCTCAGAAACGTAACTGATACAGCTAAAAATCTGCTTAAAGATCTGAACAGACTGGTTATCGAGGAGAAGAAACTCAAATCGCGCGAAAGGAAAGTTCTCGCACAGCTGCGACATTATCTCAAACATGTTTTTGGAACACCTTTCGATGGAGACTATTACTTCGGTGACTTTCTTCTCGGCCCAAATGTTTTCTGTTGGCAGCCTATCTGTACTGTCGGGTCATCGTTAGAGAAGTCCTTGCCCTTTTTCAAACCTTCTGACACACGAGGGTTGGAAATTCTAATCGAGAAGTTAGCAGAAGTGAGCAAAACATTTCAAACTTACACGGATAACTTGCGATATGGCGTGAAAGCTGGAATGGTTCGCAGCATAGAAGAATGCCAGTCTGGTATCGATGCTTTTCAGAGAACTTACTACCATATTGCGTTCTCCGGTCCCAAAGGTAATTTATTTTCAAATATATGTGGAATGTAAAACACGCTAGTTAGTCATCCCGCAATTTCTTCGTTTCTAATATACCAACAGCTGAGAAAAGTTGCCTGGTTTATTTAAGTACTATCATTTTGATTTACCCAAGCGTGATTGTTTCAAAAGGAAACGAGAAACTCCGACCAAAGTTTCATAACGCCAGGAATTCAAGAAGCTAAGGTTCAAATATAAAATAGCAATTTTGAATTCAGCAGGCGTGTTTCGACAGGAACTTTTGCGTTCTTCAGTGCCAACATCACAGGGAATGCAAATTTCAGCATAGATTGCAGCTGCTGTAAACATTTACGTTGAAGAGGGTAAGTTTTTGCCAAAACATGTCTGTCAAATTCAAAATCGTTGTTTTTATATCTCAAAGTTGTTGTTACTTTGCAGTTATTTAGACTTTTTGGTTTCAAAACATTTTCTACCCTTTTTTTCCTCCGAGAAGGCCGTCATATTTCTTAAAGTTCCTGTAGGTTAAGTTATTCAAAAATCATGGAGCTCTAAGAAGTACTGATGGTCTTTCTGAGGATTATAATGCCATCTGGAATGACAAGTGTTTACACAAGAGGTGTTTTATCCTTTGACAACGCACCACAATTAAACACTATTGATTGTTCTGCATTGGCTGCTTAAGAATTTTATTTTAAGTGTAAATTAGTTCTTTGTAAGAATACCGTATTAATTGCGAGCTTAACAACTTTTCGTCATAAAAATGCCAAGCACCATTTGTGTAGTGTTCAATACGAGTACGTTATCTGTGCTGGTTTTTTTAAGACGACCGAAGCGTTTTCTGTTGTTTCCTCCGGGGCAACAGAAGTGTCCGTGTTGTAGCCGTGCCTGGAATGCACTGCGCTCTGTAGTTATTATCAATATTTGTACAACAGAACAAAGCAACAAGGCTTTTTAATCTGGCTCTCAAAACATAATGCCCGTCATTACAGAAAATATTTGTCAAGACCCTGTCGACGAACGGAGAAAATAAAATAAATTGTGATTATATCTTGGACCGGCAAAGGAACACTGAGATTTGATTTTTAATGTAAGACGCGAAAAACAAAAAATTCATCAGCTGAGATGGTTTACTTAAATCAAAATGTTGCGCGTTTCTCTTATGATGTAAAATGTTGACCAATAAAAGACTTGCGAACAAGTATATAAAGTTCCCTTACCACATCCCTGTAAGGAAGTTTTTCGATTAGTTCTTAACTTAATGGCGGGTTAACCTAGAGACTTCAAGACTGCCGTCAAACTAATTGTTTTCTTGCGCGCAACTAATAGATTTTAGTATACTTTTTTAAAAAAACAAGTCGCTCCGATGTTAAGCTGTTAAAATATCCCTCTGAAATCGAAGATATTTGCATAAAAAAACACAACAACGGTCATTATTCAGCATGAAAACGAGTAGTAATTACCCCTCATAGAGGTAATTGTCTATTCTCCAAACGTTCGTTAAAAAACATATTTATTATACAATAGCAAATTGGTTGTTGAAAAGTTAAAACTAGGTGCTTTGCCGGGACCTCTGATGAGTGCACTTCTCAAATTTACTTTTTTTTTCAACTCGCTCTCGACTCTGCCAGTAGACCTTCAGAAAAACGAACTTTTCCAAAATTTCCCTAAACGAGATAAACACCTGTCAAGAGTTTCACAAAAAAGAAACACTTTCAAAATTTCCACGCGCATAAATCTGCAACCTAAAGAAACTCCATATAACTTTTTTATATCACAATTTGTATTCAGGTCATGTCATATTAGATCTCTCGGTTAGTACGCGCGCTGTGATTGGTCAATTTCGCGGGCGGTAATCTACTATACGACCCGCTAAAATGTAAAGCTGGTTTTGTTTCCAAAATGTTTCGTGATTTATCGTCGAGTGTTGTTAACTTTTTTAGCAAGTAAAAAATTAAACCTTTCTTTTACTTCTGAAATTGTATATTAAAACTTACTAACGAGTTAAGAGTCACTTAAAAACGATTTCAAATTGACTCGTCTTGCTTTCGAGGTACGTCACAAATTTGAAACCGTCCAGCGTGAATAGAAATCGTTCCCGAAGCCGTCAGACACACAGTAGAGATATAATAAATATCTTACTAGCCTCGTTTTCCCTGTCCGTACTGTAAGTTACGGATCCTTGTTTTCCCCCTTCGATTTATGACCCGCTCGCTTCGCACTTGGACCATAAATCAATGGGGAAAAACTCAGTCCGTAACTTACAGTACGGCCCTCGAACTCGGTTAGTGAGAGGTATATATCCGCCGCTCAAAATATGATATTTCATATATCCACTTGAATTCTTCACCATCTACGGGTATATTACGAACTCACAAAGTGACCAGCTCCCAGTTGGCTTGATAGTTCAGTTGGTAGAGCACTGCACCGGTATCGCAGAGGTCATGGATTCGAATCCCTTTCAATCCTGAATTTCTTTCAGGCTTTAATTTCACGACTGCTTCAGTTGTGTATATAACTGCGATGATCAATCATATCCTCATACAATTTATATCACAGGAGTATTCAACGAATCATACATGAAAGCCATCTTAAAACCAGAGTTTTTGTCCAACTTGGAAAACAAGACAGACCAGTTGGATGAATGGGAAAGAAATCATGAAGGGAAGACGGTTTTTCAGTCACTCCACGAAAGCGTCCTAGAAAATGTTGGACGACCAATTTACGCATTTTTAAGGTTAGTTTGAGAGTATGAAGCGTAAGCTGGGTTCTTCCGCTATATTAGCGCTATCCGCCATATAATTCAAGTTATTTTTAGACCAGTTCTCGTTTCATGAAGGCTTACACAAAATGGAATGTGCTTCCAAACCAACACTGTACTTTCAAATGGTTTTTGTTTCTGAATGACACTAATGCTCTACCAAACTAATGATGGCACTATACGTCCGCGTGTTATAATAAATAATAAACTCGAATCACGTTTTTACACAGCAAACGAGCCAAGAAATACATGATAATAAAGCCGTTTTCAAAATTAATTGGTTCTGTATCGCTAAGCAGCACGGCTGGCATAAAAAACTCGCGCCACTTTTTCATCCAATCAGCAGTCCAACCAAAACCAATCGTGGCCCGCTCACACACGATTTCCCGCGCTTTGCGTCAACTTCACGTGCTTACTTCGAGTTTGATTGGTTCATTGGATTGTCTGTGCCCTTTGTGATTGGCCAAAGTGATAACTTTGGTTTTGGTTTCACGACACTTAATTGAAAAAACCGCTCTATATAAAAGCGACTTATTCATGATCGCTTATCGCAAACTTGGTTGTTCTTCACAGGTATCTAGAGGATGACCACATACAGCACTGTGTGCCGAGCAACGTGTCCAGCGGTTTATCCTTCCTGCCCGTCTCCTTCGTGTACGTCAACGGAAGTGCAAATGTCACTCAGAAAACCACCAAAATGCTTCCGACAGGGGAACCGCTGAACGGAGCGAAGGCTTATATCGACATTCTTTCGTATTTTACCACCACAAACAATACCCCGGATGAAGTGCACGAGCTTGGTTATACGATGCTTTATAAATTGTTCCCCGAGGTAAGGTTTATTTTCATAGTAATGGTAGCTATGATAGTGAGTTCCTCTAAATCAAGCTAAGATAAAAATACCATCTCGCGAGTCACGGAAACCACAAACCCATCAAAACGCAAAGCGTAACATACAGCATGTGCCATAGGCGCGGGAAAAAATGTAACAGGACACCATTGGAAAAAGTAGCTCCTGCAAAGCGCTGGAAATGTGGGTAGCTCGCAACATGATTGCAAATGAAGCACGTGTTAGGCGCGAGAAAATGTGCAAGAGCTGAGCCAAATTAGTAATGAAACCCGTGCAAAGTGCGGGAAAACATGTAAGGCGAGACACGGTTTGCAAAAGAACCCGCCAGTACCACTTGCTTAAAGGGCTACGTGACGGCTTGGGCATCTTGAAAATTTTTCAAGTTTGCGTTTGTAATCCGTGTCAATCTTCTCTATTATTGTTCCTCTATGGTATATTATTATCTCTTTCGTGTTTTTTTTAACTTAGTAAAATGCTGTTTTCAGGTTAAATACAGTTAAATATCGCCAAAATAACTCAAATTACCGCGATTGAGCTTCTTTAAGCATCGTTAAAGGCTCGCGTCGTTTTGGTTTAGCTCTGCACGTAGATACATTCCAG
>Ga0126338_10003205_pt1 | contig 11429 bp, 5 predicted proteins | sample OrbCmetagenome_2_FD_92529 | JGI IMG/M metagenome (GOLD analysis project Ga0126338, IMG submission 92529) | Coral microbial communities from Petempiche,Puerto Morelos, Mexico - Orbicella C C metagenome | ecosystem: Host-associated > Invertebrates > Cnidaria > Coral | place: Petempiche,Puerto... | reverse complement strand
TTCAAGTTAATCATAAACTCACCCCATCCTTCATACAGCCTTCAGTACTCGTTGTGCAGCTACACGAGGGGCCTGTCCAGTTTCCTGAACAGCTACAATTCCCACATAAACACTGGCCATGCTCAGGACCTGAGAACAACAACACAAAGCGATAGGAGAGAGGAGACCCTTTGGGGGAGAGGGGGGAGACTGTATAAAAAAACCCTTTGTTTACTTTTTAAAAGGCTAACGTGTAACTGCTTCTGCGTCACAAAAACATGCTACATCAGCATGCAAATATAGATGTACTTAATGCAAATGAATATATGAAAGATCATATATTTGAACTGCGGAGAAAGATATGAAGACATGATTGATCATCGGAGTTATACACACAACTTAAGCAGTTGTGAAATTGATGATCAATCATGTCTTCATATCTCTCTCCGCAGTTCAGATATACGACCTTTCATATATTCATTTGCATTCTTTATCATCTATTGGTATATTACGAACTAACAATGTGACCAGCTGCCAGTAGGCTTGATAGCTCAGTTGGTAGAGCAGTGTACCGGTATCGCAGAGGTCATGGGTTCGAATCCCGTTCAGGCCTGAATTTTTTTCAGGTTTTCATTTCACAACTGCTTAAGTTGTGTGTATAACTGCGATGATCAATCATGTCTTCATAGATGTACTTAGCTGAACAAAAGAGAAAGATGAAGGGGTAAGGGAATTATAGGGGCCTTATTCCCAAGGTAATTCATCTCATGTTATTTGCAGATCAGCCATGATTTCCAAAATCCCAGGAGGGTCTAGAAATAGTCAACACCGTGACGGGGATTTGACCCACCTGGGCTATCCAAGCGGCTTTACACGCATTTTAAACTTTCACGAAAATATCCACGCAACAGCGTGTAAAATTATCCGCGAAAGGACTAGATACCACTCCTAAGGTTTATAAGGCTAAGGTCTATATGGGGATTAACTCTGTCACCCGACATCATACCTTGTTAAGATGCAGATTCTGATCGCCTAAAAAAAATAGCATGGTGATAGCAGTCTACACTAATATCCTTACCGCCACATATGAGGTCCGTGTCTGGGTCTGAAGGACAATCGAGGTTGCTGCATTCACAGTATTTACCATTTATGATTTCACCAGGGCGAAGCTGAAAAACAAGGGTACATCAGAAGTATACTTAACGTGAACGCACCCACTTTTGTAGGGGGAGGGGGAGGAGTGGGGGAGAGAGCCAACACACAGCCGTTGTGATGAGCCTAATCGACAAAACCTATTGAGACCTGAAAAATTGACATAAGTTTTCAATACTGGTACTTAGAGCGGGTTTTAATTGAGTGTCGTAAAACCAAAACCAAACCAATTACATACCAATTAGACTACTCAGCCAATCTCAAACCGTGGTAAAACCAAAACCAAAACCGGTTTTTAGGGTAGGAGCGGGGCATAAAGAGATCACAATCGTTGTTTTATGCAATGTTCCTGACCGACTAGACGTAAAATGGTTTTGATTATTTCCCTAAAAAAAACCTTTGACTCACGGCACTTACCCCAGTTTTTTTGCACACACAGTCTCCGCACAGACAGGTTCCTAGCCCACTACACACCTGAGCGTCCGTTGCATTGTCTCTGGGGAAAAAGCCCAAGATTAGTCACCGTGGAACAATCATGGAGAGGGGATTTCAACTGTTGCTTTATGACTTCGAAAATTGAAGAAAATCAACGGCTGGGTACGTTTCTGAATTTGCAGTCTGATGTAATTTATACTGTGGGAAATATGCATTAATTCATTGAGGCCATGTTGAAAGGCCGAACTTCAACCGAACCAAAGGAGCAAAGACAACAGCTTCTGCTTATTTTTATTAGATTCAGTTCATGTGAAGAGCTTTGTGTGACCATGGCCCAAAGGAAAAAGATAAACAACGAGTTTGTAAATAACCAACACAACCCCGCGTGCGACGCAGTATGGCACAACACAATGCGTTTGAATTTCTGTTTGTATTTTTACACGGCACTAGGCAGTTATACCGAAAGCCATCACGTGTATATGACGTCATGACTACAACAGACGATGCTTCATAGTGACTTCATGACGTTACCAAGTGCTGTTTCAAAATAACGTAATGACTTTAAAATCGCTGCTTCACAATGACGTTATGACGATAACAAGCGATGCTTCACAATGACGTCACCACGATAACAAGCGATGCTTCACAGTGACGTCACCAGGAAGACATAATGTTTCACAATGTCTCAGTTTTTAAGTTTTTTTTTAAGGTTTACTATATTAGATACTTTATTAGTTTTAGTTTAATCTCTGAGGAACAGCAGTTTCAAGGTGACTGGAATTTGAAAGAGGAACAAATCTAACTTCACAGGTTAGTTCAGTTAATTGTTCACCTGAAATCATTTCGATCGCATTAGCCATGTGACATTAAACTTGAAAAACTCTACTACCACTTTAGAAAACTAATAATGATCAAATACATATCACATGTGACTCGTCGGCCAAAATTAATTGTTACATTATATTTTTGAAGAAAATGTTAACATGTAAAAACTTCGTTTCAGCTACGTCGTAACATGTTTTAATTATTTAATTTAATGTATAAATATTAACAAGGAAGTGCTGGCCAGGTTTCATTGTTAACTTTACTTCAGCTTAGGAATTCAAAGAAAAAAAGTTACACAAATGAGAAAAAATTTCGTATTTGATTAGCAACTTTTCTTAAGACCTTACTTAACATGTTTACCCCCGTGAATTACGAATTAGTTTGAGTGTAATTTGGAATACCAACGGTTGTTGATGGAGCGGTTTTCAACTGAGTGACGTAAAACCAAACCACTCACTCGAACCAATCACGAAGGACACAGAAAATACAGTGAACCAATCAAAACTCGAAGTTATTACATGTAGCTGACGCGAAGCGCGGGAAAACCTGTTGCGAACGAGTTACGATTGGTTTTGGCTTTGCTTCTGATTGGATGAAAAAGTGGCGCGAGTTTTTTAAGCCAATCGTATTTACGCCGTTATTATGTAAAACAAACTACTATTCTACACTCCAACGAAAACCGTTCTATAAAGGTTTTGCACGGCAGCCATGTTTCATGGCAGGAACAATAGATTATTTTTCCTATAGGAAAAAAAGTTCTTTTTACTGCTAAACATTTTCACTGTTCCTGCCATGCAACATGGCTACCGCGCAAAACTTCTAAAGACCACATTAAAGTTTATATTTAGCGTGTGACCGCGGTTTTCATTTTATACTTACTTTGCGGTAGAGTTTCTATTGCGAAACGTTTCTTGCAACTTTAACAAAGCAGTTTGATTCAATCTGAAGACATACATGTATTATACACAAGCAATAAAACTCACTCAATTTTATGTTTACTCTAGTTTAGTTCACAAGCAGCCGCAATTTAATAGCATCAAAAGGGTTTAGTTTCTTAAGATAAGGAATGATCCAATAACTGTCTTGTGTTAAGTTGGTATTAAAGTTTAAGACGTTTATAACTTTTACGTCTCCTGAAACTAAATATCCAATCCAAAAACGCTTTAAAACTATACCTGTATTTACTGTTAACCATTAAAGTGTAACGTACCCGTGTGACACGCCGGTTGTTTTACAAATTATCAAAATAATCTGAAACAATTAATTTTTACATTTTAACGTCAGTCAAATGAAAATCCGCATTAACAGGGTTCCAATGTAAACGCTTGTAGAATACTCTAAGAGTTTCTGAACCAAACAATCCTGCAATTCAAAAATTATGCAAGCGTAAGTATTCCAAACTAAGTTTGCAATCAAAACATACTTGATACATTGGCTGGGTGCAAGTTTATTTTCCTCTTTGCACTGGCATTTTCGTCCAGCCCTATAATAGAAAAAAGCAACGTGAACATCAGATTGTGGGGGTGAGGGGGGTGGGGCCTAAAGGTTAGTACGCTGGACCTGAATCGAGTGGTCTGGGTTCGAGCCCTGGCCAGGGACCTGGTCAACACACTGAACTCTCACAGTGCCTCTCTCCACCCAGGTGTATTGGTACCGGCGAATTTAATGACGGGGGTAGCCCCGCGTTGGACTGACATCCCATGTAGGAACGACTAGAAATACTCCCAGGGGCTTAATGTTACAGAGACCGGGAAACGCTCGGGCTGTGTGAGCCACTTTCCTGGTGCAATTTACCTTGCATCAGGTTAAAGGTAGATAACTGACCTACCTATCACTACCCAAGACAATTTCAAACTGAAAGTTACTAATGAAAAAACATGGTAAGAATGTGTAAGCCCGGGAGTATTAGTAGTATGGTGTGATATTCCAGGTGAGGATGATTCTGAAAACAACTGTTGGTGGCTGATATCTTGACAACCTAAATTCATCTTCAGAGCATGAACATGATCCTAAACGCTTTGATGAAACTGAAGATGACTTCTGCTCAGGTTGTAGAAAAGTTGGTCACGAACGAGACCGTGACAGACGATCATGTTATATGAACAACTAATGATAAAGAAAATCTAGAACTGCATTTTCAGGGCTGTGTCTCCTTAAATAGACCATTTTACAGTTGTTTGCTCAGTGACCTGGCCTTTGGATGGCAGTGATACAGACCTCACTGCTTTTGTTGTGTAAATCAAGTTGTTCTGATGCTAACTAGGTGCATCTACATGACAAAAGCAGTGAGGTCTGTATCAAAGCAAGGTCAACTCTAGCCTCGCTGCCATCCAAAGGCCAGGTCACTGAGCAGACAACTGTAAAATGGTCTATTGCTAACTTCTAAAATCAGAAAGAATGGTCTCACCTATCTTTGTGGCATTTACAAAGCCCACAAGTTAATGTGCCATTGCCAGAACAGTGTGGACTGGATTCTTCCTACAACCAATACATTACATGAGATGTGATGCTCCAGAATATATCTATACCCTTCCCCACTTTCATTCAAAAATGCCCCTTTTGGTCCTCCCATCCCGGAATGACTTCATAATTTCTTTAAAATTCTGACCTTTGGAACCCTTTTCATCCATTCCCTTTTAATTTTCAATGATCTTCCATTGTGTAGGTAATGGATACTTTCTAGAAACCCACAAGAGAAACTTCCGTTATCGACGTTGTACTGATTGGGGTCATTGTGCAGTGCTTTTGAGACAAGATGCTCAATCATCGCAGTGCGTCCTTTCAGTGAAGAGTGTAAAGGGGTACTATTGGATTACTAAGGCAGCCCGGCTGACAAAATACCCATGGGGGAGGGGAGGGTAACCCAGAAAGGCTTACATGTAGTATCCCATCCCATCCAGGGGAGATGTAAATACCAGCACTCTCAGTAACTTTAAGCTAAGCACAAACACTGAGGAGCTACACCTGCATCTTGCTCCTTCAATTCCTACGTTACATGTACATGTAGCTTCCGTTATCAAGATCGTTCTAAACACATGAATAATGTAAAGGAATCTTACTAAGTTTTCATCTTTCTCACACTGACAGCTACAGATAAAGTCCAGGTTTATCTCCACGTTCCCAAATGGTGTCACCAGAGAGAAGCTGTTACAGAGGGAAAGAAGAAGATATTGATTAACACGGATCGAAAGGAATTATGCAATTTATCCTCAGCTAATGATCTTACTTGACAAGCAAACTCTACATACATTATGGCACTGATCACTTATTTAATATTGCAGCATTGAAGATGAAGATTGATGTAACCAAGGCAAAGGCATGGAATAGAAATTGGCTTGCAAATGGCTGTATGTGCCTACTTGTGTGATAAGAGGATATGATGCCGACGCCGACGCCGCCGCCGCCGTCGCCGCCGACGACGACGACGACGATGACGACGACGACGACGACGACGACGACGAGTAAACTGACACAGAACACAACAATCTTCACATGAAACTCAAACCAATGCATACCTCTTTTCTTTCAGATTACAGTCATCCACTGTGACAGAGACCTCAAAAGAAACCTGCCAGAAACAAAAAAGTATCATAGTATAATAAAAAAGTCATGTTATTGCACGATGATTTAATTGTTGCACTGTAAAAACCAACCTTCTGTCCAATCTGAACATTGGCGCAAGTCTTTGATCCAATTTGTTTTCCATCACTGCAAACAAAGAACAACCCTCAGTATCGCTTAAACAAGTTAGGCAGACTAAAATTAACCCACAGACCTTCAAAAGCACTCCAGATCTAGGCCTAAAACAGTATTTAAAGTATTTGATAAAAAAACCATTGTTACGTGCCCCTGATGCATGGAGTCAATAACGTGTAACGTTTTTTTAATCATATAGACATACTGATGACGCTGTGTTTGACGATTTTCCGAAGATTTCCGACCACTTTCCAAAGATTTACGAAGATTCTCCAAAACTTGTCCGAAGGTCACATGAAGATTACCGAAGATTGTCGAAGACTTTCAAGGAAGACCCGAGGATTTTTCGATGATACACCAACGAATTAAAGTATAATTTAAGAGACAAACTTGACATCAGTGAAATCATCGATATCTTCACTAGTGAGGATATGGAAAATTTCCCACTCGAGTCCCGGATGTGGTTTCGTATAAATTTTACGAGTGGTGTATTTTCCAGTAAAACACTTGTGTCTATATATTAAGGATCGATATTTTCAGCAACAACATAACGCCACATGGCTAGCAAAGGAAATATAACATTGATAACTTACGGACAGTAAGCTGTGTAGTTCACTCTCACTCCCTCAGGTGCTGTATCACGTATGGTCTGAGTTTGAGCAATTGTCTAAAGACAGCAAATTGGATTTTGGTTAGATATTAATCAACAATAGAGCAGTTTTCAATCGAGTGTCGAAAGTAATCAGACAATTACTTTGGTTTTGGTTTTAGTATTGTTTCAGATTGGCTGAGTAGTCTAATTGGTAATACATGTAGACTGCATCACAGGCGTAAACAGGGAAGGAGTAGGGAGGCAGAAAAGCTCAAAAAACGTGAGGAAGAAGGAGAGGGTACGAACTGTGAGGCAATACAGAAGATAGTCATTACTTAAAATTCGCATCAGCAAATAACAACCCACCGGCAAATTCCCGTTCAGTTCATAGTTCTTAACACAAACAAACATTTGATAAATTAGACTCTTCCCATATCTTGCAGGCAAAACTGCCAGAAATAACTTTTCTAGCTAAAAGAGCAGTCACGACCTAATTGTTGCTCGGGTTTTTTAATGTAAATTTGTTCACGCTAGCATTAAACCTCTCAAAGCCCCGCTAATACATCTTTGTCCGCGACTATTGTTCGTTGTTTCTGATGACATTGTGCAACTGACAGTTAATACATGTAAGTTACTCAGTGAATATCAGGCAATGGGAATAAGGAGCGCTCAAAAGCGAGTGCAAAAATCAAGTTGCTTCATGCTACTGAAACCGGGATAAGCTCTGGCCTGATGGGCTACTTGGCTACTTTTACCTCCCTTGGCTACGGTGTTGTTTTTGGTCATTTCCTAACGTTCGTTGCGGGTCCTTTTCACTGCAGTTACCAGTGAATAGAGTCTACTGCCGGATACTAATAATACTGAATACATGTACATGTACAAAACCTACTAAGCTATAAAAAAAACTTATCTGCATTGCCCATCATTTGACAACAGGGACGAACTACAGTAGTTTGTTTTCCAATGTACAGTGTACTAGCCTACTAGACAAAACAGCACTCACCTCATAAGCGTCTCTAATGAGCTGAACGATGTTTGAAGAATCTTCGCTCAATAAATCCACTACAGCTCCAGACTCTTTGCCAAAGAAGTTGACTAATTCCTGTAGAAATAATCACAGTAAACAGAAACTGGAAAGGGTGAATTGAAAGTGGCTGCATGCAGTTTCTTTTATCATGTGATTTGAGTGTTCATGGCTATAAGGGGAGATCCCTGTTAAAAATACCTTGCAGGATCTTCGAGGATATTTAAAGATCTTTAAGAGATTTTCAAAAGTTCTTTGAAAGATCTCACAAAGATCGTTAAATGAAAGATTTTTGAAGGATCCTCCAAGATCATCAAAGATCTTGGCAAGATATTTGAGCAAAATCTTTCAGTGAAGAGCCTTGAATATCCTTAAAGATCAGGGCCAAGATCTTGCTGGATACTAGTAAGAATTGTAACCTTAGATCAATAACGATCCTTAAACATCTAGACAAGGATCTTTGAGGATCTTGATAAGATCCTCAAGAAACCTCAAGGATGCTTGAGGATCCTCGAAATATTTCCACCAGGGGTGTTTATTCAAGACTGTTAATCAAGCCGTGTTTTAACAGTACATCACTACATCAGTATCAGTACATCACTGATTCTGTACCTTGTATTGATTGTACACTTGTGTCTTTGTCTTATTGATAGCAAAGATTGGTGACAACTGCTCATCTATCAACTTCGTTTTGAGGAAACCTGGAGATGGATAGTCCTGTGTAATGTAGAAAGTATATCAATTAATACAGTCAAGTACTTTTCAACATCTTGCTTCTATTTCATGTAAATCAATGGTACATGCAATGATGTTTCAAAAATAAAATGTAATTCATTTGAGTTAAGTTTCACATGTCTTTATTTACAAGGAAGTCCCCCTATTTTCCATCAAAAGGCCTTTAAAAGAAATAAGTCCCTCACATTTACAAAGCTTTCAGTAACAATGTCTCACCATTAATGTTGACGCCATGTATTTACCACTTTTTGTGTGACAGTGACCATCATTTGGTGTGACAACTCCACCAAGCTAAAACAACATGAAAAACATATAACATTAACTCAAATCTTGCCATAAGTTGGTGGGGGATACAATGTGCTGATGGCTAGGTGAGCATTTGCCATTTTGAACTGTTACATGTAGTCCACGTGTGAGCACCAGCTGGGGTAATTGCACTCTTGTGCTGAGGGGTGATACATGAACAAGATTTTTCCTAGTTTGATATTTAAATAATTTGCCTATTTATTCTCACTACCTTTTTCCTTGACAAAATTATGTATTGATCAATTGATATCATTAAGGGCCATAACCCATAACACCAGTTACAGCTGACTATGCTTGATTTTCCCATGATGCTACAGGTGAAATTGCCTGTTGTTGATAGAATTCAACCACAAAGTAACAAGTTTGCCACAGGCGTGGAGAATGAGGCTACAGGTGACTCAAAGCTTAACAGCCCTGACATGAAGAAAAACTGGAAGTGGATCAGCACTTAACACCTACCAAGCCATCACCAGCAAAATGATACTTAGCATCTGTTATTACAATAACTAATCTTCTCGCAGACTGCTTGTCCACCCAACCAATCTCCTACAAGGAAAGGAAGAGAAAGGAGCGTACAATCATATTACAACTTTGATTTTAAGTACTAAATTGTTGCGTCAAAATTTTGACTTTTTTGAGTTCTGTTTTAAGTTTTCTACATGCCAGCCCTGTGGTTTTCATTGTTACACTAACCAGGGAGATACACTGTATAGATTGCAGTTTCGACAATGAAGTTCAAGTGAGTCAAATTAGTGCTTCAGTTACTCTGAATAGCACTGACAAAATCATCATAAAATTTATTTACCCTCAACTTTACAGAGTTGCATTGCTGCTAATTTCTCTGGATAGCACTCCAAATGCCTTTATATTGATGTTTATTGGACAGGGATAAGTTCCAGCCTGATGGGCCACTTGGCTCGCATAGAGACTTTTACTCTTATTGGACTTCAACTTGAATAAACAGGTTGGTTTACTCTTATTGGATTTAAACTTGAATAAACAGGTTGATTCCACCTGCAACCCGCAACCTGCCAAATATACCCGCTGACCCTAACCCTAACCAAGAGAATTATCGGAGTGATAGTAATTATGCTAACCAGGGTGCTAATAAATTTATTGGGCTAACCAAATCATTGTGGGGTCTAAAAATAGTGACCTGATGCTATAACTCGAAATCAAACCTCACTCAAACTCATCAAACGGACACTTTCCCAAAGACAGACGCCAGAAAAATCTGTAATTACTAAAGTGCTACATGTATAGTACAGCAGAACCCTGCTATCTCAAACTCCATTCATTTTCCTGACATACTTTTTCGGTCACTTACTAATGGCTATCTAATGAACTACCAACACCTCAAATTCTTTGTTACTTCCCGAATTAATTATAACAGGGTTTAACTGTACATGTTTGTCCTGTACTATAAATTGTTCAACAAAGGTAAAGATATAGCTAACAATGATACTCAAAAAGATAAATATTACAAGTTAGAGAATTAAGGTCTCGGATGCAACATTCTTACCGAACCACAGACTGCAATCTGCATCAGGGCATCCATTGTTCCCTCAGGATTGTCAACATTGCCAGAAATGTTCACCTGCCTTATTGCACTCTGACAAGGATTGAAAAGATCACAAGACATTCACATCTACTGGTCTTTATTATTATCATTAATAACAAAAAATGGTACTGTATGCATGAGAGCATTTTCATTAATTACTCACACTTAAACAAAGCTTTTTGACTTCTCTGCTGTTTTATTATGATTTTCCAATCTTAGAAATAAAACTTTAATATAAAATGTATGTTTGCTTCCATGCCCACATGATGCCTGTAAACATGAAAAAAATGGATACTCACTTCAAATTCAGTATAGTTTGGGGTCAGTTTCAACTCATTAAGAAAACCAAATGCTGGTACAGAAACAGGCGTATCTGATGCTGGATCAAAAGGGTGGGCCAATCTGTTGAGATTAAGAAAGGGAGAGAATGACTTGCTGCAATGAAACAACGAAGGAAGTGGGAAGAGGAGGGAACAAGGTGGGACAAGGGGAGGGGAGGGTAGAGTAGGGCACTGTGCAATGCACATGTAGTTCTAAATTCAAAAGCAGCCAACTTGACTGCTTGACTGCTGCTTCAAAAGATCACATTTGTGGATTGTAATCTGTAAATTCCCATCCATTTTGTTCGCAGGTTCTTAAGTTGTTGTTGTAATTATGATTTACAGCAGCCAAAAAGTGTTAAGAAGGTTTTGACCTCCAGAGTTTGCTTGTAACTTACATTGTTTCAGACTTGTATGATAATGACACAAATTTGCTATGTTTAACCTCAACCGGACACTGGAAATTCTGAGGGGGATGGGGATCTCAAATGACAATCATTTTTTCAAAAGAAAGTATAAAGTTAATAATTAACTACAAACTCCAGAGGGGGTGGGGGGTAGGGGTGCACAGTTGTCACAAAATTTTGAAGTAGGTGGCCTTAATAATATTAATGTTGAAATAGGTGGCTGATTTTGCCATCATTAACCAAAGAATCAGACAATAAGCAGAGTATTGGTAACCAGCTCATAATAACAAAAGTAGATCCAACCTACTTTTGAAAACCCTGGGTGTTAAGGGATTCAAACTAAAATATCCAATTCCGTTTAGAGTACAGATATTTTCCAGAACAATCCATCAGACAC
>Ga0126338_10003203_pt1 | contig 11432 bp, 8 predicted proteins | sample OrbCmetagenome_2_FD_92529 | JGI IMG/M metagenome (GOLD analysis project Ga0126338, IMG submission 92529) | Coral microbial communities from Petempiche,Puerto Morelos, Mexico - Orbicella C C metagenome | ecosystem: Host-associated > Invertebrates > Cnidaria > Coral | place: Petempiche,Puerto... | reverse complement strand
TATTCATTTCTAAATTTTTATTTAGAAATGTTTATCAATTTTCCACAAAAATTTAATAAAAGTATTATTGTCAAATTCTGATAAAAGTGCCTTCCCCCCGCAAAAAAAAAGCCTTCCTCCCCCCCCCCCCCCCCTCCCCCCCCCCCCTACTGCCTCCCAAACTCATTTGATTGCTTCTTTGTAGAGACGTGACCTGTTACAACACCTTGTCAATCTAAGATTCAGAGCCAGCCGAGCTGTGCCTTTACAGACAGTCAACCCGAGTCCAAAGTACTTATGGGTCAAATTAGTTATGGAGCTAACCTTAAAACAAGCTAACATGAGCATTCAGGTTATTCAGGTTGACCTAGTATTCAGGCTGACAAGGGTAGTACTGAAGCTAACCTGAGTCCCATTTGCGACAAAGAAGTGTTAATTAAGAGAAGTTCTACTCAGGCCAACTAGAGCAGTATTCAGAGTAAATGGTGGGCCATTGATTCATTGATGCATGGCACATGCCTGACATATGACTCATGGACAGGATCACTTGAACCATTTAATAACATCATGGGACCTCAGTTAACCCAAACATTGAGAATAAAGGATTAGATTCGCTTTTTTATAATAGGGCTGTTAAATGCTCAGTTACCATGACATAATAAAATTAACTCATAAACAACCACAACAAAGAACAAAGGATTATTCGATTTGCAAAAAGTCACACTAAAGACACTTTAATCCTTAAATTAAGTGACTGCATCTGTGGTTTATTTTCCTTCTGATCTGATATGGTAAGGGCACATTTGCGGTGCGTTGGTAACATTTTGAAACACTCCAATTCACTCTCAAGATATATTGTAACCCACTGCAATACGGGTTTATTGGAATGCCAAGTATCGAACACGAACAATGATCATCCATTCTCGAATGTGTGAAAACGAAAAGGATCATGAGTCGTATCCTTTCCTTTCTTCTCCGCGAAAGTTTGTTTGAATTGCTGTAAGCTGAATCATGCTGTTCTTGATTCACGATAATGATTTAACCCAACAAGCACACAGCTGAGAGCTGGCGAAACCAAAACAATATCTTTTATCCTCTGACATGGATCGCATATGCAAAGTATTTAATACGCATGTACGCGCGACTTCGACACTTTAAAACATGTATCGCAACGCAAAAGGTATTTATATACGTTTCTACAAAGTCAGAAGGAAATTGAAAAGGATTAAAATTCTAATGACGTCCTCCATGAATTTATAAAACACTTCTAGTGAAATAAAATTGAGACAATTGCAGGAACGATGGTTGAAAACGTGAAAAAGGCTGTCATGTCAATTTCAAACAGCCGTATGTATTGCTCAATACGGTCATCGAAGCATACCTTTCCAAACGATCCAAAAATTATCTTTAAAAAATTGGAAATATACAAACTGAGTAAGATATGAACGGGCGTTGCGGACAAAGAATGGAGTATCAAAAGAGAGCTTTTTTTTCTTGAAGGACGATAGAAGATTTGATTATGCATGGTCTTGGAAACCGAAATATTCACAAAAGGCTGCATTCGAAATTTAGAGCCGCCAAAAAAATCTCTCGCCGTTCTTCAAATGTAAAGAGAATTTAGTGAGGTTTTAAACACAAGCATTTTTCAAGGTAACAACACGTGAATAACTACGAAATGCCATTTAACGTGCCTTCTTCTGGTATGACTTTATAACGTCTCTGCAGCGTATTTTTAGAGTCTGCCGGAATCGAAGTCGAGAACATGAAAAAGACAGGTTTGTGCTTCACACAGCACCGCGCCAATTGTAGAAATTTCCCTCGATCGAGCTATCAGACCAATAAATTATTTAAAGCATAAAGTTAAATTCCCACATCCCTGCCTCGATTGCCATAGAAAAAAATCCCCACCTTCTTGCACACAGAAGCATGATGCGGTTGGTCCTCGCCGAGTTCGCCGTCACGATCGGATGGCGATCGTTCCTCCATATTCGCGAAGCAATTCAAGTCGAGCCGCATTCATTCCAAGAGATCTCCCAGAACAACATTGGAAATGACCAGGTCCATATCTTGGCTAAGTTGTAAAGCGTTCGCAGCAAAAGTAAATACGAATGTCTGAAGAAATCGCGGCTTTATATTGACAAGAATTCCCTCGCTTCGATGCGGGTCACTTTTGACCAATGGCCACATCCATATGCAAAGAGCCCTTTAGTCAAAACAAACAATCCAGTGAATTGAACAGCTCGCTTTCGCAATACTGGAGAACTCGTCCGTTGGTCGATTTTCATTCGAAACGCAAAGCCGTGAAAAAGGAGGACAAGATTTCCGAATCACTCGCAAGGAGATTGCCTAACATGGACGATTTGTTTACTAATAAACCCGAGCGGATACCTGGGAAAAATTGCTTGCTCAACCACGAGTTCCCCCAGGGGTCACCCCAGGGCAATTGACCCGGTTCGGGGACCAGACGAAGGGAATTGAAGCGACGAATTAATTAAACAAACAAAAAAGAGTCTTACTTTTAAATCTCTTCACAGAGGAATAAAACAAATATTTAGAAAGAAATATACGCCTGCGTAAGAAAGTTAATTTTACTGATGGAATTAAAATTTCTTTCGTCGGACGATTTGGAAACCTTCAAATGTCAGACAGAGGACGGACGCTCAAAACGTCAGCATTACAAACTCGCTCGGGCGGTAAATTTTACCTTAACACACTTCCAGTTGATACAGAACTAAAATTATGATTCGCGCCTGTAGAGGTGGAATTCGAAAGAGAAGTTCGAGAGGTTTGAATCTCAGGACTTGAAACTCGTAAGAGAGGTCATGCATGGAAAAAAAAGAGAACTGAGGTCTGTTTTTAAAACCGAAGCAATGCAAATTTCCGTTGCAAAGCTGCTCAAAATTGCGACATTTAAGACTGACACCTTGAATGCCGTCAAAATAAAACTTCAAATGTCTATGATTCAGAAACTGAAACACTCACTGTTCGGAAACCGGAAAACTTTGGTTTATCGAATTTGGTTAAAACTTGTGTTGCCTTCGAAGAGTTCATTAACCCCATTCGTGAAATTCTGTATAGAAATGGGTTAAATACTGACTCTTCTAAACGAGGAGTGTATGTACCCTAAGGCAATACTTAAATTGCCACATGTTTGAACTCCACGTGCACCGGACACACATTTTACGTTTTAGTGGGGAATTAACGCATTCCAACTTCACTATAGAACATGACTGGTTTTGCGGCTTGAGTTGTTTTGAAAACTGGTTATTTGGTGTCGATATTCGTTGCGAACAGTAATTCTTACCTTTTCTTGTGGTATGTATTTCAAAGCACTGTATATATACGATCGTCTGTTTTTATTCCACGACTCGGTAGTTTCAGATTCTTTGCGTTCCATCACACTGATGTATCCAAGTAAAAAAACATTGACTTATAACAGGAATTCAACGATCAGTTCTGCAATTTTCAGTCAACCGGCTGTTGTAAAACCTGAATTTTTTCTCGCTTCCCTTTCGAATCTCGAAAGCACAATCACATTGCTCAATGTGTCTTCAGGCACAAGTCAGTTTTAATAATAGTTAAATTTTCTAATTGGCTCTCCAATTGACGTCAAGGTCCCGTCACTGTCCTACAATCTAGCGAAGTTAATATCGCAATCTCAAGTGAAAGCCCTCTAATTCTCCCCCGCCCCAGCCCCCAAAGCGTAATTTAAATTCACTTGACACGTGCCGGTGAATAAAGATGCCATACATCTGACACTGATATTTTATAGCAGATTCGTTGACAAAAAGATAAAATCTATTTTATACTTTCATTTACTTCTTATTTTAACTTGATTGATTTATTTAGGGGACTCCAAGAGATGGCTGTTTTTTTGCATTTACAATGACGACCCAAAAGACACTACATCTGAGCTGAAACTTCGCAATGCAAAGAATGTTTCCAAAAATATTGGACAGGCAACACTTTTCTTCAATCATAAGATCATGTCTTGTTCATCAAGCTTGCTCAAAACGCTACGAGGAGAATATCGGCCTTTGGTTTATTTTGGACAAATCTTGGAGTTGCGCTCGATACCTGCTCACTGCAGAAATCTAAAGCCGATATTCTTTCAGCAAGACCCCCCCGCGTGTGGTGCAAAGGCGTATATATTTTATCTCATAGAATATTATTAACGATTGTCCCGTGCTTGTTGTGGAAACCTATCAACCTCTGAGAATTCATTTTTCAGCAAGCTATGCGAAAGTTCAACATCCACTCCCGGGGAAACCCCCGAGCAGTCAAATTCCCAATCCCCGGTCCAAAATTGCGTTCAAATGCCTCACCTAAGGGTCATACTGGGCTATCAAATGCCTCTACGAAAGAAACAAACGTTTCTTGTAACAAAATATAAATTAAGCTATGAATTTTTTAACCTCGTTTCCAGGGTTTCTTATCTTCCCACCCTCCCGGAGTGAGATAGGGTGGTGGGAAAATGAGAGACCCTGGGAACGAGGTTGTGATTATTTTGGTGAAAGGCATAAACTATATCTAAAAGGACAACTACTTATGAAGCAACAACAGAATACATGGCAAAAATGAGTGATAGAAAAAAAAAACATTCGCCCCGGCCGGGGGATTGCTCCCATATATTGGCTATATAGGTATGTGCCACGAGATAGAGTATTGGTTTTTGAGGTTCTTGATCCTTAAATAGGGTATCATTTTTGCCCGCGTTGGCATTTTGTTCCCAGTGTGATCCATAGATGGAGTCGAGAAGACCCTTCGCGGTACACACCAATCCAAAATTTACGTGTGTCCTTCCCCACGCAGCTGCGCCCCAAGTAACTAAAGTTTTGTTTTTATATATACCATCAAAATATCCAAATGATTACAGTTTGATAACCACAACTTTTTAGTTACCTTCAAACACAGCACAATTCTATTGAAAGCCTTTCTTTTCCCTGCCACGTTACAAAAGACGGTGTTGCTTGACCATATGACTTCGAGGCTAATTCTCCTCTGCGCTTTTCCATTGGTTTCAAATGCCCCAACAGCCGGCTGACGTCAAATTCCAGTCCGGCTACCGGGGCAAATGTGCGGGGCGGTGGGGGAAAGAAGTTGATATCTCTATTTGATCAAATCCAGTTACTTAGTGCCAACTGAATCTCACCGCGGTATGTGGCGCTGTCTGGCCTGGAGTATCGAGTTTGAACACTCAAGTTTACGCCTCTCGCCTCGGACGGCGACTGAAGGGAAGCACGGTAAGCTAAAATGAGTAAAAAAAAATTGTCTACAACTCAACAACCAGGTCGAAATCTCCCCTTCCCCCGCTCCACGACCCACAATTTATGAACCAGCAATAGAACATCGTGCACCCATGCTTGGAGAGCAAGGTCGCTTGAAAACTCCTCTCGGAAACAGCAGCCGCGATCTATTACCACGCCCTGTCCATACTTACCGGGGTAAATTTGACGACGAACTTTTTTTCCTCTATTTTTGGGCCTTTCGTTCACGTTGTAACAGCCTCTGTTCTCGGTGAACGCAAACCGGATGAAACCGAAATGCGTTTTCAAATTTATCCAGACTAGTGTGGACAGGTAAAGGTAGGTAAGGCTGCATACGAACCATGAAGTAGCTCATCAGGCCGAAGCTCATCCCGATTTCAGCAGCATGAAGCGACTGGGAATATTTCTACTCCCCCCTGGATGGGATGCTAGTCCATCGCAGGGTTAACCGCCGGTACCCATTTGTACTCCTAGGTGGAGAGAGGCACTGTAAGAGTCAATTGTCTTGCCCAAGAACACAACAAAGTGTTCCCGTCCAGGACTGGAGCCGGACCACTTGATCCGGGCACGAGCACACTAACCATGAGGCCACTGCGCCTCAGTATGGAAAGCGTGTATGGTTTTGAACCTTACTGACAACTTAGGCCCGGGTCTAACGGCGTACATGAGCCTAACCCAATGACAGTTTGGGTCGACTCAAATAATTAAAAGAACGCCTGTTTGAGTCAAACGTCGAACTTAATTCAGTCGAACCGATCTGCTACACCAAATAAATAACAAAAGCGGTCTTGTTCAGTGGTTTTTCAAGGTAACGTCAAAATGGCGCCTTTAAACCTTTGATTATGCGTTTGATTCGACTCATGTGAAGATCGCCGTTTGACCCAAAGACGATCTTCAGGCGTTATTCACGGCTGGCCAGGCGCGAAGAACGCCTCAGCCGCTCCAAATAAAATCAGTCGAACTTAACTGGGTCAGACGCCGAACTTTACATGTACCTAATTGGTTGAATTAGGTTCGGCTTATGTGAAGTACGGCGTTTTACCCGGGCCCAAAGCCTCTAACTGTAGAATTGATATCACCATGTATATTCAAGTCAAACTGAATAGACGGTAACTTGATTTCAATAGTTTATTTCTTGTTTTCTATTTAAACTAAGAATATTTTTTCACCATCTCAAGCTATTTACCCAAAAACAAAGTTGGACAGAATGATTTCTTGAAAGCAGTCATATGATAGCACATAGGACTTCAAAACGAAACAAAACTAGTAGTTTAATTTTAGTACAGCTTACGATTTGAGAAAACTACCGGCCTTCTAAAAGGTGACATTTTAGTTTGCAGTTCAGCAGTGAAAACCTCAACTCTTAAGCCACCTGTGGATGAAACTCTAGTAGCGTGTGACTATTCAAATGAAAACTATTGAGCAATACTTCCATGTGGTACGGTTTATTATGCTGTAAGGTGGTTCTAACGTTAAAGTGTGTGTATGAAACCCTAGAGTGTAAGCATTCAAATAAAAGCTATTGAGCAATACATTCCGTGGTACTGTTTACAATGCAGTGCAAGGTGGTTCTAACTTTAAAGTCTGCGAATGAAACCTTAGTGACCATTCAAATGAAAGCTAATTATAATGAGCAGTCATTTCATCTGGTTTTGCTAGCTAATAATGCTGTACAAGACCGTTTGACGAGAAATATTCTTCCCAAGTACTAACAGTTAGTGTAATCCGTGACCTCGTACGGGAGCCTACACAACATTTTCTAAAAGTCCTATATGGGAAAAAAAAATTGAACAGCACTAAAGAGGTAAAAGTTGAAGTCACCTTGTAGAGCATTTTAAAAAGCCAAGCCGTTAATTTAACCCAGGCGGAGCAAACAGCAGTGAAATTCGGACCAAGAAGGTTGTCTTTACATTCTACACTTCGTTCTTGGGTTTATCATAGCTTGAGAAATATAACACCATCAAATTTATTTCTTTACAATGTACCTATCTACACCCTCAACTTTATCTACATCAATATTGTACAATTTTATACACTTTTTTATGGCATGTGATTCATTGAAGCGAGTTTTAATATAAAATCGCACGTAAAAAAGAAAATATTTTAACAACGGAAATGCTCTGCTTGACAAGCTCAATTATTTACATTTCATAAAAACGCAATTTTTTTACGCTCATTTACATGCATTTTCAAAATTTTTCTTCAAAACAATAATACACAGGATTAAATCACACGCTCAAATCATCATAGGCCCAACTAGAGGCAGATTCCACTTATCAACTAGAAACCTAGCCTGTTGCAGTGTGGAAAAAAACTCATGCCATTTTCCTACTTACTTCAATTTTCTAGGTATGGAATTTCCCTGTTTTAACACGGGCAGAGTTCAAGAGTCCAGCGCAGAATAGCATGCAATTCTATAATATCTATCATAAAACTGATCCAAAGTACCCGAGCAACTTCCCCAAAAGTGCAATTAACCAATTAGAACTCGAAGCCAATGAAATTTTGACTTTCACAACGAACATTTCACGAGTGTGCTAGATCAATTTTCGGTAAATTTTCGATAGATTTTCAGTAAAACGTCGGGCTGGACTTTGAAGAATATAATTTCTATAAACATCACAAGTACAATAACTTCTAAACTTCTTCTTAGCGTCCCTTGGCCAGGTATATAATTATTTTGTCGTATGGGGAATAAAACCATACGAATCTTGGCTGGAAAATTCGCCTTTTACGCTAAAGAGTAAAATTAGTTGAATCATTTCTCACGAGCGAGAGTTCTTCATTTATTGCATTTCAACGTTTAGTAAACTCTCCACTAAAATATCTATGATCAGTAAAAATTTCTAATTATTACAACACGACGTCGTATATTAATTATCCATCAGAGAATCAACTCTCCTAAATTAAAATGTCAGATGACAGTTCACCTTAAGTCATCCCATATTTCTCCGCCATAATGACTGTAAATTCTACGAGCTGACGTCTTGATCTCCGTAACGTTTCTCTAATCCGTCTTTGAAAATTTCAGTAAGAAATTACTGCATCATTGTTCTCACACGTTTGCCTCTCGGTGTCTTTACGATTTGCCTTTGGTAGTTGTCCAAAAGGATGCAACGAAGCGATGAAGTCGACCATTCGACTTGGTGCCCATGTAGAAACATTTCCCACAATTACCTTCCGTCGTTGCCGGATTTCGTCATAGGCACGTTGTCACGGCGGAATTTACAACGAAGCTGAAGTTAAGCAAATTATCTGCGGATGGCCGCTGCGTGGAGTCCCTACCAAACCAGCAAACAACATAACTAAGCCACTGCGGATAAAACTAAGACTGCAAAACCCGCACAACTACTTGTAACTACGATACTGCTTGTAACGTTCTGGAGGCTTCTACCACTACTTCTACTGCTACTGCCTCCCGTTACCACTACTGCCGCTGCCACTGCCTACTGGTCCTGCCCCTACTACTGCTGCTACCAGTGATGTCACTACCACTGCCACAACTGCTTCCTCGTTCCCCCTTCACTACCGCTACTGTTGATTTTTGGACTTCTCCATTTTGCTACTGCCTCCAGTTCCTGTTTCGGCCACTACCATGACCTGCTGTTTTCAACACTAAATAAACCTAACTTCGCTGCGTCTAGTATTACTTCACCTGCTTCTCCAAAAACCTCTACCTCCGTATTTCGCTCGTACAACTGCTGGTTCTGTTATGACGTAATACTTCACTGCTTCTAATACTACTAGCGTATCTACCACTCAGTACAGCTACCACTACTGTGGTTACTTCCAAGAACAGGACCACTGTTACTGCCACTGTTTCTTCTACTATCACTGCTTCCCTACTTCTGCCTCTGTCTGCACTCCTCCCTACAACTTCTTCCACTCCATGTCATCCATGCTAACGCTGGCTATCTTTAGAGGCCTTTACATCATACTCTGACTGATTCCGTGACGATACGAGGTGCACTTAAAATAATGTGCGCACAAAATGAACGCGTTCTCAGCGTGGATACATCATAAATGTGACCGATCTGTTGTTGATTCTTCAAGTAGCTACGTCACAGTTTGTGCATCTGGAAAAAGTTAGCCTAATATTCTCAAGTTCGTAGTTTTGTAATCCGTGTTAATCTTCTCCATCCTTAACTATTCTTGTTCCATTATGGTTTATTATCACTTTGCTGTTTTCTTTCTTAGTAAACTACTATTTTCAGGTTTCCTTTGATTAAAAGGTAATTTTGTACGTGGCCAAAAAACCGTGACTGAGTTGCTTCAATGCCCCGTCAAACAGCATGAGCTCTTGTAAAGATTTCACATTATCCTAGCGTCATCAGAATAAGACACATACACACACCTTGCAAAACCTCTAGACTCAAGCAAGTCTTGTCCCGTGGACGTGTTTTTTTCTTTGAAAAAGCTCCTGTTCAAAAAGCCCTCCTGTCCCCTTCCTTACCAAAAAACTGGCCAATAAAATTTTCCCCTCCCCTTTCACACCAGCTATTCGAAGTGATAGTACTCACTTTGTAAGAGTGGACTGAATGAACTCTCTGGCATCCTCTGATAGGTCGTGCGGTAATGAAGGCTCTGTGGGTTGCGTTGCGATCTTAAACAAGGCTGCCATTGGCTCGAATTCCGACCATGGGGGTTTGGTTGTCAACATCTCTACCACGGTACAGCCAAGGCTCCTGCGAATGGCAGACAAACAACTTCAGAAAGAAAATTCTCCTAAATGTTCTGGTTACATTTCATATAAGTTATCTGTGGAGAAATTAGTTTTCTATCAAGAGTTTTTGTGATTAGATCCTGTTTTCTCCTGACTGTTCTATTTGAATTTGTCATGACATGGAAAAGAGAAAATCGCAGCGCATCATAAACTTTGACAATGACGACTCACCAGATATCAGCCTTCCGACCATAACCTTCTCCGTTTATCACCTCTGGAGCCATCCAATATGGAGTTCCGTGAACAGATCGAAAACCTGTTTTACTGCGAATTGTCTGCAAATACAAATAAATTTTAAAAAATAGCCTTGTCCTTTTCAAAAGCTTTTATTTGAATGGTCACACACTAGAGTTTCATCCACAGATTTAAAAGTTAGAACCACTTTGTACAGCATAATAAACAGTACCACATTAAAGTACTGCTCAATAGCTTCCATTTGAATGGTCACCCACTAGTGTTTCATCCACAAACTTCAAAGTTAAAACCACCTTGTACAGCATAATAAACAGTACCACATGAAAGTACTGCTCAATAGCTTTCATTTGAATGGTCACCCACTAGTGTTTCATCCACAAACTTCAAAGTTAAAACCACCTTGTGCAGCATAATAAACAGTACCACATGAAAGTACTGCTCAATAGCTTTCATTTGAATGGCCACACTGGAACCATTTTAGGTTGAAACCGCACGAAAATCATTACTCTAGCTCTTACTCTGATACGTAATGCTGTTAATTACCTGTAATCTTTTGGAGGCTCCAAAGTCTGCTAGTTTCACATTTCCTCGAAGGTCTCTAAGGATGTTTGCACCTTGATAAGAAATCAAATGTGTAAAACAATCAGTGTTACAGAATAACTAAGTAACACATTTTCTTACATGCACGCAGGTATCATTGTATGCTACACACAACTACATGTAGAATATAGTTTCATGAAAACGCATGTATTGCAACAATTACAGAACGATATCAGTTCGTATAGAAATGTTTCGTGGCCGATCAAGATTTGCTCAAAGAGGGTGGGGTTGGGGCAACAAAGTTACGATGGACTTATGCTTTCTTAAAAGTGGGCGAGGGGGGAGGGGGAGGGGGGGGGAGAGCTGGCGGTTTGAATAAAGCTCTTTACTAGCTCCAATAAGTGAGGGGAGGAAAAGAGGAATTTTGGGCAGCCACATTCTTTAACAAAATTCTTGCCTGCTATTTAGCTTCAGAGAGTTTACCTTTGATATCTCTGTGCACAATGAGTGCTGCGTGCAGGAAAGACACCCCTTCCAGAATTTGCCTGGTGTATTTTCTTGTCAAACTCTCATTGAGAGCTCCGTGTTGTTTGATATGATCGTGAACTGATGCCTGCAGAAAGCATGAGTTAGTCTCTATCAGAAAGAACATTCAGCAACGAATACTGTCAAACAAAACGCTAATAGACCCATCCAAAAGGACTGGAAACTACCGCAGTCACCAAACC
>Ga0126338_10003202_pt1 | contig 11433 bp, 7 predicted proteins | sample OrbCmetagenome_2_FD_92529 | JGI IMG/M metagenome (GOLD analysis project Ga0126338, IMG submission 92529) | Coral microbial communities from Petempiche,Puerto Morelos, Mexico - Orbicella C C metagenome | ecosystem: Host-associated > Invertebrates > Cnidaria > Coral | place: Petempiche,Puerto... | reverse complement strand
TCAACTCTCACCATTTGATCACGCAACGTGACAACATCCCCGCGAGAGCCCCCGACATGTGCGTGGATCCGCGCGGATATATGACGTCAGGATGGCGCAATTTGTTCTAAAAATAGAAAAATTCCCCCATATCATAGGTACGCGCGGATCCCGAGGCTTACGGTCTCCGTCCCCGATTATGACTCCTGGTGTAAATTAATTCCAAATTGAACGAGAAAAACCGTATGATTACTTTAATAGCAATAATAGCCGGGAATAATATAAACATGAAAAAAAATCGCTTAGAGGAAGTGCCGGAAGATCTTTCTTGAAACCATTTTCTCATTCGAAAAAACTTTTTTCAAAGTTTCCGCACAAAATTTTCATCATCATTTTTGTCATTGTCTATCACCCAATCATAATCCAGAATTACGGTGTGTAATTTGCACCGGTGTTACACTTTTTGCACTGGTTTCACAATTGAACTGAACTGCTCTCAGCCAATCAGAATCGAGCAATTTTTTTCAAGTGTATTATTAATGGTGAAATGCTTAGCTCTTTGGGTGTAATATTCAAGTTCAAAAACTGCAAAATTTCTGGGTGGCAAAAGCGCTAATGAGCTCATACATTCTTTGTAAAATGTTGAGTTTTTAAACCCGTGTTGCACAAAAAGTATTCAATACATCAGGCTCATATTGGCAGAGTTAATCGTACCATGACCTTCAATATTCAAAACTGATTTATTTGTTGCTCCATCGGAAACTGAATTGCTTATGCTAATGAGACAAATATATTATAAACATTCACCGTCGCCGTAGGATACAAAGACCACTGCTCGAGTGGCTCGCCATTCTTCTTTCTAAGAAGATGTCTTCATCGCGTGACTTAGAGGAAGAAGGCAGTCCACCCGGCGAAGAAGCCCTTGAGAAAGTCAATAATTACATAAAAGAAGTCTTCGACATTTTAAAGCAAGAGACGAACAAAGTTCGCAAAGAAAGAGACGCTTTTGATGAGGTCGCAAAGAAGCTCGAGCACGTTCATTTCTCGAAATTGGTGAAACTCAATGTCGGCGGTCACCTCTTCTCAACCAGTCTGGAAACCCTGACTAAGGATCCGAGTATGTCTTGAACGTTTCCTTTATTCTGTAATGAAATACTATCGATTATCCGACTGAGCACAGTTTCTGTTATCGTGTTTATCCCAGGTTCGATGTTACACGCCATGTTTTCGGGAAGATTTGACACAAAACCAAGCGAGGATGGATCTTACTTCATTGATCGTGATGGAACTCACTTCCGGTATATCCTGAATTATCTTCGCACTGGGCAGCTTATTGTGCCTCAAGACAGGACTGTTTGTAGGGAGCTTCTCGCTGAGGCAGAATTTTATCAAGTTGAAGGAATAATTAATGTCCTGAGGGCAGCATCCTTTAAAGATTCATCAGTTCTGACATCAGATCATTGCCAAATCTTGATGAACTGGTTGAAGGACACCTTGGCCCTAAAAGAGGGTAACTTGTTCCCTTGCTTGTTATATAGTGCCTCACAGAATGGCTGGGCCGCTAGCGACTTTCACACTCGGTGTGACAAAAGAGGACCAACGTTGACAGTGGTGAAGAGTGGAAATTGCACATTTGGAGGCTATACAGCGCGGTCGTGGGCAAGTAAGTTTTACTTTTCATCTTTAAAATGCTAGTGCTGGATGTTTAGGAATTACAAATAAAATGACAGAAATGGATGGATCGTAATAGAGTGAATCCCCCTTATAGGCCCTACTCCCAAGGTAGAGGGTAATCCTACTTCGCGCTGATCACTTTCGGTTTCGGAAACCCCAGGAGGGTCTAGAAAAAGCCAATCCTCTGACGCAGTTTATGCTGACGTGGACAGCTCATGGGCAAACGGCAATCTCGTTCCCAGACTCTCTCTGCTCTGCGGCTCTTTGTCGTTGGGACAAAGGGAAGCAGAGGAGAGAGAGCCTGGGAACGAGGCTGGGTAAACATTCACAACATTTCAAGATCATTCCCCAGTATTGCATCGCGCATCCCTACTGCGCATAATTTTACGCCTGATTAGCGCGCGCGCATCAAACAATGGCAGCTTTTTCTTTGCGGCTGGACCTCGCCATAGAGGTAAATCGTCATTTTCTCGCAAACGAGTATGGTGACCTATCATTTTTTTTCTGTTGTTTTGAATTGAGTAATAAATTTCTCTGTGTAAAATAAATATGGACCAGTTCTCAGTGTAGAACAAATAAACAATCGTCGCAAACGTGAATTTAGCAAGCAATCGTGACTACAATCATGGTGTTGTTATAAGGATTTATTGGATATAAACAAGGTGCTGTTGCTCCTAAACGAACATGGGGACCCCTCCTTTTTATTTCAAAATTTAAGTTCCTATAATATCAACAATCAATAGGCAAACTTTCACAAAAATCTCAGTGCAAGTTCTATTTCAGTGGAATGACCTTAACGCAACATATCGCAACATTGTTGGGCGCGAAATGTTGCGCGCGTTTGGCAACCCTATTTGCGACGTGTTGCGACATGTTGAGTGCTTTTGGTTCAAGTTTGAAAAGTCGCGGCTTTACATTCATCCTCCACGAAAACACAGATCCATGCGGATGTACCTTGGAGATGGACTACCTTGCGGCGAAATAAGGTCTACATGGGAATCTCTTACCCTTTAACCGCCTGTGAATTCGAAAGTAGACAAACACTTGCTATTTTTAGTGCTCTTTCAAAGTTTCGGAATTTGAGGGTACGGCTATGTTGGCGAACAGCCAGGCATTATTCCATCTTTCTCCATTAGGTTCTGGAGGTTACAGAAAAGCACCAGAGTCGTTCCTGTTCAGTCTTGTCAACCCAAGCGGTCTGCCACCAACAATGATGCCTTTGGTAGCTGGACAAGAAGAAAATGCAATTTTTTGCGACAGTAGCTGTGGACCAGTTTTCGGAAGTTGCTTTGATCTCTATATTCCCGATGCACCAGATTGTAAAGAATGCTTATCAATCCTGAACACGTACCAGTGTCCAGCTGATCAGGATGCTGCCACACTGTTAACAGGAAATAAAAGTTTTACCCTCAGTGAAATGGAAGTTTTTGGGTTTGAGAAGTATTGAGATGCTTACTTTCTGACTAAGATGAAGTAAAATAACAACTCATTTTAGTCTTAAAACAGTTGAGCAGTTGTTTGCTGCTGTTGCTACAAAGCTTGGCTACAGAATGTGATTTAAAAGTAAAAGTCAGTGAAGTCTTTTTGATGATTTTACTTGCATGGAAATCCAATACGGAACCCATTAAATTGATTGACTAAGTTAGATTGTAATAGCCGTTAATGTCCTTTCTTGTTATAAATTGAAACCGATTTAAGCTTTCTCCAAATGTTAAAATAATAAAAAAAACGTCTAAATAAACGTCTTAATCATGCAATCATTTGTTGGATGGAATAGCTAAAGTATCAAACATTACTGGGGGGATCTAGGGGCGGGGCTTGGGGGCTTGGGGGCTTGGGGGCTTGGGGGCTTCTGTTGAACCCCCTAAATGAAAAAGAGACATTGTAACACCCTGACTTGGCGTTAGAATTCCGGATATCCCATTTCCGAGGACCTCGATTTTCAAACTTTTCCGGGGGAGGATGCCCCCGGAGCCCCCTATAGAGGACCGTCTTCGGTGGTCCGTATCTCAAACCCCTTCTTTAAAATTCTGTATTCGCCCCAGCATTAGTCTTGACCCAAATGCTGTATGAAAATGCTTGATTACATCGTGTGCGTTTTTGGTCTACCAAATGAACTCTATGATAATGATTGTTATTGTTGTGCAAGCGTAAAAAGGGCACGAAGTGAACGAAGAGTTACTTGATATCTCGGTCTTGGTGTTCAAAGAACATTTAGTGTCCGAGCGGAGGTACTCAGTCATAAGTTAAACTGTTGCTGTAAGCAAAACTGCAGCAAAATATTGTCCATTTAAATCCTTCCCCGAGGGAGACATTTTCAGGTTACTTGAGATCGGAATCTTTTAAAATTGAAAGCACAGCCAACGAGATTTAAAGTAGTTTTGAATTAGAGAGAAAGGCTCATTAGCCTTGTTATGTTTACTATTGTTTACGATGACGATCATATTAATTATGTTGGTACAGTTCTGAGGTCAAAGCTACATATCGAAGAATAGGAAAAAAATCGCGTAATTTAATACACTCTAATTCTAATTTCCTCTCAAAATCGCGAAATTTAATACTTGCGAAATATGGCGCTTGACTTTTGGCGAAATTAAATACTCGCAAAATTGTAAGAACAAGGTATTCATTGTTATTGTTAAATTTCCTTACTTTCGTTTCGCTGTCTCTCACAGAATGGGGTTGTTAGTCTCAAGCCCAACCCCTTTCCTGGAGAGCTAGAGTTCTGTTCCGTCCGAGCCCCTTTTCACCGAGCTCGATTTCCGCCGCTCTCTCTGGTCTGTCTACATTCCTGGGAGAAGGGCGGGCTCCCCTCCCGAACAGCGGTTGGTAATCGAACCTACCCATCCTTCATGTCAAGACTTTCCAGGCCGGAGTACAAACCTTAGCCTCAGTCTCGGTTTGAGATTTTCCCGTAAAGACCTCACTATTTTAAATATTCTAATTGTAAGTATTGTATATGTATATGTAAGGTATTGTACTTGTCGATTAACGAAAGTCTAGGATGCAAGTAACTTTTTTGCAAGAAAAGTAAACCGAGGTAAATGAAAAGTGTCAAAAATGTGACTGTAAGTTAGAAAAGGCTGTTGAGCAGCTCATGCGTGGCATTAGTTTAATTACCACAGTGGAAAACCACGAATATGTATCGTTTCCGATAAGTAATTGATAATTCTGAGAATCAAAGTTCCGAGCAATCAGGCTGAACAGCTCGAGTAGCTCGTCATTCTTGTTTCGAAGAAGAAGAAGGCAGTCTGCTCGGCGAGGAAGCTCAGTCTCGAGAGAGTCAGCAACTTCATCAAAGAGGTCTTCGACATTCACTTTTTAAAACACCAGACGAAGAGAGTTCGCAGGGATATGGACGCTTTGGATAAGGTTGCACATCCGGAGTTGCTCAGAGACTCGAACACGTTCACTTCTCATTCGAAAGTGGTGAAACTCAGTATCGGCGGCCACCATTTCTCAACCATTCTGGGAACCCTGACGAACGATCCAGGTACGTTTTGATTTTGAAATTAATCTTTGTGCTCACACCTACTTTCAAAATACTAGCGATTATCTGACTGAACACAGTTTCTATTTCCATGTTTATCCCAGGTTCGATATTACACGCCATGTTTTCAGGAAGATTTTCTCAAAGCCAATCGAGGATGGATCTTACTCAATTGATCGTGATGGAACTCACTTCCAGTATATCCTGAATTATCTTCGCACTGGGCAGCTTATTGTGCCTAAAGACGAGACTGTTTGCAGGGAGATTCTGGCCGAGGCTGAATTTTATTAAGTCGAAGCATTAATTAATAGCCGGAGAGCAGGATCCTTCAAGATTCGACAATCCTATCACCAAATCAAAGCCAAATCTTAATGAATTGGTTGAAGGACACCTGGGCCTTGAAGGAGGCTAACTTGTTCCCTTGCCTGTTATATCGCGCTTTGTGGAATGGCTGGGCTGCTTCCAACTTTCACTCCTGTTGTGACAATAAAGGACCGACTGTGACAGTGATCAAGAGTGGAACTTACATATTTAGAGCCTATACGGAACAACCGTGGGAAGGTAGGTGCCATTTTGATGTTCCTGGAGTACTGATTCTGCTGACTGTTCAGTATCTGCTTCCAGCTAAATTTTTTTCTAAACTGTTGGCGAAAAAAGTGAAACTTTTGAGTCTTCAAGCTAGTCGTACAGAGGTTACTGGGTTCATTCAGGTCAAGATTCTGGTAGAAAGGAAACTTTTGGAATTTGATCACACGAGAGAAGAAAAGGCGAAATATTTCTTCTCACGTACAGATTTTGCCTGTTTTTTAATTTTTAATTTTAATTTTTACTTTTGTTCAAATTGGGAAAGACAGTAAAGAAAGTGATCTATGAAAAGAAAAGATTTCGAGCGAATTCAACGCACCCGGTGCCAAGCCTATTTTTTTCCTTGGCGCGCGCGTTTGATGTATGATGTGGCGTGACGGTGCTACATGAATTACGCGCACAATAAAGATGCGCAGTAATAAAGGTCGCGAACGTCGGCGCGAACGTCCTCTTCACGGAAATGAATTGACCGTGGTGGCCTGGGAGAAAGCCGTCCAAGAATCAAACCAGGGAAGGCAAGGTAACTCAATGGAGCCTTCTTATTGGTAACCATAGCCACTTTCCTCCCAATAAACACTTTCGTCCCCATAGCCACTTCCGCTTCTCTTAGTCGATTGAAAAGGGTTACGGGGACGAGAAAGGTTTGTATAATGCCTCCTTGAAATGCTACTATTAATTCTTTAGGAATTAGCCAGACTTGCTTGCCATTTTGTTTTCCCTATTATTGTCGTTTTTAAAGGTATGGTTCTGCAGTTGATGTTTTTCTCATAATTGGTATGATGGAGGAGATATTCCTTTCTTTATTAGCTTCTACAGGAGATAACAGGAAAGCACCAGGCTCGTTCCTGTTCAGCCTTGTCAACCCAAGCGGTCTGCAACCAACAAAGATACCTTTGATTACTGGGAAAGAAGGATATGCTATCTACTGTGACTCAAGCCATGGTCCAATATTTGGACGTTCGACTGCTTATCGTGAACCTGATCTCATGATTCCTAGTCTACCAAATTCCGAGGAATGCTCTGTACGTTTGAATGGGAGTTTTAGGTCCAGTGTCCGACTAGTCAGGATGCTACCAAATTTTTAACAGGGGATAAATTCTTTACTGTGAGTGAGATGGAAGTTTTTGGATTTGAGTAGTAACGAAAACTTTAATACTTTCTGACTGAGATGGAGGAAACCTCACTACATGTTTTAATTAAGCAGTTGATCAATAACCAGTATTGTTGAAGTCGCTACACATGAAGCCAGGTTCGGCAGCGTTTGCTGTTATTGAATCGTAGACTAACACCCAGTTAATTGACTGGTGAAGATGGCTGGCAACAGTTTCTAGCATTTTCCCAGGATATTTTTTGATGGATCAATACTACCAATCTTTTTCAGTTATTGCTACATAATGGCATATCAAACAAATGCCCAAAGCCTGAAATATTCATCGACAAATTGGCAGAAAAAAAGTATACAGTCATACTAGTGGTAGTATTTATTCATTATAGAATACGTGCTGAGAAATGTTGGAAACCGTTGCTGGCGCCTTAAATTATATATTATTAGATGGAGCTTGCAACAACGAGGACGGCACCCCCTATAGAACATGTATAGATTTAGATTCTACTTCAGAATGATTTCGCAGTTAAACTTTTCCCGCGTGAATGTACAAATTAATTAAATGTTAAACTTCTCCCGCTGCGAATGGCTCGTTCCAAACAGAAATGCGAAAAATTAGCCGTGAGTGGTTTGCGTTCGTCCAGAAACTTAGAAATTGGCCATTCGGGGTAAAGGTACGAAAAATGCTCAATCCATCTACTTGTTTCTTCTTGTTTCTTCTGATTTCCCTGGTTCACTTGGATCACCTCGTTCTTCTGGTTCACGTGGTTTACTTTAGCTTGGCTTTTTTGGTTCCCTTGGTCTCACAGGCCTGGGTCACTGCGTTCTCCGTCTTGGTTTATGCGATTCTCCTGGTATAGTCGGTTCCTTTGATTCACGTGTTTCGTCTTGTTTACTTGGTTGGCTTCGATAACTGCGTGCGTAGTTTCTTTGTTTACCCTCTGTCACATTTGGTTTACTTGTTTCAAGTTGAACACTTGACTTCACCTGGTTTACGTTGTTCTCTTGACTGCACTTAGTTTTCCTGGTTAGTTTGGGTTACCTAGCTCACCACCTCACCTGGTTCCTCCTTGGTTTTTTAGTTCAGTCGGGTACTCCTACGTACTTGCATTGGGCACTAACTACTCCTGCGTTATCTGGTTTATAATTGACTTTGTTCACCTGATTCTTGCTGGTTCATGTGGTTCATCTGCTCCACTTAGCTGCTCTCGTTGATGTTACAATTATGGTACCATAACGCAATAGGTTACCAAAGCAACAACATAGGTGATTACTCACATTTGCATTGCACATCCCTACTACGCATAATTTATGGCGTCACTAGCGCGCGCTCGTGCACGCGCACATGAAAACATAGCGGATTTGCCTTGATACTGAGTTCTGTCAGTTGAAAAATGGCTATAGCTCACTAGCGAGCTCGGGCACCCCCCTTTTTTCCAGCCGTCTTAGTCAAGTAATCATTAGCTTTGCGTGCGAAAAGACTGATCTGAGTTCTATTGCTGAAAATTAAAGAAATAAGGAAAATAGCAGCTGCACCGTAGTCTTTTCTACTTTGCAGTGTGATAGTCGTGGCAAGCAATTTAGAATACCACAAGGATTCAGCTGTCTGCCAAAATCAAACTTAAAAAGTTTATTTGTGTCCGACACAAGTATTGACTGTAGTTTGAGGCGTATTTTCACGAGTATGGGCTCACAAAGATTTGGAATGCGTTCTTGTAATAAGCATTACATAATGCCAAAATGAGACATTTTCAATGCCTCACTGCTCCTTAACGAACATGAGCACCCCCCTTTTTTATTTTATAATTAAAGTTCTCATATGACAAATATTCGTTGGACAAAGTTTGACAGTTTTATTTCAGGGGAATTACCTTAAAAACGAGCCCACTAGGCCGTAGACCCACACTTTTTTAGTCTGCGTAGCGAGCGTTCCCATCTGAAAGGTTTTTCCGCATTCTGGCAGAGCGCAAATTGCAATGAGAGCAGAAATATCGAAGATCTTTGTTGTTCTCGCTCTAATTTGCATGCGGCCAAAATGCAGAAAAAGGTCTTCGTGCCGCAGCGCTTGCTACGCAGGTGCCATTTTTTATTAGCGAATTTTGATAAGCAGGATAAAACGCTATCAGTGTTTGGCAAAGTTGTTAAAAATTCTGAACGTTGAGTCAGAGTCGCCTGAAATTTTTGAAAATTTAAGGTAGCTAAACACTGATGGGATCACAACCCTCCCCCACCCCAACGCCCCCTTTGCTACTCTCTGAACACGGTAACTGAAAACAAAACACTAATACGGCAATGAACGTAAAACAACATGCTGTAACCGACATGAAAAATAATGCGACTCTTTTAAGACGAATCGAGACGAATGTGACGAATTTTAACCGAACAACGAACGTAAATTTTCAACCGGAGCAGAAGCAGCTACAAACTCCAAACCGGTAGACGATATGCAAAATATGACAATTACAGAAAAGAAAACTGAAACAAAGAGACTGATGAAACTAAAACACGGTATTGTGAAAATGAATTCTGGCATCTACAAGTTGCATTAGTTTACCTTTTGTTTTCTCCTGAGGGCTTGCAGGTTTACTTAGTAGAAATGTTTCGTTCCAACCAAAATAACGGCTGCGAATGAGACTACAAGTAAACAATAAACGAGCGCGTGGAAAAAGTAGAATCTGATGGAGGTTGCTGTCACGTCGTAGTTTGCGTGACCTGTAACCTGGGAAGTCTTGTGTTACCAAAACCGTCGTCAAATACGATGACCACATGGACAACACGGACATGATCATATTGCAGCTCGCCATTTTTCCGAAGATGTCTTCATCGCGTGCCTTGGGGAAAAAGGCAGTTCCCCTGGCGAAGAAGCTTTTAAGAAAGTCAACATTTATATCAAAGCTGTCTTCGACATTTTAAAGCAAGAGACGAACAAAGTTCGCAAGGAAAGAGATGCTTTTGATGAGGTCGCAAAGAAGCTCGAGCATGTTCATTTCTCGAAATTGGTGAAACTCAATGTTGGCGGTCACCTTTTCTCCACCAGTCTGGAAACTCTGATCAAGGATCCAGGTATGTTTTGATCGTTTTCTTTATTCTGTAATGAAATACTATCGATTATCCGGCTGAGTACGGTTTCTGTTGTGTTTTGTTTTGTTTATACCAGGCTCCATGTTACACGCCATGTTTTCGGGAAGATTTGACACAAAACCAAGCGAGGATGGATCTTACTTCATTGATCGTGATGGAACTCACTTCCGGTATATCTTGAATTATCTTCGCACTGGGCAGCTTATTGTGCCTCAAGACAAGACTGTTTGTAAGGAGCTTCTCGCTGAGGCAGAATTCTATCAAGTTGAAGGAATAATTTATGACCTGAGAACAGGATCCTTCAAAGATTCATCGATTCTGCCATCAGATCAGTGCCAAACCTTGATGAACTGGCTGAAGGACACCGAGGCCCTAAGAAAGATCAATGTGTTCCCCTGTTTGTTATATCGTGCCTCACGCAGTGGTTGGGCTGCTAGCTACTTTCACACTCTTTGTGACAACAAAGGACCGACGTTGACAGTAGTGAAGAGTGAAAATTGCACATTTGGAGGCTATACAGAGCAATCGTGGGCAAGTAAGTCTTACGTTGCAACTTAAAATGCTTAAGTGCAGGTTGTTTAGGAATTACAACTAACAAGAGAGGACGGATGGTAAAGAAAGCGAATCCTTCACATCAATAGGCCCTTTGCACGATCCGGTCACATGGTGTAAAATCACACATGCTGGTGCGCAAGTTGCGCAGTGGGACTTCTGAAACAAAGGCAGGTCCAGGTGGACTGGTACGAGTTACATTGTTTTGGAGGTCCCACTGTGCAACTTGCATCACACGTGTGATTTTGTACCATGTGACCGGATCGTGCACCTATCAATGAAAATCCTGTGGCAGGGTGGGGGGGGGGGGGGGGGGGGGGGGGGGAGGGGGGGGGGGAAGGGGTGTGGGAACAAGGGCCAGAGGTGGGGATTTGATACCTAGGATGATCATCCAGTCTGGGTTTTGATTAGACTGTTCACAGCCCTCTATTTTCTTCTATTTTCATTCGATTGCTGAATGGGTGGATAGAATCATGAGAGACCTGGACGCCAGCGCAAAACGGAAGACTTCACAGAACACTTGACCCCACCCCCCACCCCTGCATGCTTTGTGCTCACTTTGCAGTTTGCGCTCACTTTTAAGATAATATCACTGTTCTTGCAACACCTTACCATTATTTATCTGATATTCTTCATTGTTCAGTTCAAATATATTTTTCTTTATTTAAGGTAATAGATTACGCGTGTAATCTCAGCTTCTTTTCTTCTTTACTTTTTGGTATATATTATATTTTGTATGTGTGTCCGTGTGTCCGTGTGTACGTGTGTGTGTCCGGCCAAAATTTGACTAACCAATTTGTAAACTGGCAACCCGGCATTTTTAGCCTAGTGGTTATTTCGGGTAGCCAGAACCCTAATTTTTAGCAATATTTTATATATTTCTGTATTAATTAATGAAAAAAGGGTAATAAAGAGGATGTTGTTTGCTTGCTTTTCTTTTATGTTCGCAAATAGAGGGGCTGTGAAC
>Ga0126338_10003201_pt1 | contig 11434 bp, 5 predicted proteins | sample OrbCmetagenome_2_FD_92529 | JGI IMG/M metagenome (GOLD analysis project Ga0126338, IMG submission 92529) | Coral microbial communities from Petempiche,Puerto Morelos, Mexico - Orbicella C C metagenome | ecosystem: Host-associated > Invertebrates > Cnidaria > Coral | place: Petempiche,Puerto... | reverse complement strand
TTTTTTTTTTTTTGGGGGGTGTCCTCTTCCCCCCCCCCCCCCCCCTCTCCCGTCGATGTACCCAGGGTCTTAATTTCCCTCCCCCTTCCGATGCAGCCAGAGTCTTATTGCTGGGATCTGAAGGAGACAAATCTCAAACAGTCTCCCGGATCGTTCACAGCCGCTCGTTTTCCCAGTTCGTGAATGCCCGGGCCTTACTTGGCGCTGTTTCAGGTTTGTTTGGTTAGGAAGATAGGGAGGTCGGAGGCTGATTAGACGGAGCAGTGGGGAATTATCCTAAAAAAGGATTAATGGAGTTGATATCTAAACTGAAAGGACAAAAATAAAGTACCTGATTGATAAAAATCTCTCTCATTGTCAAGGCAGTGGGGGCCATTTTAAACTCCCCGTTCATTTTAAAAATTTATAACAAACGTTCACAGGCTATATAAAGTTAAAACTTTCAGAGCTTTCGGCTGTCAGACTACAGCCTTCGATGGTCAGACTACAGTCTGACAGCCGAAAGCTCTGAAAGTTTTAACTTTATATAGCCAGTGAACGTTTTTTTTATAAATTTTTAATATGTTTTGTCCTGGCTACGGTTCTTCTATTTTTATCCCCGTTCATTTTTGTTTGATTTTGTTATAATTTTGTTTTTCTTTACGTTGTCTTCTTTTCTGCAAAAACATTCAATATGATCCTACAGGCGGGTTATAACAAAGGACACAAAGGCCAAAGGTATCATAACAAAGAGGATTGCAGCCATTTCAAGAGTCAAAATATTTATTTTACCACCGACCGCATGTTTTAATAAATTGAAACTTAATCCCTCTATGACCTTATCGATGACAGGAAGGCTACTTGTGCATAATAAAATGACATCACGATCACCTTCATGAACGCATATCTGATGTGAATTCCTCGCCAGCGCTGTTACGATGCACAAGAAAAGCTACCCGCAGTCGCTTTGCTACGGCTTTATCTTCAACCTGTTGGTTGCCCTGTGCACGATAGGCTTCATGTGTTACTTTTTTTACCGATTTGATTCCAGACTTGTTTCACTGGAGCGACGTTTGTGGGAGAAGCAACGAGACGAGCGTGTCACAGCCGGCCGGAAACCAGCGTTTTTAAAGCACGAAAACCACAACGAAAGAGAGCATTTGAAAAAGAAAAACGGGGGGAGATTGGAGGACAGTTATCTTCAACGCGGAGTCCATGCAAGAGCGAGAAAGAAGCAAAGAGAGCGACTTTTGAAATTGTCTGCCTGAGACGCAGGTTACCATACCACATTGGTGTTCAAAGACTTCAAAAGGTTTTACGATGTTACGGGATCTGTTGATGGAGACATCCTTACCATATTACCTTCGATGGATAATGTCTGTCATCTCAGTCCTTTATATTTATATACACTAGACAAAGCGGCTTGATATACGCAAGGTGAAAACAGTTTCTTCTTTCTAATCCGAGTAGTGCCGACTACAAGTTAGCGAGATCGATTTTGTGTGACAGTACGTGACCACTTTGTCAATGACCGATTTGTCACTAATATCCCCAGGGGTAGGGGGAGAGGACTCCCATTTGAACAAAATTTAAACGGGGATGTTCGTCGGAAAATTGAATTAAATCTCTAAACTGAGATCAATATAATGTGGGTGGGAGTCGAGCTTTTTTTTTTTTTTATCTCTCAAGGACACCACTTTAAAGCGAATTTGACAGCGTCCTTTTAATATTTCCTAGGCATCCCCAACCTTTTCACTCTAGGAACAAGTTAGCCTCTTCCAGGGGTTCAGTTTTGCTCCGCCGTCTTTTTCGCGCTGCGCCCCGACTCTGAACGCCTGGTAGAGGCTTAGAACAAGCGCGAGTACGTATGTGGAGCAGGGAAGGAGATTCTTGCGCGCAGGCGGAGGCCATTTTTCGGACGCGTAACTGGCGCTCACTTCTCGCGCTCAGGGTCACCACTGACCAATTGAAAGGCTGACCGGACGGCTGAAAAGAAATTCTATGCCCAATATTTCGGTTAGTTCTTCAGGGGCTACACTGAAGCTAAGTAGATATGGATAAAACGGTTACCACTGACACCTGGCGTCTTTTTCTTCAACCTGCTCGCAGGCTTGGGCTCACGTGCAATCTATACCATTAGCCCATGCTAGCCTGTGAAAATTCGACGAGCAATTTTTTTCCACTATTATATACTATTGTAAGTTCATTTTCATAATTTAGTAACATCTAATAAACCTGAAGAGGACTCCTCTGGCCAGCGGAAATATTGTATTAAATATACTACGTTGTGTCAGCCTGGCAGTAGTCTTTGACTTATCATTGTTTTACTTTTCAAGTTTGGCTGATTAGATCTCCTGTGAGATCCAACGTTCAATCAAGCGAGATCTTTGCAGTTTTTTAGTTTCCTAATAATATACATGCAAAACTTTCAGCATACTGATTGGCTGAGGGGCACGTCAATTAATCACAAACAGTGCAGAGAGTTGAAACTAAATTGTATGTATATTATTAACAAGTAATCAAATGATTTTTCCAGTGCACTTTGGAATAAATAAGTACTCTAAATTTTGCAGAGATTAATATCTCCGAGGGTTGTCTCTGCAAAATTTACTTGTGCTTATTTACTCCAAATTGCACTCGAAATCATTTGATTACTTATACAAACCGCTCAATGAGGGACAACAGATATGGTGCAGAGGAAACTTTTTACTTTATTTGTCTTAAGTGTTTTTAATATTTCTAACTGTAAAGCGCTTTTGAACTTTTAGGATATTGGCGCTATATAAATATTTTTATTATTATTATTATTATTATTATTATTATTATTATTATTATTATTATTATTATTATTATTATTATTATTATTAAACTTTCCCTATGGCAGTAGCATGGATGCCCGTGATACATTTAAGGGACTTGTATACACATATTGTGGACCCTATACAAGGCTCCTTTCTCTTTTAAATTTCCGATTAGCTTTGAAAATTTATACTGGAGTTCCACGTTCCCCCCGTCACTGTATTCTAGTGTCCAGAGCCTCTTCCGCCTGGTATCGAAATTGAAACCGCTTCCGTTTTCAAAAGACACCTCTGGTTTCATTTTGCGCTTCGGTGAGCGAATTACTCGATCGTTTGAAATCAAGCTGTCTATGAACTTCAAAAAGTTGTGAAGCAGCGACATGGAACGGCTGAATTTAGATAACAAGCATTAACTTAAAGAAGGTAAGCTAAGAATTTCGAATCAGGTAGTCCTTCTGTCAGCATTTCCTATCTAGTACTAATCGTTCGCGTTGAAGCTGGGCGAGAAAATCTAGAGAAAACTTGAAATTTATTTCACGGTGTCTACATGGCCCAGTATTACCGCTCCAGAATTGTTTTTTCAGTTTAGAAAAGATGAACAGGCACATTATTCACTTTCTTAGGTCTTGTCTGGTTCAGGCTCTATAGTTTAGCTTGTTGGTAGCGAACAACGTAACACGTATGAAATCGAATGCATAGTTATTTTAATAAACTCAATAACTGCGAGCGTGGAAGCCACTACAACGACTTGTGTCTGAAAAGTTTAAAAGATATGTTCCGCAAAAGATGTTGATGGCCAAATGACTACCATTGCTGACTAATTCGAACAAAGCATGCGATACAAATTGTTACAACGACGTAAATTTTTCAATCCTACACGATATATAACCTACTATTAGAAAATTTCCCTTCCGGTTTGTTCAGTCCCATCATTTAAAATAAATTAAAATGTTCAGTAAAATCTATGAAGCCCTTTCTTGCGTTTGTTTCTATTGTAGCTACGATGCTGAAGGCAGAACAGTACATATAGATTAGACGTTCATCATTTTCATTAATTATTTTATTTTATTTACTTTATTTCAAAATTTAGTGTTCGTAGAAGGCGCGTGGGTGTCGCGTGACTTGTTTTTGTCGTGCATGACGTCATATTTAAATCACGCGAACCGTCGTTGGTCAAGGATAAGGATTATTAGGACTCTGGGAAGTAGATAGAGTACGAAGTTAATTTTTTGGCAAAGAAGTGTTCGTTTAATATTCATCCACTTTAAGGCAACGTTGATTAGAAATTTCATAGCAAGGATATATCAAAGCTAGACGGGGAGCAGTCTCTCTTTAGCTCGAAAATCCGTGAGTAAGAACAAAAAACAAGTGAGCGTGTCGGGGCGCGGGATGACGAGCATTTGTTAATATATAAGTTAAAAAAATATTTTGATGCCGCTCACAAACACAATTTTGAGATGCTTTCTATTGGCTTTGACTGGATCATCTTTTGGCTGTTAAATGCAGCGAAACCTTAATGATCATTTTATGAGCATAATTGTGGAATCTAGAATTATAATGTGTGAACTTTGGCATAATTCCCCAGCCTTTTTACATAATTCCACATATTGAAAGCAGTGCTAGCAGCATAATTTGCCTTTTTTAGGAACACAATGGGCCTCCGGTTTGAAGAGAAGTTTTGAAAAGCTCCGTTTCCGTGACGGAAGACCTAACCGTAAAAAGAAAGCTGCGATTTCAAATTGCTCTGGTTTAAAAAGCGTTTTCGAAAAGCTCCGTTTTCATGACGGATTAGGCTAGAATTAGTGTGTACGGTAGGCCTAACCGTAGAAATAAACCTGCGTTTTCAAATTTCACTGACGTACCTCATTCCAATATTGTTCCGAGGAATAAACGCTCTATTGTGTCTAAATTTTCTTCCTCGCGCCACTTCAAAAATCATGTATTTTAGATGAAAGGCGTGAAAAGCCAAGTGTAAAATTTGGAAAAAAAAAAAAACAACAAAAAAAACAGACAAATTGCGTCTTTCAATTTTTTTTCTATATGCCCCACGGTCGAGTACTATTCATCCGGAGATGCACTATGGGCAGATAGATAGTGTCTCTCCGCCGATAACTACCATCGCGTCACGTGATCAATTTACACCAATAAGAATCGGAGAAAATTTAGTAGTGAATTATAAGAGAGGATAGAGGCTTCGGTCAACGTTGCACTTGGCTTAAAGTTTATATTTCCAAATAGTAATTTTATACATAGCGCCCTCTCGCTGACGAATTCACAAGCACTGTTTTGGAACGTTTGTTCAACTATTTTATTCGCATTGTATATTTCATACCTCGTTCTTGTAGGAAATTAGCCAAGAGCCATGGGCTCCTGAATTAACCCATTCAAATGCTGAAAGAGGCGGCATCTTTTCCTTGATAGGTTTGGCCATTTATATTCAATCAGAGAAGCATTTTGTAATTAACGTCAGCACATCTTTCTGAAATGGAAGGACCGGCCCTTTACAGTTCAGTTGAGAAGACAAACGGAGCAAAGTTGAGCAGGCTTCTCATTGACGCTGGAACAAAGGTGCTGAGGAAAGTGTTCAACAGCTATCATTCCCCTGCAAATCTAGTGACTGCTCTTAATTCCAACTACATTACTCTTAACAAACTCTTAAAGAAACGAGTTTTGCATAAGACTCAATGGGACCAGTTGTTCCCACCAGCTGGTGGAGGTGTTCCTGATTCTAACACTTTTGACATCACGCTTCTTTTTGTCCTGCTGACCAACATTTGCGGGTTGCACCCTCCCCCCTCTGGATGGCACACAAAGCCACCCCCCACTGATCTCTCCCTTGAGGCAAACCTTGCTCGTATGAAGTATTTTCGCAATGAGTTACACGGTCATGTTACAACAACAGGTCTTGACACAGCAACGTTCACTGCTCTTTGGAACGAGATCAGTGCTGTTCTTGTTGTTCTCGGACATGACCAGGCAGAAATTGATAGACTGAAAGCGGAATGCGGCGGGGAGGAGGATTATCTAAATGTTCTGTTTGAGTGGGCTAACAGCGAAGAGGAAATTAAGTCACAATTGAATGAGATAACTCGCGCTCAGAAAAAAACACATAAGGCTGTAGAGGAAGTTCGTCAGATGCTCAAGAAAACGGTTAATACAAAATTAAATCGAACGACAAAAGACAACGTTTCAGAAGAAATCCTCAAAAACCTGGCAAAGTCTGAGTTTAAGGGAGACATCGAGTTTCACGCAGGAAGATTTCAAGTTAACACCCGTGAGTGGGTCTTCAAAGAAGTGGAGGACTGGTTAGACAACAGAAACTGTCAAAACCGCGTGATGGTGATCAGCGGAAATGCAGGCATGGGGAAGTCGGTTATCTCTGCTGTTATTTGCAAAAGAATGCAAAAAGCTGACAGACTGTTAGGTAGCCACTTTTGTCAGCATAATAATACCCGTTACCGAAATCCTCAGTTGATGCTTCAGTCCTTGGCCTGCCACTTATGCCAAGCCCTGCCAGAGTACAAGAATATCCTTGTGGAACAACTGTCGCGAAATTTGGGAGTAGAATTAGATAACCTGGGAACCGAAGAGCTGTTTGCGTTGCTTTTCAAAGAGCCCCTGGGCATTGTGGCTGATCCTGGTAAAAACACGCTAATTGTTATAGACGGCTTGGATGAAAGTGACTACCAAGGACGCAATGAGTTGCTCGACGTGATTGCCAATCAGTTTTGCAAGCTTCCACTGTGGATCCGATTTCTGGTAACCACTCGTCCCGAGAGAAACATTGTAGAGAGTCTCAAACATCTGCAACCGTTACAGCTGGAATCAGATGCCGAAAAGAATTTGGACGATATCGAATTGTTTTTCAAGAAAAAGCTGCAGTATGTGGTGAATCGAGATGTGTCAGACGCTTTTATAAAGAAACTTGTAGCAAAGTCCGAAGGCCTGATGCTGTACGCCTACTTCCTCGTTGATTTTATTCAGAAGAATGCGTTACTTCTACAACAAGGGGAGTTGGATCTCAACTTGCCGTTAAGCATTTCCTCTGTTTACCATTCTTATTTTAAGCGTCTGGAGGTCGAACTTTGCAATGAAGTTTGTATAAACGAGGAAACGTTTCTGATCTTTCTTTGTGCTGTTACTGCTTCGAGGGAACCATTACCGCTAGCTTTCGTTTCAAAAGTCTTTGGACTTGGAACCATGTCGAAACTTGATCAGAGAAAAGCAAACAAAGCTATAAGCTGCGTTTCCGCTCTTCTCCCAATTCGCGATGGTCGTCTGCACATAATTCACAAGTCAGTAAAAGACTGGTTGACTGACAAGTTCTGCTATGGAGATCACGACTTTATTGTTGACGAGAGAGAGGGCCACTGCATCCTTGCAAGGCTTTGTGCCAGTGCACTTAAGGATTTGAAACAGAAAGGCGTTCATGATGCACAGTTCAGTGACACTGAGAAGTATGCCCTTCAACATGGTGTCCAACACATGCTGGCTCTAGGGGAGGATTCAAGTCCTTATGGAATTGAATCGACGATAAAAATGTATGTGATTGATTTGGAACTAGTGTATGCAAAGCTCTGTGTCAGTAACGCGTACAACACAGTAGCCACTGAAGATATCCTTACCGTTCAAATGCATGAGATGTCTAAGGATCTGCCTGCTGAACTGCAGAGAGCCCTAAGTACATTGCTGTTCTTGTTACGGAAGCACCGTAACACACTGAGGGATCTTCCGCGTGTCCTCTTCCAACTTGCACTGAACGAAGGCGGACCACAGGTGTCCCCTGAAGCATTCAACGTGTTGGAGACCAGATATTTTGAAATTCCGTACATGGAATGCCTAGATGACGACGCTCCCCAAGGTGGTGCCTCAGTCGAATTACACTGCTCAGATACAGTAGCTTGTTTTGATGTATCATCTCAGTTAGACTACATGGTTTGTGAATACCATGATGGAACGATACAACTGTGGTCGCTCAAGACCAGCAAGCTAGAATGGGTAAGACCTGTCATATTCAGGAAAGATTACGTCGGTGTGCCATTTGGAAGTGCGTATAAAATACCTCAGTCATCTCAATTCGGAAACTTGGACCAGAGTCTGAGGCCCCTCTCATGTTATCGCTCTGTCGCTTTCCATCCTAACGGCAACTTTGTGTTACCAGGGAACCTCAGTCGTGTTTATACCATTGATGGGGATCATCAAAGGCTCTTTCCCTCAAGTAGCTGCAATTTCACTGTTTGCCACTTTTCTGATGACAGCACCAGGATGCTAACCGATTGTCTCAATGAGACACGATGCGTAATCATGTGGAGTTTGTCAACTGGTAAAGAGATCACTCGTTTAACGAGAAGTGAACCTGTTCTATCGTTTGCCTGTTCTCGTGATGGTACGTTGTTAGCGATTTGCCATCCACATTCAATCTGTCTGTTTGAGGTAGGCTATGATTTCCATTGTCTCGGAGAAACGACAACACCACTTTCCTGTGGGTTGATCAACTTCTCACATGACAATCAAGTTCTGTCTTGTCTCCATCTCACGGAACTGTCAAGACACACTTGCCGTTTTAAAGTCAGTTTAGAAGATTCTCCTAACATCGCATCGAAGGCTGTTTTGGAGGAAATTGATGAGGACCAAGACAACTCCGGTCCCTGGGAGTTTGAACATAGAATTAATGGAGGATTTTTGTTAGGAGACCCGATTGACATCTCAAAAAAAAACGTTGTCAAGCGTGGTGCCATTTTGGGAAGCAGGATTCATCTCTGTGCTAAACGAAGAAACTGCATTGATGAGTAGTTCAGATCTCAACTAACTGAGTCTGATAGATCTTCGCAAGCTGAAAGAGAACAGCGGAGAAAGTCCAGAAACCACCGTGCAAGATTTTGCATTTTCTATCGATGGACAGACTGTTTATGTAGTGAGTAATGATGAGACAAGTCAAACAACGGTCACTGCCTGGGACGTCTCAAATAGAAAGGTTCAAGGGCGACTAGAGCTTCGGCTGATCTCTCTTGTACCTGTGAGAGATGGTGTTGTTTTGGTGGCACAAAACAAACCACCTGAGCTGTGGAATTTCAAGTTATCCACTTGTGTCAGATGCTGGAGCACGTTGACTGGAGTCACGAATTTGATCCCTATATCCGAAGAACTAATCGCATGCGTGGGAAGGCAAGCGGACGTAAATATCGTAGCTACGACTGGCGGAGAAATTGTGTCGACGATTCAACCGTTTGATCAAAGGCAGGTTATTGCATGCAACAGGAATTGCCAGTTAGTAACTTTTAGCCAAAAGAATCGCTTTCCGCTCAGCTCCAATGAAGGTTGGATAGAAGGGACTCTGAGGTTGTCAAATACCACGACACTGATCTGGGAACGGGATACGTCTCTGCCCTGGTGTGAAGGTTACAAAGATCTGCCACATTGCATCTTCTCTCCTAAGGAAACGTTTGTAGTTGTTTGGGGAAAAGCTCTCCTTGACGGCCCTGGTGTACACATCCTCGATGCACTTTCAGGAGGCACACACCACACTCTTCCTAACAGCAAAAACGTGGTTGACTGCAAGTTTGTCTGTGACGAGGAATGTCTTGTCTACAACAGAGGAATCAACGTTCTTCGTCTGTTCAACGTCAGGTCAGGCGATCTGCTGACTGTTATGGACATCGAGGAGCGACCCTGTTGCTTAGCAGTCTGTCTCCCCCACCATCTCATCGCCATCTGTTTAACGGGCGTCAGATTCAGGGTCCTCAAAGTGTGGTCGCCACAAATCAAAGACAGGAGGGAAAGCAAAAGGTTAGCTTTACGTTGTGTTTGCTTGTTTTAAAATCAGCAACAGTCCACATAATGGAAGTACCCAAAACCTATATGACTTGCTGGGCTGGACCGAATGATTCCTCGGTTCAAAATTGAATGTTTCTTTTCGGCGCCGATAACGTTTTTTTTTTTTTTGTCCGGAGCTGATAATGCTTCTCCGTGAGAGAACATTTTGCTGGAAGCTTGTCATCTCATTTATAAGCGACCTGTATGTACCAGTCCGAATCAAAATCCTGGTGTTTAAATTTGTTGTTACCTCTAGCTTTGATAAATTAATTGGGTATTCCGCCCCATTTCGCGTCAGCTGTTTTTTTGCAACTATTAAAATATTGTATAATCTTGAAAATATAGAAGGGCCGCAGCCAGGATGAATCATGGTAAAATTTGGAACGTCCTCTGGCTAAAAGTATATAAAAATACAAGCATTTGATTGTCTAACTACAGTCTTCATCAGGAGAAAATGCGCCCGTTGAAGACTATAGTTAAGACAGTCGAAAGCTTGCAGTTTTTACATGCATACTTTTAGCCACAGAACGTGATTTTGTTTTTCAATTTTATCGTTGTGTATTCTATTTTTCACAGAGTTACACGAAGCAACGAGCAGCACGAAGGATGGCTAAAGGAACTCTTAGATATGATCATCTTGGGTTGAGACTTCGGGCTACGAAGTGTGTGATAAGTTCCACAGCTCACGTCGACTCTTTCATCTTATTAAATACAGTGCCATTTCAGCTCTCTCCTCTGCAGAGGCTCGAACATTCGTCATAGAAGTCCACTATGCGAAGTGAGTGCAGGTGCAAAGTCGAATCACGTAGCCCTGCGCCTGCGCTCACATCACCCAGCGGATCCTCTCCACCCGAAAATAAAAACGTTTGAGCCTCTGCGTCGCCTCTGCGGAGGAGAGAGCCATGCCAGCTTATTGAGACCCTAAAGTCACCCATCTAAGTCAGTTCAGCTTCTTGAAAAAGACATGGTCTGCCGTTTCGAGAAGAAGTTGACTACAGTCGAACCTCCCGTAAGCGACCACCCAAAATGTCAAGCCCTGGTGGTCGTCCACGGGAGGTGGTCGCTTACGAGAGCTTAGAGCATATTGGGTTAAGATTTTGGCTCATTAGCATAGGGTAACTGCAGATACTTATCCCATGTTTAAATTGCTTTATTCATGGGAAAAGTCAATTTGGAACCGGTACTTCACATTGATAATTTTCAATGCGGTAATGTTGCAACACCTAATTATCCAATTTAGCTCTATTATCTGTCAAGTGGTCGCCCACGGGAGGTTAAAAAACAAAGGAAAGTTTCAAACTTTTAGCTCTAAAAGTGGTCGCGGTCGCTTACGAGAGGTGGTTGTTTACAAAGGCTCCAAATATAGTGATTTGACTTGGAGACTTTTGGTATTTTGGAAAACTGGTCGCTTACGAGAGGTGGTCGCAACTGGAGGTTCGACTGTATTCAGTTGTAGATTGTTTCAGTTTTTTTTTTTTTTTGATTTGCTGATTTTCATGATTACCATTTATTCAATAACATCAATATGCTTGTCTTGCTAATCTGTTTTACATAAGTTGAAAGGTTTTCTTTTTGAACATGTGACCTCAACTTATAATTAGTTGTTATCTTGTATGATTAAGTTGAAAATTTGAGCAGGCTGAGCGAAATTTGTATTCATTGCGTTAAATTAGAGAGAAAGATTCCGCTTTTTAATATATACAGTTACTTAAGAGGCAATCGCAAAGGATAAAGAAATTAAGGACGTTCGCGCGAAAATTTTCCAACATTGATTTTTTTCTGAGACTTTTACCACTGTAAGATGATGAGTTAGTTATGTCAGAAATGTAAAAAAAAAAAGAAAC
>Ga0126338_10003200_pt1 | contig 11438 bp, 6 predicted proteins | sample OrbCmetagenome_2_FD_92529 | JGI IMG/M metagenome (GOLD analysis project Ga0126338, IMG submission 92529) | Coral microbial communities from Petempiche,Puerto Morelos, Mexico - Orbicella C C metagenome | ecosystem: Host-associated > Invertebrates > Cnidaria > Coral | place: Petempiche,Puerto... | reverse complement strand
TTTTAAATTCCTGACTGTCTTCCCTGATGCCTTCAATGCAAAACATATGCAGTGAGGGGCTAAATGTTGTTGAAGTTCCACACTTGGAGCTGCTATCAAACCTAAGCTCTGCTCCCACACTAGTGTGCAAAAAAATTCCAAATGTTATGTTGCTTCCTTATGCAAACAAAAAATGGCCGAAAGACTTGACAGCTTTAGAAGGCAAAAGATTCAATTCAAAAGTACTCAACTGTTGTTGTTATTCAAGTAGAATGCTTAATAGTGATCAGATGCTGTGAATGCACTTGCCAGATGGTACATGTAAGCCAGTTGCACTTACCACTGGTAAGGATGTAGCTAAGAAAACACTAAGTGTGCAAATTGACAAGCCCAGCTGGCTTTTCTGGGCTTGGCAACTCCAAGTATTACCCAAGTCTTTGCTTTCTTGCAAAATTTTGGCCAGATTTTGTTTTCTGTTAGGCAGAGCAATCTAGACTACAAGTAGTTCCTCTTTCGCTTACTCCGTCATGCAGGATGCAAAAGAAAACCGTGAGGAAAAATGGCCATACGAACTCCTGGGGGCAAGTATGGTTCAATCTTTCAAATGGACGGCACAAAGGCCAAGCTCAATCAATTCATATTTACGGAATTGTTCTTCGACGATTCTGTTGACCTGGTGTTGAGTGGCGAAAACACTAACACGCTCGCATTCAGTTTCGAGGCGAAAAGCTTTGCCAACAAAACACTTGAAAAATTCAATTCTTTCCATAGCCTGTAGGCAGAATCGCAAGAACATCATGGCTTGTGAGACACAATTCCAGTGCTTTGATTTGCTCTGGTTCCTAAGCTTTCCATTTTCAGAGAGCGAGATAAACAGTCCTGCAAGACGTCAAAATTATCTCAAATGTTGACATGTTGTCAACGCCCCTAACTTGAGCCAATCATGTTTTTACTTTGTGAGAGCAACGCATAATTCAAACTCTCTGGCTTAGGTGGTAGTCCCTCCTTTCATGCACGTCTCGCCCCCAGGATTTCACGTGGCCATTTTTACCTCGTGGTTTATTTACAGTCTTGTTTGACAGACTAAGTAAAAGAGGGACTACTTGTAGTCTAAGAGCAATCAGCCCTGGTGGTCAAACACAGAAATATGGACATAAAGTCCCTGATGAAAGAAGATGCCAGTTGTTGCATAATTTCTAGATACTTAGATCCATTTCTTTGTAAACAATAAAAGAAGAGAAAAAGAGAATTTTTACCTCGCCCCATGGATCGGGGATTTCCATTCTTCATTAAAGTCTGTCTGGTTGGATTCATACATTTGTTCTAGCATTTGCAACGTTTTTTCACAAAAAAATCACAAATGCCTGAAAAATGGAAAGGGGGGATGAGCGGCTTAGAATTGACAGAGCCATTACAAGTGGCAACACACATCAGCATCATATAATTTGTCATTAATCATCGACTAATATTAAGCTTAATACACCACTCCACGACCTAAGATTTACATGAATGTCGTGGATAAAGGTCGAAGAAAGACAACTCGAAATGAACCATAGCTTACTTGGAATTTCGTACATCGGGAAGGTTTCTTTCCAACGAAATCTTGTCGCTTACGACGCGGTTAAATGCATGATCACTAAAGCCTTGTTCTTCTCTTTTCTTTTCTAGAAAATTAAGCGACACGCCGGCACCCCATTCTCCTGGTTTGTCAGGGTTTCTATCTGGAGTTTTGTCGTACATAAGCAAGTTGTAAATTGTTGCATCACCAGGATTACTTACTTCCGTATCAAGCTTATTGCTAAAGATAAAGTACACCGCCAAATAAATCCATACAGAAGATGTTATGACCACAAAGTAGAACACAATGCGTCGCTTTGGAATGATCATTCTTGATTTTTCTCAAGTAATTTTCTTCCTTCTCAAACATTACTCACGCCATCGGTTGCATAATGTGTCATCCTCAAGACCACACCTTTATGCTTCCAACTAACATGTCGCCAACGAAAAGAGAATAATTCCAATGTTCACGGGAATCCTTTCGGAGTAAGCTTGGTTGAGCGAACAATCGAAAGTCCCATCGAGTGAGTACTATCGAAGGGGTTTCAGAGCCTTCGTTTCATCTGACCAGTGGAAGACCCGTGGAATAAAAATTCAGGAATGGTCTTTGGTATGGAATGGGAATTGTCAAGAATATGGTTCTGCGGAATTGGCTTTCAAAAAAATGGGCTCTAAGCTCTGTATTTATCGATTCATAATGGCACCTTTGCCAGCATTAAATCACGCGTGGCATGAAAAGTCGTTCATCGATGGAATGAAAAAATAACAGGTATCTCTCAGCTTCATATCGCCATATCGTAATCCTTGGGAAAACTCCGCCATTGTATAATATAAAAAAAAGATCGAAAGGTCTTCTTGTCACAGTGTTGAGCATTTGAGGCAAGTTAAAGAATGTCAAACTTCTTATTTTTGGTGTGAAAAGATTACAAACCAAGTCGGGCGAATTCTCTGCCACATGAATTTTTCTTCGTAGGCGCGTTAATTGGACAGCTGTCACCCAAAGCTGATTCACAAATCATCCTTACTGTCGACGTACCCCTACTAACCAGAGTCACATAAAACGGACCATAAGTTGAACTGCACAAGACTGATATCTGACTGACATTTACAACTCATGTCCTTAATTTCCCAACCCCTCTCCCTGATATACTACTAATGCCAACGGACCAGCCCCTTGAAAAGCACAAATTGCCTGGACAACATGATTGAGTTGTCCACCTTATTAGGGCTGAATCAGATATGTAATGGATTTTAAAATCAAAATATTACACGAGTTAAATAAGACGTAAACCACTTACCCTTTGTGTCTATGGTCTCTGAGAGTTCGGTGCATAGAGATCATATCACTGGCGACACGGTTAAATGAATGTTGATCAAATCCTTCATCTTCGTCGTCCTTGCGAGAAGCCGGCACCGTGACTCCCTCACCCCCTGCTCCAGGGCCCTTTAGTTTAGCCCCTGGGGGATATCTCTCGTAATTTGCTGTAATTAACACAATTTCTCTTTGATGCTTCTTTGAAGTACTAATATCCTTTTTGGAGCTTTGTTTGTTAATCTGTTTAATAATGTCTTTCTTTGCTGCATTTGGAATGCCATGTTCAGCCGGTCTCTTGTCTGTTTCCTTGGCAGGTTGATCACGCTGAACGTTCCACTTGGGCCTTTGAAGGGGTAAGTAATTGTCAGAAGTTCTCCTCTTGACTTCAATACTAACTTCTAATGACTGAATGAGGAAAAACGACACAGTTCCAAGTATCCAACAGACGGAAGTCACCACTATGGTGTAGTAGACTAGTCTTCTCCTAGAAATCAGCCTTGCCATGATCGGTTTGTACCTTGCAGTATTTTAATGCGGCGCATCTTTATGTTCCCATAACTGTTTTATCAAATAGTGTGATATAAAAGGGTCTTTGCAGAACCCTAGATTTCTAGGGAGCAAAAAACTTTCGGTTGACAAACAACATGTACTTGAAGGAAACAATGCTGGCTCTTTTGCTAGGTCACGTGGAACCACAGGTTGTAGTTTTGATCCACCTGTGAATTCATCACCATACCTGTCTTGCCACATGTCAAGTTTATTCAATTTACTTCATTTGCACTACACTGATTCAATTTTCTGCTTTTTGTTCATACCAAGAACGCTGTAAAACGGTAAGTTCAACAAAAATACAACGTTCTTTGTTGTGATGCGTGAACTTGTCTGGCTTTAGCTGAAGCCTCACAGGCATCAACAGGTCACTCTTATCACGTCCGAGTGGAGACTACAGTTGTTAGTTCAAGTGCTTTGCTCTTCAAGATGAAGAGCCTGAATGACTCTCTAGTTTACCAAAACGGAACAACCTGTATGCGTGCATGTCATTTATATTTTAACGCGGATTTCGAACGATTTTTATAATCGGCTGAGGAATCAGTGACCGTGATCTGAATAATCCGAGGACCTCACTTTGTACGACGCTCAAGTTGCTATAGATTGTGTATTTGATAACACGTCAGTAAAGATCGCATTCCAAATCATGCAATTTTGCAAAACTTATGCTAGTAAGCCACAATCCAGAGGGTTTTTTAAGTTGCACATTATGCTTCATTAGCTACGTGACAAATAGGCCACATGTGTATATTCCCATAACGACTAAAAATGGGTTTTGACTGTGAAAAGGCAGGAAACGAAGCAAGATTACAGGGCTTATAAATAACATCCTCCAGGCGATACTTTCGGTTTCTATCATCACTGAGTTTGAATGTATGTTCGTGTTTTGAAAAACCTAGCTCCACGGCGGAGTATTCTGTATTATACGAAAAAAATTCATAAAGAATGTGTGATTTGATATTACAAAAAAAACTTTGACGAGGCGGTGCACATTTCACTGTACATTATTATATGGCTCTGTCTCATGAGGACTGGGAACTATCAAATTCACGAATTTGATTGGCTAAAATCGATATTGAAAACGGTCTAGATTTTCTCATCTAGACCGGCTCCTAGACCGGCTCCTAGACCGGTAATTTTATTAGATCTGGAACGGGAATTACTTAGCTCTTATTAACCGAGCTTAGTCGGTCTGTATGGGAGAATCTTGACCTCGGTATACTCACGACGACGGTCAAGATTCTCCCACACAGACCTCCTGCTCGGTTAATAAGAGCTAAGTAATTCCCGTTCCAGATCTTTTTTGGGAGGTTGCGCCCAACGAAATAAAGCTCAACTGAATGCAGACTGTTTAGCAGGGTTCTTATGATACACGGTACACTGGGTATGTGCTGCTGACGATATGGCATGCGCAGTAGCATATTTGGCCACCTACTTTAGACCTTATGTCCGGCGGAGACAGATTACGGATTCGTTGGTTCCAATGGAATAACCGGCCGCAATTAGAACATGTTGTTGTTTGTCGGCCAGACTGGGATAACCAAACCACCGTAAGTCAGTTTGATTCTAATCGATGATTGATGCTGCATATTTCCAACCACAATGACGCATTGGTATATTTCTTGTTTACAAAGAAATGCTAACTTCTTAAGACAACGCTCAATACTTCAGCAGACGAAAGTAACCATTAGAGTCGACAAGTTTGTTTTTTAATTCTGCAAACTCGAAATTAAAATAAATTCAATTTAAGGCAAATAAGACCAAGAAGTTTGGCAAAGATTCAATTAAACAAACAATAAACAAACAATAAACATTAAGGCCGATTATTAAAACAAAGTGCAAGTTGGTTCTAGTTTAAGGCTAAATTAAGAGCTGTAGGCACTTTTCGACTAGCTAATTTTCGCTGCTGTCGTCGAATTGTGGGCAATCGCCATATTTACAGATGGTGAGATTTTTTACATTAAGAAGTGACGTCATGTATGCTTGCTACGTGGGCAGTGGCAAAGAAATCACTAGAGTCCGAGTTTTCTATTAGCGAATAGTCAACCAGGGGTTTCCCGAGTTCACTATCGCTTATAGTAAACGAGGGCGTAGTCTAATTGCTTTAGTAGACACCCTAAAGAATTGCACCACAAAACCTACAATTTTGCTTATTTTTAAGCCTAAAAGAATGATTTTCAGTTTCAAGAGCAGCGCGCGGCGCACGATCGTTGTCTATTAGCGATTATTAGAAACTGGATCGTTGCATTTTCATTGGCTTAGGTATCATAGGTTATGAGCCATTATACCATGCTCTACAAATAAGGTAAGCAAGCGCTTAATTTTTTTTAGGCGTTTTTATTTTAGTTTTAGTTTAGTTTCCTATGTTTTGGGGGTGTTTTTAATAAAACAATTATTCCACTCCCTCTTGTTGGATATGAGATGGTTATAGTCAACTCGGCGCTACCATCTCATATCCAACGCGCTCGTTGAATAATTGTTAAACAGAGAACGATTAGAGAACCAATCAGTTTTGCGGATTTCCAACAGAACACAGCTTACTGGCTACTAAAAAACACAACAATGTGTAGCCCGCATATTAGATGATGTTTAAATATATCTTTAAAAGATATTAAATTCCATTTTTGCACCCACGAAACTATTAAGACTTCGGCTTGTTATCCAATGATTGACAGCGATTTATTACCTATAAGGAGAAGACCAGCACCATCTTAATTTCCTTTAAATGAGGTCCTTAGACTTTAATTAGAGCGGAGAAAAGAAACCCGCGTCTAGCAGCTCGTAAGCCGTCACTTCTTGTTATTCGGCCTGAAGAGTCATCAGGGTCCTCATCAGGGTCCAAATATTCAAAGAGTGGATAAGTGTGCTCTATCTACTGAACAGTAACTTATTCTGGCGATCAACAGCATTACCCATCCTTTGATTAACAGAGCCAGGTTTTTAACCCTGATCTATATTCACTAACGTTATTTCAGTATTCAACTGGACAATATAATACAGTCTTTTCAATTACTCATTCACTAGAAGGAAGAAATAAACTCGACTGACTTCCGACGTGTACTTTTTTCGATGTCCCGACTTACAGACCGTTTTCACATGACGTAACAGCGACCATGCTGGTGTTCCCAAACAAAGAAATTTTTCACCTTTGAGAATTAAATTATTTTCTTTTGCAAAAATTTCTCATTCTTTGGGCACAACAACATAGCCACGAGGACACTTTATAGCATAAAGATTACATTAGGGTTGCACAGCAACCATGTTGATCAAAAGCAAACAATAGCAAGCCAAGGATTTCCAGACTGGATGGTAGCGATAGCAAATTATCACAAATAGTTATACGATCAGAACAGGAAGCATTAACTTGACTTGTGTTATTCACTTGCGACAAGGACAAGGGACTTTCAGCTCATTCGTCCCTGATCTAGTTCACAACATGAACTCAAAATACTTCTTTCTATGAATTAGGTTTGTGAAAAAATAATTCGTGGCAAGTCCACGAACTTGCCACGAACTATTTTTCACAAGCCTTTGACAATTCTTTATTGTATCAATTAGGTTTGTTGAAAATCATATTGGTTATAAGCAGTAAATTTTTTGTCATTTTTCTGCAATTCACCCGCATAAAAAAATACAACAGGTAAATGTTGATTGGGAGCAAGGTAAGGTAACTTTGGCCTATTGAATGTGACATATACTGAGAAATAACAGCAAAATAATTGTTCACATGCTTAGTAAAATTCCCACAAAGAAAATATCACCTTAAGTGCAAATGAAAATGAACTCACTCTCTCTCTCTGAAAAATACTTCAAGCTTATTGACTGAGTGGGAAGGCTGAACAGATAATATTTGGCTCAGGATGCATTGACTGAGAGATCAGCAACGTAGGAATCCTGACTGCCCTGTCTGACGTGACTCAGTCAATGACTATATGATCACACCACCTTTGCCGAGTTTGATTTGTTTAGAAGTTGTGAACATTCCCTGGACGCGGCACAGGTTAACACGTCTGGCCCTACACGCGACAGCTCGCATCATGTTTTCCATAGGACTGCGACAGAGCGAGGCCCGTATGGTGGCATGATAAAAAACAAAAAAGGCAAACAAAAACAGAAAGACATTCTACGTTAGGATGCTCCAGCCCAGGGAGCAACCATCGTTTATCGTCCACATCTCTCGCCTATGGCAGATTACTGAGTAACTTTCCGTAGCCTAGCAACGTGCACAGAGCATTTACCTGACTGGACAATGCGAAACACCTGGGCATGCGGGAATTTAGCGGCTTTTGCTCCCTGGACTATGAACTGCTTTGTCGAACTAGTCAATACACCGGCGGCCCAGACGTTGCACACGATTAAAACGTGACATTATCCTGTTGGCGACTGCGTTACAATTTTAGTTCTTTATAAGACAATGCATGAGAATGCTTCGAAAATTGCTCTAAATGCTACGTGTAGAAAATAATTTAAATGAAAATAGCTTACCTTGCGTTTGTATTCCGTTATTTTGATGTATCAATGTTCCTGGAGGTGGTTTAGAGCCATTAAAATTTTACTTTCTCAGTGCAAATGGTCAGAAAGTAAACATCGCCTAAATGGCTCTAAACCACCTCCAGGAACACTGAGACATCAAAATAACAGAATACAAACACGAGGTAAGCCAGTTTTATTTAAATCATTTTCTACACGTTGTATTTAGAGCAGTTTTCCAAGCATTCTCATACATTGTCTTATAAACGGCTAAAATTGTAACGCAATCGCCAACAGCATAATGTCACCTATTAATCGTATCCAATGTTTGGGCCGCCTGTGGTCAATATAGCTAGTCTATTACATGTAATTTAACTCAGGAAAACTTAATAGGACATCATTACTCTTGAAACGTCTGTCAACATCCACGCTGTGTTTACGATTCTTTGGAAAATTTGGGAAGCAGCTACAAGCTTTAGCTTCTTCTTAGTGCATCAAACTTATTTCCTAAGTCAAGCCGTGGTCCTCGATCAGCTAAACTCTCAAGCGTCCTTGAACCATGCTTGACAGTTTCAAAACTCTTTCCACCATTTGTCTCTTTATTTGTACTGCTAAAACCAAACAAAATACATTTGAATGAAACAATTGCGCAAATAAGTGGATTTCATTTGTAGGGTCGCCTGGAGTTGGGGAATGTGAGTAAGAAGCGATAGAGAAAACAGAGGCAATTAACATATATTCTCTAATCTCATTATCGCCATATTTACTACAACTAACCTTTTACTTGTTGCCATGGCTGCTGATAATGAGGGGAAAGCAATTTCACTATCGAGTTCTGGGGTCTTACTCTTGACACCTGGCACTCTTCTACCAGGGGCTCTGTAGGCTGGTGGTCTGTAAGCCCCTACTGGTTTAGGTTCCTCACCGGCCTGAGGACCTACAGTTTGACCAAACAAGGAACAAAACATCAGGTAAGGTGAACTTACAGGCGCTGATAAATGATACCGTATATGATATATAAGTGATCTATAGGTGATAAACAAGGGCACACTATCAGCCATTATAGTTCACCAATAAATTTTCTCCGATTCTTATCAGTTTAAATTGATCACGTGATGCGATAGTGTTCATCCATGGAGAGAAACTATCAGCCCAAAGTGCCTGTCCGAGGAAAATACCCGGATGGATAGTACTTGTCCGTGAAAAATTTTCTGTAAACAAGCGAGCTTATAAAAAAATAAACAATTGAAATTGTATTAAGTGGATTTTGTTTATTTTCCTTTTTAAATTTTACATTTGGCTTTCATAGCTTTCATCTAAAAAAGTTGAATATAAATAATTCAATATGATTTTTGAACTGGTGCACAGAAGAAAATTTAGTGGTGAACAATAACGACAATAGAGTGTTTATATCTCGGAACTATCAGTCTGATAGGTGCCCCTTGAAAATTTGAAAACTAGCATATTTGCCCTTGAAGCTTTGTTTCTCAGGCAAATATTTGTTTTAAGAACATCAAATTTCCGCGGGGCAACTATCAGCCGATAGTTCCTCAAAAGAAACACTCTATTGTTTTTAAACTAGTGTGCCGTAGCTGAAACCGTCCACATAATGGCAATGTTTTCTGGTTTTTCTAATGTTTCCAGGAAGATTTAGAAATATTACTGTTATTAATTCTCAACAATACTAAACACAGGAAATTGACCATTATGTAACATTAAAGCCTCAAAATATATCAATGAATTGGTGGCTCAGTTTGCCTTTTTGTGATTACAGATAATACTTGAAAGATGTTTCGTTTCTCTTGTTGATCACTTGATGAATGTGCCTTTTCTTGCACTGTTGCTAATTTTGCACCCAAATTTACTGGGGAAAGACTTTCTGCAGTCTTCTAAGTCAATTTTTCAGGTATTTTATCCTACTGATTTGGAATATACTAAAACATTGTGGCAAGGATTATGAGCAGTAAATAAAGTTGATATGAATTAATGTAAATACCAGTAGTGGCTTGAGACGTTGCAGGAAGTTGCTGCCATGGTCCTACTGTTTTGTCTTTCTTCAGTGATGATTCACCTGTATAACAACATCTTAAATGTCTATCACTAGTAACCCACCCAGCTCTGAGCAGCTCCTGTGTAGATGTATTTTAACAATATTATATTTATCCATACAGCCCATCCTTGTTATCCTAAATAAATACCACTGCATTGTTACATGAAAACTCAAACTTTTAGTATGAAGTTTTGAGTGTGATTGCTTTGATTGAAGTTGTATTGTGAAGTTAAAATGGCAGTGGTATTTTAAGAATGAGGCACACTTTTGTGGCTTCACAGTTGTTTGAACCTTGAATTGGTGATGAAATGTCAGGTTAATGCTGTTCCTATGTTTTTACTCTCATCTATAGGGGGCAAATTTAGTATATAAATTAAAAAAAACATTTAAAATTTTATCATGATGACAATATTTTAGCAGGGTGGGGGACACTTCATCATAGATACATCAAAATTATGCTCTAGGTAAATGAAATCAGGATAAAAGCAGAGAGAGAAAAAGATTTAAAATATTACATTGTATTCATCACGGTGGCAGCATCTTACAACACTGTAAAAGATTTTGTAAAATCCTTGATAATTCAAAAGGGATGAAAAGGCAATATGTATGTGGCATGAATTCACTGTAAACCCCAATACTCTAACATAAATTGAGACGAATCAGGGAAGGCTTTGCCTTATAATTCTAACTTCCACAAATTTGGACAATTTCATTGTTATCACAAGATTTCAAAAATGTGTTGATCAACTTTATCCCAAATTTGAATTAGACAACTGGTCAGTGGACTAGAGCAGTTGTTATATCATGGCAATGGTCATGTGTGCAGTAACAGGGGATATTTTATGGCCGTGCAGGCCTATGAAATTTGTCTGTGAGTGTTGAAAAATATTTCATGAGTGAGTGCAGCCAGCAAGTGAAATATTTTTCAACAGGAGAAAATAAATTTTGTATCTCTAAATGGCCATGTAATGCTCTATTTATTATAATAAGCACCAATGAAATACAGAACCATGTCACTTTCGCTGAGAAAGGCTGGATTTATTATGTAACCATGATCATTTTTACTTGTGAAGATGACAGTCATGTTATTTTCATCTGTGAAGGCATTATGCTTAATTCACATGAAGCCTAACCTTGTATTTCATTGGTGTTCATATAATAAAATTTTATCTTTTGGTTTAATTCACACATTTCGTTACCTTCAATATCTTCATCTTCTTGTTCATTGCCCTCAGATCCTTCGCCTTCAGCATTTTCTCTTTAAAACAAAGTAATTATTACAGTTCTCAGTGAACAACTCAAAAAAGTCTTGTGGAACCAATCCCTGATGAAGAGATTGAAAGGAAGTTATCATGTACACCATGAAGCTGAACAAGCACATTTCCACATATACATAAGAAATAAAAAACTACTATAGTTTTTGAGGAAATATTGGTCTACAATCAGTTCATAGACAAGAGGTGATAATACGTACAATGTAAAATATACCAAAAAAGATACGTCACTATGCTTGTTCAC
>Ga0126338_10003199_pt1 | contig 11438 bp, 7 predicted proteins | sample OrbCmetagenome_2_FD_92529 | JGI IMG/M metagenome (GOLD analysis project Ga0126338, IMG submission 92529) | Coral microbial communities from Petempiche,Puerto Morelos, Mexico - Orbicella C C metagenome | ecosystem: Host-associated > Invertebrates > Cnidaria > Coral | place: Petempiche,Puerto... | reverse complement strand
ATAAGTCAAATACTACTGCAAGGCTGACACAAGGTCTATTCAAAACAATATTTCGGCTGGCCTCAGGTTTAGATGTTACTAATTATAAAAATGAAATTACAATATTATATAATGGTGCCAATGTTTGTCCTGGTTTCGTTCATTGAGAAGTGTTTGTTTCACTCATATAAGTTCATTAAGGTCCTCGAGTAAGACACATTCTCATCAAAGCTTACCACATTAGTAGGTCACTTTCCAGCAAACAAGTGCTCATCTCCTGGTCATTTTGAATGCCTGAACAAGTCAAATGCTCATGAAATTCAGTGCTCAAGTTGGCCGTAGTACTAATTTGAACATTTGAAGTCAACTCCACTTCAATTTAGCGAAATACCTAACATTAATGGTCGTGTAAAAGCTACAAAATCATCAATTCGGGCTGGCACAATGCATCCTTTGAGTAGTAACCGCGCAAACACGATAGTGAGGCTCGCGCTGACTGCACGGTTACTATTCCAATATGGCGTCGGGCTTGGTTACTATTCCAACATGGCGTTGGCCTCGGGCGCTCTCGTTCGGGCCGACTAATTACGAACAGTGTCTACACCTGAGTGAGTGACACATTTGCATATCAGAGTCCCCGCAAGAAACACATTTCTACGCTTCGCATATCCACGAGTTTAAAAAAAACGATCAGTAGCCTCTTATGCAGTCACACAATATTTCCTTAGGAGGAATGTGCAATACCGAGCATCTGCCTAGGAGGCTAGGGGATGTGTGGATGAAAGTAGGTTGCAATTAACAAAACATTTGTTTTTCAACCGGTTCTGCTCTTAGGCTTTCATTACGGCTTATCTGGTTATGGCAAGATAATCTGCAAGCATTTAGTTCAGAGGGTGCAGGCCAAATCAACTATCATCTCAAACAAAATGAACCTACAATACATGACTCCCACTAAATGCAACTTGTTCATTGTGCCTGCATTTTCAGAGCTCAAGTAAATGTTCTCCAACATACTGTTGCAGATGTAACCATTATTTTATTCAGTTTGCAGTGTGACAGGCTGTTTTTAGCACTTAATTTTGTTTCGGTTCACGCAACTCGCTTACGTTTATATTGGCAACAAACAACAGGCTTAAAACATTGAAGTGACAGGTTTCAGTCACACAGAAAAATCTAAAGATGACAATGAGTGGTTAAAAACTAACCCCTAAAGTGCATTTTCTGCAAATAAGCAAACAGGTATAACTCACAAAAATTAATTGTTAGGTCTATGATCAAAATCTCACTGTATATATACCACATAGGTCAGATCAGGGCATCCAGTTCAAATTGCATTCCGCAATGCGACTGGAAGCATAACGCTTTCATTGTGTTTACTCTGATAAGGTTTTGAACAACATGACCTGTTCATTCTTAAGAAATTCACGCAAAACGATGTTGAGCGAAAAGTCAATGAATTTGTCAAGGCACATGAGAAGAAGCTTATGTTAAAGGCACTCTGCGGATCCTACAAACTTCAAAGGTCAGCCAAAAAAGACAAGTTTCTCACTCCCCGATAAAGAAGACTCACCAAAGATGGCGAATATTTGGTGTGTTTACCAGCTCCCACACAACAAACAGTATCCTCATTGCCAAGAGCGAATTACTTTTTTTAAAGTTGGAAAATATATTGCCTCCAGGTGAAACATAAACAATAGCATAGACCAGAACTTCCCTCTTACACGATTTGAGTATTCTTTGGCTTTCAAATCAACAGTTGTGTAACCCAACCGCCGCTCTGTATTGCATTGTAGAAACCATGATCTAAGCTACATTAACCAGTTCTGATCAAGACAAAACCCTCAGCTGGCTCACCTTTTCGTTACACTATTCTCCATTGCTTTCTGCTATCTCAACTGGTTTCACAGCATACTTCTTCGATGCTCTTCTCCAATTCAAGTTCAATTTCACCAATATTTCAGCCCACAGAAAAGTTTAGTTCAGGCCTAAACAATGCTCACCACAGTACGTAAATTTAATATGGACCCTTGACCTATTGCACATGCGACTTGCTTGTTGATCTAAAGTTGTATAAATGGACGATATGTTCTTATTTACGATACTCGATAAAGCACAATCCCCACTCAAAATCTTTGTTTAAAAGCTGAAAATAAAGGCACTCCGCTGATCCTATAAACCCCAGAGGTTGGCCACAAAGGAGAGTGCGTTTTGCTTCCACAGAGGGATAAAAAGTGGGCAACAAAAGTGCGACGGACATAAGTGCAACGAAATAAGTGAGAAATCACTATCCAAAGCAATGCATGCTTGCCAGCTATAAGCAAGTGACAATGTCATCGCTTAAAAAGAAAGGCACGAAAGCTGGCTGAGCAACATTCGCTCAAAGCGGACAGTCAGGTGAATTAATCATCAAAGTGCTAATTTCATACAAGTTATTTGTGCAAAGTATAAAGACATGACTGATCATTGCAGTTATTCACAATTTAAGCAGCACAATTAAAGCTCGAAAACATAGTCAGGCCTCAATGAGATTCAAACCCATCACCATGACCATACCGGAGCAGTGCTCTACCAACTGAGCTATCAAGCCAACTGGGAGCTGGTCATGTTGTGAGTTCGTAATACACCTGTAGATGACGAAGAATGCAAACGAGTATAGGAATACACATGATACATCGCTCTGTTAATTTCAAGTCAAAACAGTGGCGAATGGACTGGTCCTTAAACATTCTGGGTCTCGGAAAATTGTAGGTGAATTTCGTGTTTCACGGGTCACGCAGGCTCGCGTTTTTAGCAGTTATATGCAACTCCTGGTCTTGATTATTATACGAAACTATCTTGCAGCAGTTGCTTTTTGTGAGACTAAGGGCTGTCTCGATTCGTTTGTTTTTACACAAATGACAGATCCTCGTCTCTTGGTTTTGAATTTTAATAACATAACTTGTAAATTTCCGAGAAAAGGGTCAATCCCAAGAGGTGAACCATTTGACTTTTGAGGGGGGGAAGGTGCGATTTGGTATGGGCATGAATGTTTTTTTTCAGCTCTTTCATGCACTAGGAATTTTAATTTTATCCCGGGATGTGTGCATGCATGATTTTCTTTCCCATGTAACATGCTTATTGAACGGACAAAAAATCTTTTACATGGTGGTCGTGTGCATGATTGCAGGATATTTTTTTCAAAAACCACCCCCCTTCAAAACTCAAATGTTCCACCCCCTAGATCTGATCGAGTTTGATCGTCTCACACTCTCACTTAAAACACTTTGAAGTCTCAGTCTCGTAATTAAAGTCATTATTTCTTGGGCTGGGAAAAAAATGCTAGTCTTGTTGTCTCACAGACATATTTGCATTTACCATTCCTCTCCGCTAGTCAATCGTACAATTTACCCTTTTCCATCTGTGGGGAAGGAAGGTTATTATGACTGGTTAGCAAGTTGCCATCGTTTTACATGTCAGCTTGTTGATTATAAGCTGGGAAGCTGATGTCTTTTAGTGTTCCAGGACGTTTACAAGATCTTTCCACTGACGAGTCAATAGTGGGTTATAAAGGGATCCTTTAAGCCGCCAAGGCCCATGTGATAAGCTTCTGTAATCTGTTCTATTATCCTGTGTTCTCATTCTGTCCTCTATTCCCTCAACATGTTCTTTCTCTACCTCCATTTGTTTACTCTCTTCTGTTTTTCATTATTGATTTTAAGGTTTTACCCTCAGTGAAAAGAACAAAGCATAAACCTTGTCTGAAACATATCTTTCCCACTGCAGGGTCCAGCTCCGAGATACCTGCAAAACATTGAGTTGCAACAGGAGGTGGATAGAACTGCACAAATGTAGAGAAACAGGAAAGACAAATAGAGGCTCTGGAGAGTCAAGTCGGTGTAATTAATCCTGTGCATTTGGCAAAGTCCAAGGTAGGTAGTATTAATACTACTGACAGTTACTGGATACCTTTCATCTAGACTTCTAGCTGTTTCATTCTGAATGTCGAGAACTAGCTAATAGAGCTGCGAGACTGAAGGAGCCTGACATAAATGAACCGTAGAAGGCTGAAAGAGAGTTTCCCCCAGTTCCTTCTTGTTTTTCTCTTCTTGTTTCGGTGCTGCTGAGCTGCAAGTACATGTTAATGGGTACAATCTCGACTATCATGCAGAAAGGGACTGCCAGAAGCTTACTTCTAATAGTCCCACTTATCAAACAGATCATTGTCACTAGAGTTAAAATTCAGTGGTTAAAAATGACCTTTAACAAAAGCTGCCAAAGATTTCCCTGCACTTCCACATCAAGCTGACAGAGTTCTTATAGGAGTTGCTGTTGTGGCATACTATGGGATTTCAAGGTGGCTGACACCGATTTCTAGTACTTATTAAGCATCTATATACTTTAAAATATGGGTAGTACCTTTCTCTGTCAGGTGATAGCACAACAGTGATATCAGACAAATACCTAACCATCGGTAAACATCCTAGCCTATGGCAATTTTCATGACACCATAGGTTGGTTACTGTGGCAATAGTAAAACCTGCCAAAAACACACTAAATTTACCTTTTAATAATAAAACCCAACATCGAGCTCTGTGGCATTCTATTTTCATTGTTGACCAGTGATTAGTTGTGGAGATGCAAACTTTTACCTAGTTTGTATATGTAATAGGACTACATGCTGTCCAATTTGGAAATAATTGGATGAAAAAAATTCTGAGGACAGCCAAGATTGGACGATGCCATAGGCCTCGTCCAATTTGGCAGTCCAAGGAATTTTTGGAATCCAGTTATTTCAAATTGGATAAGCATGTAGTCCTATTACCTATTAATTATATAGGATCCAAAAACAGATGAACAAGGCAAGTATTTTATCCTCTAAAGTACAGTATTTCTCACTTCGCTTTGCTCAGCACGTCACAGGTCAAACACTTTAACACAGATTTTTTGGTTCTTTGAGTGTTCTTGTTCTGATTATTCTCCCTCATCTTGAGTAAATCAGTAGCATCTATCTCTGGAAACCTAGCTGAAGACTCCATTTGAAAGTTTAGACATCAAAAAGGTGGAAAGAAAAGTCGGGAAATTCTGCCATTAACATAAGAAAACTTAGCGAGCTACAATTGCTCGGTGATGTTTGATGGCAGTGATAATAGCTGCAACCTGATGGGCGAATACTCCGTTCTTTTATTTATCTTGACATTTCATTGGTTGATGGAAAGTATCCAGATTTTTCTCAAATTGGACAGTTTGTTCAAAGCTAAACTAGACGTTCCAGCAAAAACTATCCCATTTATTTTAAATTTGGACAGTCTGCAAAAATTAATAAAAGATAGGTCTGTTGGCAATATTGGATTTTGATGGAGCTATATAATAAAAAATTAAATAAAATTCGTGGAAAAAGGTTCACAGCCACTTTAAATATTCAAAAATTTAAGGCAGCTCTAAATTCGCCCCACAGTTTTAAACTTTGTAATAAGATGAATCTAGACATGCTGACCACAAAAGAGGGAAAATGCACAATAAATATAAAGGCCTGTATTTGAGTCACTTGCGTTAGAACTCTTTTCACAGATGAGGGAAGGAAATAGTGACATCATTTTCATGTTGTTTTCCAGGTATATATAAAGAGGCACTGGAAGTCAGCAGTTGTCATACTGTTATGTGTAGTCATGTTGGTATTGGCAACTCTAGTTTCCGTCTCCACTGTGTGCTCAATGTATGGAACATCAGTGGTCCACTCGCCTACTTAACGTATCTGGTAGGTAAAAGGTAAAGTTTGCATATGAGCCAAGTGGCTCATCAGGCCGGAGCTTATCCCGGTTTCAGTAGCATGGAGAGACTAAGAGTATTGCTACTCCCCACTGGGTGAGATGCTAGTGCAATGAAGGATTACCCTCAGCATTAAATTCGCCAGTACCCATCTATACACCTGGGTGGAGAGAGGCACTGTGTATGACTTCAGCTTTCAATCTAAAAAAGAAAGGTGTTTTGATTCACCTGTTATGCAATGGACAGTTACATGACACGTTTGTGCACATTCGCATTTATTACACGGTTTCTTTGCTTCTGGTTACTTGAGTAGTAACAATTTACAATTATTTTAGGTTCTGGGGTCAGTTGCAGGTGTGGGCTTCCAAATTTGTTTTTTTCTTTCTTATCTTTTGAGAAACATTAGAAATAAAATACTGTACTTAGCATGGAAAACATTGATGATGCCACTATACCACAAGGAAAGCACCACATCTTGTCTCTCATTGGATCACCAAAGTTTAGCTTTGTTCAGTGGGGTTACCACTTTGAAGGATGACCCAATAAAAATATCACACTGTAATGATTTCCTTTTTCACCATCCCTCTCCAACCAGTGACTGTAGAACTCCCACTCCTGTGATATGTCTTTCTGCCTTTTCATCAGGCTTTTATCACTTGAAAATTCATACAGCTCAACAATTTTGTTATTTACCACGTCTTCGGTAATGCATCAACTTGCATACAGGGTGGAAAGTTTCGATGAAGTAAAAAGAAATCTGGAAGGTTAGTAGCCCACGCTGTCCACCCTTAAAAGACTGGACTGTCATCACAACAGAGTAAAACTTTCAAAGAGGAAACAATACCTCTATTTCCTTACTACAATAAACTGAAACCTAGCAATGGCCTTAAATGATTTGCAACCATCATTCAACATCATATTTGCTACCCACACAAACATTGCGAGAGAGTATCAACTTCATGAACAATCCAAAACAATTTACCTCAATCTACGGTGACTTTGCCCTAGAGGTGGATAATAAAAATTTAAACCGAAACATTCACCTGAAATAAAAAAAGACCTGGAGATTATACCCAGACTGGCCATTTGCCTGGCCATCTTTTTGCACTTCATTTTCCAGAAGCTCCACTCCAACAATTTTAATACAGATGTCCCTGAAGAAATTACCAATTACCAATTCCAAGGAACCACAGTAAAACTTTTCAAAACTTAGGAATCACAAAAAACAAAAGTCTATGCAAGACTGTGACTGTGTAGTGGATGAGATGTGGAAAGCAAAAGAAAAGGACATCTGTCTGGTCCAGCCAACTTTAGCGGCGAGGAGAATGGTGTGAGTGAACACGAGGTTGAGGAACAGGGGTCTGTTTTAAAGAATCACAGGCAAGCGTACATCAAAAAGAAAACTCCAGACTGTTATGGCAAATGGGTTGTCAGCAGTGTACGTGCAGACCGCAGAAAGAGGTCAGATCAGGAAACAAAAGGTGACACAGCACTGACAGTGCTTTGAGTTGATGTTATTTGTGAGAAACATTTTTGCAATGCTACTTAACAAATCAAACTGTGATCAATGGGTTTTTTAAGCTTCCAGCCAAAGTTTCACCGCTTCCAACTTGAGGTAGCAATAAACATACAAACAAAACATAAAACTTAAAGTTCATTTCTTATGCATTTCTTACAATTTTATCTCCAGAGGGAACATTAGCGGTCAGGCGACCAGATAATCTACCCAGCTTAACCCATTGACGCCTGAATGAAATTGCCTGTGACCCACCTCTAATTCCCTGGCGTTTTTTGGAATATTTCTGAGAGAGCAAAAGCACAAAAATAAACCATATGCGCAGCAACCACAGACACAAGATCAAGTTTCAAGACATCGTTTATTTAAAGTTGAATAAATGAAGGGTCAAAATATTAAAAAATATTAGCAAAAAGAACTCAACCTACTGTGTAAAACTGATGAGAAAACAAGAAATTCTATTATTTCTTTACCGCGCGACAAAATGTCCCACAGAAGCTGAGAAAATTGACTTTGCAAAAATGAGTTAATTATTGACTTTGGAGGACAAAAACAAAACCAAATACAACAGAATTGAATTTCTTGTACTATAATGGCTAAGATTTGAGAAAACAACGAAAAATATAAGCGAAGAACTCATGTAAAAATCAATCTGAACACAAGAAATCAAGTTATTTCTTCGCCGCATGATGAAAATATTATGGCGCTGCGAAAGAAAGATGAAAGTCGTAAATCAAAAAGACTACAAAAACAAGCGAATTATTTTGAGATCAGTCGTATTTCAACTGTGTTAAATCAGTGGCCATTTAGTTCTTTTCTCAGCAGTTCTGTGGTAGCTGAATAAGACTCCAAAAAATATTTGATCAAAGCGAATAAACTAAATAAACAAAGCACCTGGAGGTGGCCGTAACTTAAATATGCAGAAATCCAGTGTGCAAGTTACTGTTCACTTTTAAAACCTAAAATTCCCAAATACAGGGAACCAAATGAAAGAAATGTGAAAGGAAGTTCAATAACAATAAATTTTCATTCAAGCTGAGACGAAGAAACCTATTTAAAAGCAAATAATTGTTCAAAATTTCGCAGACGTGCTTCGCTACATGACCGCATGTTCAAATTATTCTTCACGCTAACGCAAAAGCTTGAGTTTTTGCCGACCGCTTTTGCAGTCATTTTAACGCCCGTGGCTTTACCAATCATTCCAAAAGTTGAATTCAACTTCAAAGAAATAATATACATTACCATTTTTGTTTCTGAAGTCCCAAAAGCCGCTTTAAACCTGCGATCTGTCGTCAAAACTTACTTGAGAGCGCTCCGATCTTCAAGTTTTCTCGGCGGTCATAGGAAGAAAAACTTCTTCACCAGAAAGTTTTGAGGACTCTGTACTCCTTGATCCTCCATTCTGAGGCCACCTGAACATTGATTTGTATTTTTCCTTTCTATTTTAAAGCCCAAAGCGGTAATTTATCCGTGTTAGGAATGAAAACAAGACCTTGGAAGTTTTTTAGATTTGGCCCGCAATGCACCATGATTACCTGCACTTTTCCAGCGCGCGATTTTAAGAATAATAGGAGAACCAAAAAATCTTCAGGGAGGGTAGGAAAGGTAATTGTCCCCATGTGCTTTTTTTCGGGCGGTTACGGGCAGTACAGGGAAATGGAGGAGTTTTTCGCACGGGCGGTTACGGGTGGCACAGGCGTCAATGGGTTAATATACCGCTTTTTACAACCAAATCGAGACAGAGATCTTTTTTTACAGAACTGTAACTTTGTGGAGTGCCTTGAAGCCCCATTTTAAATTAACTGAATCTTTTACCATTTTTAGACATAAAATGAAACCTTCCTCTTAAATCAATTTTTAATGTCCTAAATTTTACATGTAAATAGTTTTTCAATAATTGTTTATCAATAATCTTTGAGTATTTTTTTAATTGTCTTTATCATTGTCTCTGAAAAGCCCCTATGGGGAGCTGACAATACAATTTGTACTGTATTGTATTGTACGCATATTTTAAATCCTATTTGTATCTCAAGGACAGCCCGTGCACCCAGGACTACAAGACAGTCACTTCTGCCAGTCAGGGGTATTTCCAGAGAACTATGCTTTCCCAATACCCCGTCATCCTTACCATATTCCACAAGAGAAATCCATTTCCTAAAAATAATTATTGAACACATAGGGATAACAAACCCCGCTGCTCATGCAGATATCTTCTTCCTGAGTGGAACCTTTTCAGTATCTCATATTACTTAACAGGTGTGAAATGTACCCACTGAACCACAGCACTTCAGAAGTACTGACAAAAATTGTTTTTGAATCTCAACAACAGAGGAGAAAAAGTTTATTTTTTTTACATTTTTGTTTAAAAAAAATTATCAGAAACTTCGGACCATTTACAATGTAAAGATCATATTTACATAGCACATGAAACCATAACCCTACCCCTATGCTTCAATGCCACATGTAAGGAAAATAACTATACTCAGGTAAATTGAGAAGGAAAGGTAACAGCTTGAGCCAAGAATCAGCCAAATAACTTCAAGGAAGATTGTCCACACATCCTTGGTGCAAGATACAACTACCAGTTGAATGACCCGCAGTTTAGGCTGAATATAAACATTTTGGTCTCTTTCATAGACACCATTAAAGGAAGAAATAATCAACCTACTGAGGAGAAGCACTACATTTTCACTTCAAGGAAACAGAAAACAACAGAGAACAAGGTAAAACTTGAGTAAAGGTAGTCAGGAGATGGCATAGCTGATAAAAGTGCCGTTTTTTGTCACACTACGAGTCAAAGCGGTGGTTCGAGAGAACAACTACTCCTCTTGCTTTATCAGTGAATGTGAAAGAGCGTTGGCAACAAAACCAACTAAGCCTACCACAAATGGTTTTGTAGTACTTCCTTACGTTAAGGACATCCCTGAAAGAATCAGTCGCTTACTAAAGCAACAAAGTTTACAAATTTCCCACAAGCCACAGAGAACCATCATCAGTCCTTTTCCTCGACTGAAACAGCAGAATGAAACCGACTATCCGTCATTTGGAGTGGTGTACAGAATCAATTGCAGTCAGTGCAATTTTGTATACTATGGCCAGACTGAAAGATCACTGAAGACGTGGGTTTCAGAGCACAAAAAGGCTGTGTTGATGTTTGATCATAACTCCAAACTTGCATGCCATTTTCACAAATCTCATCATCAAATGGATTTTGAAAATGTTGAAGTTGTCGGACATGAAGCACATTACCATCAGCAGCTTTTTCTAGAAGCTTGGATGTCGGTAAAAGTCCCGCACACTGAGAATGATCACATGGTCATCCCAGAAGTCTACATGTGCTTAGCATGCACTTAAAATTCTCTCGAGTCATGCACATACAGCATGTGCAACGTTTCAATTTTAAACAGTTTTTAAATCGCGCACAACATCAAGCAGTCTTTCAACTGATGAAGGCTTAAGAGTTAGCCGAAATGTCTTGCTAAAATATACAAGTCAGTGACAAAAAATGGCACTTTTATCAATCAGATAACAAGGTAGGTTATCTCCAAAAGATATGCAGTCACAGTAGCATTCTTTAAACTAAAAAAGGTAGTGACATTGTCCAAACTATGACTGCTGTCCCTGACCAAAATGAGTGTAGTACCACATTACAAATAAAGCTGCCTAACGGAACAAAAGAACATTAAATTGACAAACCAAAACAAGCAAGTGTGAAAGGAGAGGAATGAAAGCATTGCCAGGAAGAAATCTGATGCTGTTGCTGTGCCTTTCAAGGCTGGTATGATGATCCTCAATACAGGTTGAAGAATGATCCAGTCTTAAAAAAAAAGAATTCCCGAGGACAATTTCACAATAAGCTACAATGAGCTATAACTATAAAAAACCATTAACAGAACATATAAATATATATATACATATACATATACCACAAGTGGTCAAGGTGAAAACAACATTCCAAAATTGTATCCACAGCAACTCTGGACTCCTCTAGAGGCCTGTCTCCTTCAGCCACTTAAACCAGCACCTTATTTTCCAAGGTGCTTCCTAAAACATCTCTGGAATACTGGGGAGGAATACTGTACTGTTCTTAAATTAGACCCATCAATCAATGTTTGATTAAGATTCAATGAGATATTTATTTCATGAGATCAACACAACAGTTTTGCATCTGACAAGCACCTTCACCTTAGGTTTTTCT
>Ga0126338_10003198_pt1 | contig 11438 bp, 4 predicted proteins | sample OrbCmetagenome_2_FD_92529 | JGI IMG/M metagenome (GOLD analysis project Ga0126338, IMG submission 92529) | Coral microbial communities from Petempiche,Puerto Morelos, Mexico - Orbicella C C metagenome | ecosystem: Host-associated > Invertebrates > Cnidaria > Coral | place: Petempiche,Puerto... | reverse complement strand
CAAAGGTTGTGTATGAGTTTGAGAAATTTATTGGCTATTAAAAAAAAGGTAGTCAGTTGTTTTGTAAGAAAACTGTTTGACAAACTTTGCTTTGACTGGTAAAACTATACAAGAGCTCCTAAACTAGCTGTAACTTGAACTAGTAGGTCACAGTTTTGTAGTGGATGTTTTAGGATCTTAGCTTAAGTGACTACTCGTTAGGTCACGAGAGCTCTCCAGATCCGCTGTTCTGTTTCAAAAAGAACCATTTTAAAGGCATCCAGGGATCTGAAGAATGATCGAGATTGATTGAAACAACTTTCAGAAAGGGTTCGAACAAGGAACAGATAGAAGAAACCCAGCATTTTCACCCAATAACTAGATAAAACATAAGAACAAAGATATTGTTCTTTAATGTCGATAAGATCTGTTTTATGTTGTCTGCTAGCTATTTAAGGATAAAAGTAGACTAATTAGTTGAATATCAATGCGTCAGGTACAGTGAAACTTCGACATAACGAAGGGCCAAGGAACTGCAAAAAATAAATATGTTCGCTTTGACGAGGTTTCCTTGTATCGAGATTCTTTTCCATACATTTTACTACTGCTGGGGCGAAGAATGTCGTTCGTTATACCGAGGACTTCGTCATATGGAGGCTCGTTCGTTAAAGCTGAGGAGCCATGTACCCGGGCCATGTACCAGAATAGCACAAGCAATTTGTTAAAACACGCAATTAGGAACACGATATATTTAATTAACGTTGTCAACTTTTGCTCCCTATAACCTCAGCCCAAAATGACATACGAAACTAAGCTAATTTGGAAAAGAAATCTTCAGACCGAAATTTAGAAGCGGGAGTGGGCATAGAAAGGGTGTGTAATGCGTGAAAAAAGACATAAAAAAATTGATAGGATGATTCAATCATCAATGGATGAAATCACTCTGACCAGATTGACTATGAGTATGTATGTTTCGTTAAGTTCCCTTCTCATTGGTCTTCACCAGTCCACTGACCGCGCTGAAATACAAACCCAGTGAATTGCAAATCAAATCAATCAAATGTAGTTTCATGTATTTTTAGGAACATTATTTTCTTACGTAATCTTATTTACTTAATTAAAGCGGCGTTAAGGACTGACAAGATGTGCACTCTTACTTTTTTTGTAGGAATACGTTTCATAAGAATATTGAGGCTTAAATATGCGAAATTTTAAGAATATTTTCAGAACAAATGCGAGGCTGAGGTTTTGAAAAGAACATAATTTTGCGTTGAAAATTTCTAAATACAATACAATTACATGTTTTTAACTAAACTGTATAAAATTCGGTATAAAATAAAATTCTGTATAAAAGCAACAAAAACAGCACCAGCCAGTATGGTCGATGCTAACAACATTTCTGCAAGAAGTTATTTGCGTCATATTAGGCTTAAATGCCTGCAGACTGGCTCCAACAGAGACGGCGGAGGCCATTTTAAAGTAGTAGGGCTAAAAATCTGGCCAAGAAGGGTCACCACTATTCCTCCGTTTTGTTACTTTCAAGTGGTAAAATAAATACATTCTCTATGTCATCTGGATCCCTAAAAAATCAACCCAAGCAAAAAAGTGGTAAGGCTGTAGCCCTTCCAGCCCCTCCCCTTCCGCGGTCCCCGTTCAAAATTACTTTAACATCATCCAGACACTAAATACATTCGAAACAGAAATGTCATAAACTATAATCTAGAAATATTCGCAAGAATATTATCAGTCTAAAATCGGCAGAAAAATAAGAATATTCAGCCTCAGCCGGAAAAACAAATTTTTTATAAAAAAGAGTGTAATATTTCAAACACGAAAAACCGTTTGACCACATTTCCTAACACCGAAAAGAGAGTTGAAAATACGACGCGCAGCGGAGTATTTTTGACGAACTTTGAGGTGTTTGGAAATGTGGTCAAACACTTACTTGAGTGTTTGATATATCTTCTCAATCGAAACTAAAACTAAGGAGAAAACAGAAAAATAAAATCGTAAAAACTCTATACTAATTAAGATCAGATATCCAAACACCGTCACGGTCATCGGTCATGATTTCCCTTGTTTAAACTGGATGAATAATAAACGAGTTTGAGAAGGGTAATGCATAGATTTTGTTTCATTTCAGGTCCTGGAAAGCCTCAAAACTGCTCTGCTATGGCATTCTCCTCGACGACAGTTTTGTTGACGTGGCAAACGTTTAGCAAGAGCAACGAATTGCAGAACAAAAGAGATTTCTCTGTAAGAGAGTATTTAGTAATGTCGCATGTACCTTAAGTCTGTTGAGAGAGATCCGGGTGGTTTCTTTGATTGGCTTACACTGACGCGCGAAAATGAGTCTTTATATGGAATTTTTTGGGTCACACCTCAGGCGATCTCAAGTAAGGGAAAAGTTGGTCGCTTGTAAAAACTAGCAAAAAAACAACAACAACAAAAAAACCACGATAAACGCTTGTTATTCATGACATTTATTCTAGTCTATTTGGTGAATGATTTAGCTCTCCAGTTTACAGAAAATACCCAGATTTAAATTATTTTGTCAATGGCCTCGTTGGTGAAATATCAGACGATATTCCACGTGATATATCAGAATAATTAATCTTGTTTTTCGTTTACAGTCATTTTAATAATGCTTTTCGCCAGTTGTAAGTTCAGGGAAGTCTTAACCGAAATGTCGACGAAACATCATTGTCATTTCATTATTTTAATGGATTACCTCATTGTTTTTTCCTAGATTCATTACTGGCCGTTATATTCCAAAGATAAAGTCACCGTGCTTCAAGTTGGAGAAGTGTCTCACAAGTTGATTGAAAATCTTGACTTTATAACGTATTACGCCTTCAGGATTGTGGCGACAGATCACTCAGGAGAGCAGCATTACTGTGAGGTTTTGGCCAAGACGTTGAGAGATGGTGAGTTCTGTTTTACACTGGAAATCAAGTCGTATATATATTTGACTGTTATTAGAACACGTGAGCCAACGTCTTCCCTCCTTACTTCGCATTTCTAGCGAAATCCGCTATGGGAATTAATGGTGAGCTCGTAAGACCTCTTGCGCCTGTACTCATTGCGTTCAGTGGATTATTGCCATACCAAACTCTCGTAATGCGGAACTTCTGAAAAACGTGACAAGAAGTTATAAACGGGTTGTTCAAAAGCTGATTAACTCTGATCCATGATTAAAATTAACCGAAGTATTAATTTTTGTTGTGCAATGTTTTGTGTAGTTTGAGATTATTCAAACTCAAAACTGAAGGCCAAACTATATAAACAGAAAACCTCAGTTACAAAACTGAAATCAAGATTTTCGCTAATCCTGGGTTAGCTTAATCGGGCTTTGAACAACCCGGCCCGGAATTTAATAAAAACCCTCAAAAAGCGACTAAATTAAACCTCTTGGCTTACTTATCCTGGATCAGAGTTAATAAGCTTTCTAAGAGCCGGACCAGTTGTTTTGAACCTAAATATTTGAAAAATATTAAAGGAATGCGACAGTAGCCTGCATGGCAGTGCTCGCTCTAGTAATAAGAGAGAACGAGAAAACACGCGAGAGCACTCGTGAAGTGCAAAATCCATGTCACCGCGCGTGTGGTACCATTCCAAATCGCTCCTTACTATTTCTGCTCGCGCCCTATTACTACTCGAAGGCCTGTTACTCAGGGTAATGATGAATAAAATCCCTACCAAGGGGAGTCGCAATACTCCTAACTGCTTCAAGTTACATTCCTGCAAAAGAAGATCAACCAAAAATGTCACTTGGCCGTTCTAAGCTAACCAACTTAATTATGAATTACATTTTCAGCTCGTTTTACTGTTCCCCTGCAAGTAAAACGTCTGAGTGGAGGCGTCGTAGGTTTGAAAATCAACTGGAAAGCTGTTTCACTAGAGGCCACCCAAGTAATCTATAGACTGTTTATGGAGAGGAGACCCAAGGGGCGGGTTCATGTGCGATTACTCTGTGAAACAAACCAAACGTCTTGCATGGTTAAAGCAAGGTTGCCGGTTCCACATCGCATGTATGTCAGTGTTGTGTTGGTGAAAGAAGTTCACAAATCATTCCAGGCTGGAAATATTCGTTCCTACCCTACAGAGCGGGTTTTGATTACAGAAATTGGAAATTTACCGACTAAACCAGGTAAGAGATGAAATCCTCATTTCTTCTAACGGTTTGAATACATTCTGTTTATAGACCAGTGATAAGAATAACAAAAATCACCGGATAAGGGTTAGCGTCTTACTCAGCAAATTTATGTTACTTTAAAACTCTTAAAACTGTGAAAGGAAAAAATTGGACATGATTTTTGAAGTCCGCTTTCGAAATAGCTCTTCTAAATCAAGACGAAATCCGATAGGAAATCGAGGAATTTCAGGTTTTAATGGACAAAAACCTTGTACTAGAATAACTTTAGGTGTTTTACAGTCCTTTTTACGTTTTCTTGACGCTAAAGATATAAATAGCTGCCTAAAATAATAACCAGAAAACAATTTCTCGTGGAAACTCGAAGAAATAAATTTCAAAGTTCAGAGAAATTGTGCAAACACAGGTAAAAATTCACCATCAGTTTCATTTCACCGCCAGGTATTTTCGAATGTTTCATATGAACTTCAAAATTCGTTTTCGACATTTGATCGATGTTAGGAATTATTTTTTTTGAGAAGATATTGAAAGCAGTCTCACAGAAGTTTGCGAAATGATGTAAACAATCTCAGCACCAAGTTTTTGTCCACTTGTTACTCGAACTTCTGACCGGTGGATTCCTTCTTAATGTGTCGGTACTACAGAGGAAAGAAATCTAACTCTGTCCTGTATGTTCCCTTTCCTTGATTTTCCTCATCCACAGCTCATGTAAACAACAAGACTCACATCCTGAAAGTTGTAGCCCATAAGCTTGGCTGGAATTTTGTTATACTCTCATGGAATGCCATAACGGCAGCAGGCAGTCACGTGACCTACCGAGTTACCTCCAGGGGAAGCAATAACATCATTGACAAAGTGACGTCAAATACATCAGTGCTACTTTCAGGTCTTGATCAGCTGACCAGGTATAAAATCAAAGTACAGGCTCAGGAAAAGAATGGAGGTTCTTTTCTCGCATCGGCTGTAGTCGTTTTTCACACTATGGGTGAGTTTTAAATATTTCGTATTAAAAGAAGTCAAGGTATTTTGACTTATTTTTGGCCACGTAAAAAATTACCTTTATATTGAAGGAAACCTAGAAAAACACCAAAGAGATAACAATAAGCTACAAAGGAACAAGGATAGTTAAGGATGGAGAAGATTGAACAGGATTACAACGACGAAACTGAAAAATTTTGCGCCACTGAGCTACTTCAACGACATCGCGACAAATCGTGATATGACTTTTGGAAAAACAACTGAAGGTTGAGTGTCTTAACTTCTTTGGTGTTATTGAAAAAAAATACGTAATATATTTCACGATGTTTTGTTTCAATTACACAACAAAAAGACAAAGAAATAATTGCTTTTGTGTAAAGCTCTGTTGAGCTTTCCAGAAACCTGTCGATAGGTGGAAAAATCTGCTTAGTAATCTGGGTTTAATTCTCAATCATTCAGTCAGAAATTTAAAATCAGTCCTGTTTAGACTCAAAGTTTATTTTGCCTTTTTTTTTCTCTCACAGACAATAACGAATGTTTGGAAATGTCCGATATTTGCTCCGATCACTCTGAATGTATAAATACCAGAGGGAGTTACTTTTGTCGCTGTCTTCCGGGATGGACTGGTGACGGAAAAACTTGCAAAGGTTTGTGGGATTGATAAGTTCATATGAGCAACGATTGAGAAAAAAAGGCCGCAAGAGGGTCTACAGAAGGCTATTTTGTGTATGCAAAACCTCATAGCTTGGCTCAACATTTTTTGCAAATTCCTACTATTTAGAATTCTTTTCTTGTTTCAGAAGAAGCAGTTGACAACGACAACCACACATATTGTGACAACCACAACTACTTAAACATTACGTGGCCAATGACGTCAAAAGGAAACACAGCGCTATCACCCTGTCCTGGTGGAGCAAGAGGTACATTTTAATTAGATCCTTGTTCGAAAAAGTGGTCAGTGAAACTTGTTGAATCACGCCGTACAAACTCGTACAAAATTCGTCATCGTTGAACTTGGTTTACACTTATACTAAGAGTGGCAAATGAAACCAAAAGCAATGCATTGCTAAGAGTAAAGCGATCAGGGAATAATGATATCTATTTACTTTTTTCTTCGCTTGTTTTACAATCGTGTAGCGTACTTGAAAAAGTAGTAGTATGGGCACTTGAAAAAAAAAAAAACAAAAACAAAAACAAAAACAAAAAAAACCCACTAGATTGCTACGAACGTAGAAAGTTTAACTACCTACCTGATGGCTGACACAGCATTTCCGTCACTAACCAATTGCAATTATTATCCATTTTTCAGGGATCGCTAAGAGACCCTGTCTAGAAATGTCTGATGGAGGTACAGTGTGGAGCGTTCCTGACCTCAGTGAATGCGTCTCAGAGGAAATGACGGAAATCTCTCGACAGGTAGTACTAGAAACTATGCGTTAAATCAAATGTATGGACAAACCGATTTAATACAGGTTGTTGTCATATTAATAGGATACAACTGCTTTTTAATAAGAGTCTCCACTCCTAGCTGTTTCTAGAACGGAAGCACTTCTTAATCAATGTGTGTTTTATTCCACTAATGATAGCTTGACGATCCCGACGCTGACGTCATTGAGATCGCCATGAAACTTGTCAACGTCACCGCCGTCCTTACGCATGGGCAAACTCCACTACAGACTGGTGACCTCAAGCTAGCTGTTGACGTTATAAAGAGGATTTCTGAGAAGAGTCTGGACAGTATTTATGGACAATACCCTGACGCAATCGAGAGAGCTGAACAAGTCCAAAAAATCACTCAGGTCTGTCTTTCAATGGTTTAATCTATCTTATGTTACCCATAGGGTTTTATTCTCGCTGTATTTTGGAGCGTAACGTCTTTTTTGGATGCTTTGTTACCTTCTAGGCCGTGGTGAAGTCTTCCAGTAACATTGTGGACAGCAAAGCTCTTGAGTCCTGGAAGTTTATGCCAAAGGTGCGAGCAAGATAAGGAGGCGAAACTTTACAGATTATCAGCTTATTATAAAATTTGCATTCGAACAACTCTTGTACCATTGACAGCAGTTGCTGAAGTTATCATAGGCCCAAAATATTTGCAATGAGCTGCGAAGAATAGAATAGAGACCCTTTATTTTAACACGATAAGTTTTAAAGCTAAAAGCTTGTGGTGTCGTGTCGTATAAAATAGAAGAAAGACCTGATAACAATGTAATAATAAGTAAAAATTAAAAACTACTGACCTTATAAGAACCCGATCTATATTTACAATATTTATACGTTCAAATATAAATAAAATTGTCATCACGATGCTGCACAGTTGAGGCAGACACTGCGTTGAATTTAAAATCTTTAAAACAACATTTTGTTTTCAATCGTTGTTTCAGTTCCCTCTGCTTTAGCTGTGAAACTCCATAGCTCTCATAAACTAAATAGCTGTACTGTCTATTTTAGGATTTAATGGTTGCTGAAGCCAGTAAACTTTTAAAAGGAGTCGATGCTGTTGCTTTACATTTGGCCAAAACAGCACTCACAAGGGATGCCAGTGTATCTGAGGCAACAAACGTTGGTAAGTCATAAACTGACCCATAAACTCTTAGGGTAATGATTATAGGAAACTCTTTTTGGGGTAAACAGTAATCTTGGGAAACTCTTCGGTTGTCGCTCAATAAGTTTTAGAAGCTCCTCAAGTGATGCTAGATAAATTGAGGAACCTCTTTGGATGGTGCTCGATATATGTCGATAATTCTTCCAGTAGAGTCTGAAAGGTATCCTGACCCTTCGGGTATTCATCGATAAGTTTCGGGATCTCTTTGGGCGATGGTCTTCAGCATTGAAAACTCTTCGGAAGCTCTTCGGGTAATGCTCGATAAGTGTTGGAGAATTCTCGGGTAGTGCTCAATAAGCATCGGAAACGTACTAGATGATTTTTGAAAGATTTTCCAAACGTGTGCCCAGTGCAATACCTTCCAAACCACTTCAACTGCTGTTATTTGCGTCCAGCTGTATGCAGTCTACGATTAATTCAATGTACAATATTCAGACGTTTCGCCAGTGGCTAATTTTTGTTACTGTCTATGTAATCGTTTCTTTTAAGTATTGAGTGCTAAGGCCATAAAAGACCGCGATCCAGTTGAGCAGCGAATGCCACCAGCATCCAGGAACACGAAGCCCACAGATGACGTCACCAGGAACATGCGCAATGTTACGTCTAGCAGCGTCTTGTTACCAGGCTCCGTGCTCATGTTGCAGAAGAATGAGAGTTACCCAGGTAAGTGACGTAATGTGTTCCTCTCATTTGTCGAGTACATGCACGGTGAGATATTCTTAAACTCATTGTAAAGCACTATTGGATAGTGATAGAAATAGCGCTATATAAATAAAGTATTATTATTATTATTACTCGCAAGATAAAACAAAGAACGGTTCTAGACTCATTTTTGCCACGTGTACTGTTATTTGTATTGCACCAATGTCTGCTTGCACAAAATTTAAGCACTGACACTCGGAAAAATGTTTTTCGAAGTTCTCCCAACAGGAGTTCGGATTGCTGTGAATTAATACTTCCTAAACTCTGCTAACTAGGCCACATAGCTAGGTTCAAACCTTGGCAAACTCACTGCTAACTGCTAGAATATTTACATGTGAAGAGGTAGGGATTTTCTTATCAGTAGAAGAATGAGAAAAATATTTAGAGGACAGTGACAACAACCTCTATTTTTTCGCTGATTTCAACTTGTTCTTCTCAGAGGCCGAAGAGCGGGTTTTATTTATTACTGACATGCAAGCGAAAACTGGACACGCCAAAGTCTACAAAAATAGCCTACATCTTTGCCCTTTCTTTTTGTTCTCAGCCGAGACTCAATATATAACCTTTGCGTCCTTCCGTAACCTAAAAGCATTGATGCAACCGAGCGCGGAAAGCAGGTATGTTTTTTATAAAAACGTTTACGTCAAAGTGAAAGGCATTTAAGTTTCACAGCGCCCATCTCCACCCAGGGGTACAAATGGGTACCGGTAAATTGTTTGCTGAGCAAATTGACAAAATGCCTGGGTTATCCTAACATTGCATTGGCCTAGTATCACACCTAGGGGAAAGAAGCACTTCTCCAGATTGCTTCATTGCACGAAAATCGGGAGATGCTCCGGTTGTGATTTGACCCGAATACCGCATTTTTCATTTTTATCTTTTTGTACTTTGACTATTCAGATCGCCTGAGCCGACTGAAGAAGGAAGTGACTTGGGTAGAATCGAGTCAGAGATAACATCCGTTTCACTGCACCCAATGAAAATTAACAGCTTTGACGAGCCCGTCACCTTGACTCTTAAAAACACTCAGGTTGGTGTAAACTAGTACAGCATAAATTTGCAGCGAAATCAGCTCGCCTGGGTCAAAGCATTGGTGTAGTTTTTTCGTTGAATTATTTGCTTAGTCTCAATTTTTTCATCTTTGGCTTGTAATTGTTTCTATCTCGCAGGATAGCGACAAAGGTCAAGCAAGCTGTGTTTTTTGGAACACGTCTAGGTATGTTATCAGAAAACTGTTCACTTCTATTCGATTAAATTTGCGCTTAACGGAGCCCAATCACGGTATTTTGAGTTATTTTGGCCACGTACAAAACTACCTTTAAATTGAAGAAACACCGAAAATAAATGTTTGCAAGATAGAAAAACACTAAAGAGATAATAATAAACCATAAAGGAACAAGGATGATTACGGATGGAGAAGATTAACACGGATTACAAACGACCAACTTGAAACATTTATATAGGCTAAATTTTTGAAGATGCACAAACCGTGACGTGGCTCCTTTTAGGGCGTATTAAATCCCCATGCTTTGTTTAAGACAACAACGAATAAAATAACGGTTGCAAACAGAGCCCTATCTTTAAATCAAAAAGTAGATATGATTTAGACGTAGTTTTTGTTTGTGTAGTCCTCGCGGTTTCTGGTCAGAAGCAGGCTGTCATTTGACAAAGAGGAATTCCAGTCATACCACGTGCCAGTGCTACCATCTGACAAGCTTTGCTGTGCTCATGCGCGTAATCGACATACCAGGCAATGACGTAATGGTAAGTTCTCACGGGTGTTATCAAGTAGCAAATGCCATTTATTTTGAAATCTCTGTAGGCGCAATTGGACTTCCAGATTCTTGTTAGTTAATCAACATTGTTTTTAATTGAGCTTCACCTGTCAACCACTGATTTTGTGACGTTAAGTTTGGTCAGTTAAAATGTTTAAAACAGGTTAGAATTTGTTATTCGCTCGTCTCGTATTGATTATCAAAGCCTAAAGGTCCGAAAAGGAGAAAAATTACAGTGAGACTGGCTTTGAGTCCTAGTTCAAGACAATGACATCTTTGAACCACGACATTGAGACCAAAGTTTTAGAGTCAAGGTGTCTGTTTACGCAGCTTATCTGTCAATTGAAACTTTTTGAATATTTGATGAATGTCTTAACATTTTATCAACAGAAGAAACACCAGTTTGCATTGAGCCTGATTTCGTACATTGGTATCTCCATTTCCATCCTGGCTTTGTCCATATCTTTTCTCACCTTCGCGTTCTTAAGGTGAGAACTGTTACTCGCTTGTGAATCTTCGCGCGTGCGCACTTAACAGCCATTCAGCAACACTATACCCATCTCTTCACAGTTATGACATAATTATCACTTTCAGGTCGAATCTTAGCTGTTTCTCGAGCAAGAGACGACGCATCTATTAGTTCAGTCTAATTGTGGTACTGTTGTGATATACTCTATATTATATATCAAAACATTGCGATAAAATTCTGACTGCTTAAAAATTTTGTCTTGCCTTTCAGGTTTAGAAACACTCGTCACCGTTACTTTGTTCACGCTAATTTGGCGCTTTCCCTCGGTTTGGCGGAAACTTTATTTCTGTTCGGCGTTACCAAGACTGCAAACAAGGTATTAAATATGCATATATATTTATGGTTGTATCGTCAAAACTATGAGACTTACTTTGAAAAATAACCCATCAGCATTATCCCAAAACAGTTCCCTAGAATACGAGCAGTTACTAGTTTTCCTCAGAAGCGAAGTTGCGATTACGAAAAAAGGTGCATTTATGCCAGTAGAAAGTGTCTATACTTTTCTCTTAGAGGTTTGGTTCGAGAACTCAAGGATTTCAGGTTTTCGAAATTTGGGCATTTTGAGCATGTGAACCTCATTTGCTCAAAATAAAACAGCTTCTGACCACAGCAGGTTTCTCCCACCATATGATTGGGTTGAATAAGATTGTTTCAAATCGATTTTTTCAACTTCTACTACAAATTCGAGTGGATTTTGTCCGGTGTTAACTGATCGTCGCT
>Ga0126338_10003196_pt1 | contig 11443 bp, 7 predicted proteins | sample OrbCmetagenome_2_FD_92529 | JGI IMG/M metagenome (GOLD analysis project Ga0126338, IMG submission 92529) | Coral microbial communities from Petempiche,Puerto Morelos, Mexico - Orbicella C C metagenome | ecosystem: Host-associated > Invertebrates > Cnidaria > Coral | place: Petempiche,Puerto... | reverse complement strand
AAGTATTTTTGTGCAATTTTGCGGCATAACCAGCGTTGCTAAATAACATTGTCCTCAATCAAAACCAAATATTAATATTAATGTTGTGAATATTCTTCACCGGAGACACTCGAGTCAATCGAGTGTGAATCTCCGTCCATCAGTTTGATTTTGTTTAAAAAACATTTCACACTGTGAAATAAGGAGGCATGGCCAATTTAACCACTAAAAGCTGCTCCGATTTCTCAGAATTGATAAAAAAAACTAGAAATTGCTCAGAGCGCAAAAAGTTGCTAAAGACGAAAAATGTTGCTTGAAATACAGGAAGTTGCCAAAAAGTTGCCGAGCAACTTGTAGAAAGCCCTACATCTGCTTAAGTTGTGTACGTAACTGCGATGATCAATCATGTCTTCATCTCTTTCTCCGCAGTTCAAATATATGATCGTTCATATATTCACTCGTACTATCCGGTACGTTCACTCTACTACAGCACACTCTTCTCTCTTGAAAGTCCAAACAATAACACGCATGTATCTCACGTGTACCTACATTAAATCAATTGGTAGACACGTCATTTAGGTGAGGTTTAATAATCTTGGATATACCCTGTACTGGTCTTGTTTCACAGTAAGGAAACAAGAATTTGAGGGTGTTTTCCTTTTCAACATGATTCACATTGATGTGGAGTATATATGAAATAATTCATATTTGAACTGCGGTTGTAGATGAAAGTGAAGAATGATCATCGCAGTAAAGTTTCCAATTTAAGCAACTGGAAAGAAGAAGCCTGAAAAAAATCAGGGCTTCAACGGGATTCGAACCCGTGACCTCCGCATCGCACCGGTATTCGCGGAGGTCACGGGTTCGAATCCCGTTGAAGCCCTGATTTTTTTCAGGCTTCTTTTTTCCAATTGCTTAAATTGGAAAATTAACTGCGATGATCATTCTTCACTTTCATTATTCACATTCGCCGCAGACAGGTGATTCTTTAAGAACTGTAAGTCAGTGCTGTAATCGAATGCCTTTCCTGGGAAGGAAATGGGCGCTGAATTAGTGAAAACGGAAATCGAGCAAACGTCGCAGCGCTTATTACATTTTTCACGCCTCAAATGCGGTGTTAATAGGCCACTGCCGAGTTGCCTTTTGCCTCTGTGTCGAAACGAGTCTTCGTGAAAAACCATTCAAATGTGTTTCGCCTACTTAAGCAAGACTCGTTTTGAAACAGAGGAACAAGGCCTAAGGGCCCGTTTACAAGGAGGGAGAGTTACCCTAGCAAGCGGGTTAACCCTAGCCGAGGGTAAAAGATAACCCGGGTTTACAAGCAAAATTTTACAGGTAGGGTAACCCTACAACCCGAGACAACTTAATGCGCGGTTACACTCAAAGGGTCTGGAAACAATTAGAAAGATAACTCGGGAAGGCGGGTTAAGCGGCGTGTTTACGAGGGAAAAAGTTAATCCGCCTACCAGGGTAACCCTAGCACGCAGATAGGCTAACCCGCCTACCCGGGTAACCCTAGCTCCCTTGTAAACACGATGAAGAAAAAAAGAGGAAATGTGTGAGTGCTAGGGTAACCCGCCTTCTAGGGTGACCCTCGGGAACCGTCTCTCCTTGTAAACATGCGCACACCCTAAATCATGGTCAGCGGTTTCTTTCGTAAAGCACGAAGCACGTGTTGCAACAAACAAGATGGCGTCCGAGGAAACCACGACTAGGCATAAATCAGGTCCTTTAAAGCAACAAAACAAGACACACAAACATGGGAGACACAGAAGTAAGAGCGAGATCGACAAAAACAACAAAGGTACTGTTACACTGTTGTCTCTTGAACTTTATGTGAGCTGCGTCAAGACATTTGTGGCCGTGTCATCATTTACTCAATCGGGTAAAAATGTGACCGTTTAGAGCGTGTACTTCATTAAATGCGTCAGTAAAATACTCCTAAGACGGTACAAACTGTGTAAGGAGGACGACATCTTTACTAATTTGTGAAGAAACAAATTAATACAATTACCGGCTTACAACATGCGGCTGCAACATTGGAATGAGATGAAATCAACGGAATAATTCGGTTTTGAATGCCCCTATCAATGTTAAAGCCTTGGCGGGGGGGGAGGGGGTGGGTTAAGGTTTAGGGGAAGGGGAAAGCGGTGGAGGTTTTGGCACTTTGTGAAAAAAGAAAAATAAAAAAGATAAAATCCCCACCTCCAGGATAAAATGATGGGTAAAAAGTATCAAAGTTCTCAAACATGGGGCAAACAAAATTCATTCGTGTGTAAACATGCATAGAACTGTCGACACAGTTCTATTAATCATATAAAGCAAAAACTCTGTTTCCCTTCCATAGACTGTATGAATGGCCCGTATAAACAGATTTAAAATGGATCCACGTAGACTTCTTAATTATTTCTGACCTGATTCCTCTTGTGACTTACGGACATTTACAAGATAGCGGATGGCTCATTTCCAGACTCTCTTGATCCTTAAGATGGCAACTGTGTCAACTTCCCTACCCTGGGGACATTGTGGACAATTGGAATCCCTGCCCGGGGGACAGACCATACAATCAATCCCCCCCCCCCCTCCTCTGAATGAATGCTTTATTCGAGTGTCTGTACTAAAATAACGATAAAAACATTAAATGGAGACTCATTGACTCAACTTCAGCTTGTATGTATAGTTTAAAAATCTGAATACTATTTTAATACTATTTTAACATTTGCAGGTCGTGTTGGGGTAAAAATTGTTTCAAAGAAAATTCGCCAAGCTGTTGGGAAAGCCAATCGTAGACATCAGGTAGTAATTTATAATACTGTACTAAATTTGGTTTTCTTACATGTAAGTGAGTTCTGGTTTTCACATGGTCCAGCTTATAACCCGAGTGAATGTACGCTTCAGTTAATTTAAGCTGTCATAAGTAAGTATTTCAATCAAGTTTAATCATGAATTGTAACTACACATAGAAGTTTGATTATCAAACTGTCATGTACATGTACATGTGTGTAAACTTAATGCACTAGCACTGGTTGTCAAGTTCGTGACATATGGCAACCCTAAAAGTCAGTTTTGATGACAGACTACTTGTTTACATGCATGTTGTGTTTCTGATTAGCCATGACTAATATTATTATTTTAAATCAATTGCCAACTCTGCAGAGAATTATGTGGTAATTTCAAATGATGAACAATATTTAGTGGTGGTTTTGATGAGGTTTACAAATAACAAACTAGGGCTATAATGTACATGTAAGTGTTGTGCAGGCAGAAAAATAATACCAAGTTAGGTTAGGTTAACTAATGGCCAATAGTAGTGCTCATTGTATTTGAATGTAAGGTATTGTTTCACTGTGTTTATGGCAATGGAGTGGTGGTGAATGGGAGAATTCTCTTAAGAAATGATAACTTTGAAAGTTTTGATTTTTTGCAGATAATGTAAAAGGTTCTAAAGTGTCATTGTCCATGACTTTTGTTTAGATGTTGTTTTCAATTTTATAACAGGCAAAACAAATAAGAGAGAACAGAAAAGAGGAAGTACTAGAACAGAGAAGGAAAACAGGAAAGCAAGGAAGCCCACCACATCTTATTGTAAGTAAACCTTTTGGTCTAATGTCTTACAGTATTTCAGAAAAGATCCTGAATATCCAGGATATTAAGCTCCAGGGTGTTGGCATTCATATGAGTGCTAAATATTTGACTACCAAACTGAGTTTTAACAGTTACGTATGTGTTCCGAAGTGTAGTATTTATAGAACTATTACCAGTGTGATGTCATTTCTCTCATAATGTTTGCATGGTTTCATGTGTGATTAAACATTAGAATATTTCAATTTCTCTAAGGCAATTATTCCATTATCATCCAACTGTGATGCTGGGCAGGCCGTGCAGTTATTTAGTGAGTGTGATAGTGATGGGTTACTTTATCCTTCAAGGAACACAACAACCTTAGTGTGAGTAGAGCCAGCTCAGAGGTAACCACATGTATGGGTGCTTGCCTCAAAGTCCTTATGTTAGAAAATGGACTTTTTAATGAATTCGTAATAATTTATTACTGTAAGTTTTATGTATGTACTGTAAGCAGAGTTACCCTCTGTACTCTGGGTTTAAGTTGTAAGGTTGACTCAAGTGAGCACTCAGTTTCCTTGAATTCCTTGTGGCACAGGGAACAATAAATTGGCCCTCAATTTGCTCCGTAGTCTATATGTGATACAAATAGTTTGTATGTATGGAACAAAATTAATGTCTCAAAACTGTTGTAAAAAAAGAATGTGCACAACTTCAAATCAGAAATTGTCCTAAAGTTTGTTATTCTTTTGGCCAGACTAGAGTCACATGACAACAACAAAATGAAAGTGACTTTCAGTTTGCTTTCAAATTATATATGAAAGAACAACAACAATCTTTAAAAATCTTTATTTGTACTCTCTCACACTTTGATACTAATTAAACAAAAATACTAATTGAGAATGGTTGTGGGATGTTGTGTACCAGTTCTGTAAATATCAGCGATACAAAGTAGTCCAGCATTTGAAGCTGTCAGTTGAAGCTGGCCAAAACTATGTTGCCAACCTAGTCATGAGCATTCTTTGGCTTTTACCTGTACTCTTTTCCCTTAATATCTATACAGTTAATGTAGTCGTTCAGGGTTCACAAAAGTGCCCCCGGATAACATTCTTGGCCTGACATCTTATATATAACCTTTATTTACCCTTGGCAATGTTTATACCACAAGTGCTAGTGGGGCCGAGCAAACAACTGAAACAAATAATTCAAATTGAAAATAACATTGTTAAGAATCCCAACGTCTTCCAATTTTACAGCTCAACGCTGCCTTTGGTCCATTTCTGTGATAAATTCCATGCCAAAATTTTGATTTGTGTGACTTGTGTAGGCCAGGGCTTTACTAGGGTAACTACATCCAAGTGCTTTATGGGGCTGGCTCTAAAAAGCAGGTGTGGCAGCTTGTCACAAATGTTACAGTGGTGTATTTCAAAGCATGAACATTTAGTGATCAGCAAGTTATCTTTTTCAACAGTTCTGAGCAACTCAAGCAAAGATTTTCATTCCTTCCGTTGAAGTATAGGGACTTGTACTCTGTTCTGGATGCAGCAAAGGTTAGTTCAAAATTGGTTTTAGTTAGAACTAATGATTTTAGTAATCATAATGCAATGCTTATAAGGTTGACACATACTGAATTACTTGAGTTACATGTAAGGTATCAAATTTCCGTGAAATATTTTTGATTGGTGTAAACTTGTTTGTCAGGTTGCTGATTCTCTGCTGTTTCTTCTCTCCGCCACACATCCAGTGGATTCATTTGGTGAGAAGTGTCTGTCGTGTATCTTTGCGCAAGGTTTGCCAACATATTTTCTTGGATTGCAGGTACAATGTTTGTTAAATATCAGTTGTAAGCCTTTACAGGTTTTAATAACTTTCTTGCTTAGTGTCTGTGACCTTGAATACAGTGTACATGTATGTTGAAATTGTTTGAAATTCTGAATGTTGTTATTGTATGCTTGTTTCAATTTACTGCATGTGTACATATGTTTCTTTAAGGGTTTGGAGAAAATATCAACAAAGAAAAGGAATGATGTAAAGAAACAAGTTCAAAAGATAGTAGAAAAAAGGTACGCTAAATTTTAGTTTTCAGAGATGTAATACTCAGCATTTTCAGCTTAAATTGTAGTAAAAAGGGTTTAATCACTAGCTGTTAGACTTTGATTTCAGTTTTTTTTAAGCTAACCATAAATAATGTAAAGGATGCTCTGAAACCAAGGATAAACAAATGAATCTTTTATGTCATAGCTGAGGGTGTGGTGGCCTTGTGGCTAGTGTGCTTACTACAAGATCAAGTGGTCCAGGTTCGAGCCCTCTCTGGGAACATTGTCCTTGGGCAAGACACTTTACTCTCACAGTGCATCTCCAGACAGGTGTATAATTGGGTACTGGTGAACTTAATGCTGGGGGTAACCCTGCAATGAACTAGCATCCCATCCAGGGGGGAGTAAGTCAAGTCCCTTCATGCTACTGAAACCATAGATAAGCATCATCCTGATGGGCCACTTAACTCATATGCTGGTCACTTTTACATTTAGATCATAAATCATATCTAATTTGAGTTAAGACAAATATTTTTATGTGTTATTTGTCTCAATCACTACAGGTCATAGACACCCCTATACACATCTAACTGACAGGTCGCTGCTTGGACCCTGTAGAGAAGCCAGTTATCATATGTCTTGCTGTGTAACACTGAGACCTCCATAATACAGACACTCTGTTCTTCCCCTTTGTAGCATTTTGACTACAGTCTGCCACATTGACTCACAGCATGTTTTCTTTACTGTTTCTGTCACAGATTTCCTAGAGATAAATTTCATAGTCTGGAAACCCCCCAGGTGAGGAATTACCCAAAACTGGAAAATATTTTAAATTCACCATTTAAATCAAATTTGCTAATTTTTCAAATTGACTGCCTAGTAATAATGTGAGTTTTAGGTTTCTTAAGTTTGTAACACAATATTTTAAGCTTACAATGTTTCAGAGTGCCTCACATCGTAAAAGAGGTTTCCATGACGACATTTTCTGAGCTACTGTTATGTTTAAAGGCATACTAAATTCCAATGCATGATTCAAACTATGTACGCATCAGAATGAATTTAGGATAATCACTTGCAAATAGTTTAAAAGTTGATGAAGTTTTGAGTTCTGTTTAAAAGCTGACATATATGTATTTGTTGAACTACAGCAACTTTCACTACATTAGACTGTCTGTATAATTAAATTATTACCTTATTTCTTAGATATTTCTTAGATATTAACAAGGCAGATGTTAAAATGTTCCTTTGCAGGATGCACTTGTAGCATTGAGGTTAATATCCAATCAGCATCAGAGAGTAATCCATTTTCGTGACATACGCCCCCACATTTTAGCAGAAAGTACAACTTATGAACTAAATAGTGAAGTGGCAGATGTCCCCAGGGGAACCCTGAAGGTGTGCGGTTTTGTCAGGGGGAGGCACCTTTGTGTTAACAGGTTGGTTCATCTGCTGGGATATGGAGATTTTCAAATGCTACAGGTGAATATAATTGCCTTGTAAAATAAAATGTGACTTGGTTGTACATGTAATTCTCACTAATCCAGCATCGTTGCTCACTTGATACATTCCTTGTGTGAAAGACGTATGAGGCTAAATCTGGTAATGTGTTGATCTGTGGTTTCTTGTTTAATACTTATATTCAAGTTTTTATAGCTATTAAGAACAATGGGCTTCCACCAATGTTTTAAGAAAATGTAAAAACAATGCAACCACATCAGTGAGTTAGTTCACAAGAGACTTCACTCTAAGAAGTCAGGAGATCATGGATTACATGGCTTTTGCTTTACTGAACACTCAGTTTGTTGAAAACTAGTTGAATACAACAAGAACATCTTTAGTTGTACTGAATTACAAGAATAAATATAATATATAAATTAAAAATATGTACAGTAGCTGATAATCCAAGAATAAAGATTAAGATCTAAACTAGTCAGGTGACCGGCATTTAGTAACAATTACATGATTCTGTATGTCGAGACTAGCTTGTTTTGACTTGTTTCAACTTGTTTCAGGGTTGCTTTTAAAACACAATGTTTATACAGCTTTTTACATGTTCTTGTGTGTTTATTGCTACATTAGATTGATGCACCTCCAGACCCTTTCAAATGGCAGAAACAAAAAAGCTCTTCAAATAACAAAGGAGATTCAATGGCTGTTGTAAGTAACATCTTTTTCAAGCAAGTGTCATCTACATGTATCCAAAAAACTTGGCTGTTCACTGTACATGTACTGCTCACTAAAGGCGCTCACTGATTTTGTGACACTTTCACTTCCAAAGCCAGAGATGAAACCTGTATGTGTTACCATTCAGGAGCATACAGTTTATTATGCTTTACAAGGTAACACTACATCCGTGCATACAAAATGTGTGGAGAAAACCCTTGGTGTGTGGCCATTCAATGTTTGTTTGTTTGTTTTGTTTTTTAAGTTTGAATGGCAATCACAGACAAAATCTTGTTCACTTTGTGAACTGTTTATAAGGAATTTGAGTGAACAGTACTACATGGAAGTGTGCTTTTTGCGTTTTTTTCATGAATGGAAGAATCTGAAGTCATAGTAACAATTTTAATGTAAGTCCTTCATAATTTTGACCTTCATTTTGGTACATGTGCATGTAGGACAGGGAAGATGGAACAAATGCCATGGATGAAGACATGAAGCTGCTGGCTCGAGCGGACCCAGCTTTCCAAGAATCACTGCAATCAGAGGTGGAACCCGACCCAATGGAAGGCGAGCAAACATGGCCCACTGACGAAGAGCTTAAGCAAGCAGAAGGTGTGACTCCAAAGTATTCCACTACAATCCTTGGTCAGACATATTTCCAATCCTCCATCCTCAATAGGGGATCAAACCCTGGTCTCCTGTGCAGCAGGGATCTTCACCACTACACCACAGGACACCTTAGAGGATTTGTAGTGAAAAGAATAGAACTCCTTTACATCTTTTAATCTTGAAGTTTATAAATATCATTCAGTTGAAAAAGGAGTTAAAAATTAATTGTGATTTTAATCGTAATTGGAGGGGGTCATGAGTTCAGCTTCCATTAGAGACTCGTTGCAAACAGAACTTTAACATTTTTCATACCTCATTTACAGAGCTTAAAATGTACATGTATAATCTTTCTGCAAACCTTGGAGTGCTGTGCAATTATTTGATTGGTTAACAAACATCTGAAATAGTAGGAACAATCAAACGTATTATTACTGTCTTGTTCTTTTGGTCATACTCATTACTGTAACTACATGTACTTGGCTCATAGACCATACAAGTTCACCACTTACACTAACACTTTTGAATTTTATCTGCATAAACAGATGCACTTCAAGAAAAGAAAGTTCTTAAAAGAGTACCAAAGGGCACGTCTGATTATCAGGCAGCCTGGATAACAAACAGTGACGATGAAGAGGAGCCAGGTGACGATGAAAATGATGAAGATAATGAATTTGAGGAAGAAATGGAAGGCAGTGATAGTGAGCAGTCCATGGTAATGATCTTTCTGATTTGCTGAAGTCGTTTGAATATGAAAATGCTTTCTTGTTTGTAGCTTGAGTAAATTCGATTCTGTCCCTGCTCGGAGATCAAGTGGTGATGTAGATTTGCAGTTCAAGATTGGTCTTTTTCTGCTGTAACTTAACTCTGGCCACAATGTTTATATATCTGCTTGAACTTTATGAAGAAAATGACTTTTGTTGTTGAAGTTCCAACTGTTTTTATTTTTTACATTTGTTTACAGCATGATGATGAAGAACAGTATGAAACAGTAAGTCAGAAGCCAGTCAGTTGTTGTTGTCTTTGTTTTTTAATGTTCTTAAGAAATCACAGGAGACACGTTTGTTATTTAAACATTATTATTTTTTTTTTTTGATCTGACTAACTAGGTTAGTGCTGTCAGAACTGATCCTTCCTTGTTAATTGTAATGAAAAGTTAAGGGACTTTCAGTTTGTATACTTTTAAAAACAACTGTTCATCGCCTGAGCCAAGACGGATCAGCTTTTCATTTCTCCTCATGATGTCAAGCCTACAGGTCATGAGAACTAAGTATATTATTACCATAGAAAAAAGTCTAATTCTCCTTACTGGTACTATATGAAATGTACAGACACGAACTAAGAAGAACTTGCGGGTTGATCCATGGAAATTGTTTCTCTGAAGTTTGCGCTCTGTACGTGTAGGTGAGTTTAGCGGCCACTGACACAGACAACGTTAAATACGATGAAAATATTGACGTGGATGAAGAAAGAGAACAGTAAGTGGTTATAAATAATTATATTCAACATTCGTTCGGCGACTGCAAGAAGCTTTTTTGTCATAAGCCAAATTTTCCTTCCAATGGAGGGAAGCTTCAAATGAAGAGCTGTGTAAGATAGAGCACGACAGCAAGAAGTGAACCAAATAGAAGGATGGCTTGGAGTAAGGCAGACTAAGGCAAGCAATAAACTTTTGCGTGTTGTACGGACACCGACTATTTAATTTTTTGGATTAGGGTAGTATTTTCTCGTGTTTTGAATGAAATGGCTGTTCACGCAAGAATTAATTTTGCTGAACTGTTCCAGGTTGGAGAAAATCCGTGCAGAGAGAGAAAACGAAATGTTTCCAGATGAAATGGACACGCCCATGGATCAAGCTGCTCGAGTTCGATTTCAGAGGTTTGTTCGATGTCGGCATTACTAATACTAATACTACTAAACGGCCAATGTAAGATTGCCATTGATTCTGTTCATCTTTTTCTTCTAATTAGTTAATAAATCCATATTGACACAAAAAATCAGTTAAAAAATTCGCACGTTCGCTACAAGCCCGGACCACTCATTGACTCAAAGGAGCAGCAGCAGATGGCAGATTTTTTTTGCCGTTCTGGGGAAAACAGTACTGATGCTTATTTTCTCCGTATATGTACACTGTAATAAAAAGGAGGAACAAACATTGCATTAGCTTTTAAACAGAGTTCAAAGTTAACAGTATTTTTTTCCTTCGTAGATACCGTGGCCTGAAGAGTTTCCGTACTTCGCCGTGGGACCCAAAGGAAAACCTTCCATCAGATTACGCCAGGTATGGTTATTGTGGACAAAACCGAAAACACACCACAAACTGACAATGCACACAGTTAGTGTGTGAACTTGTTTTTATTATCTTCGCGCCTTTACTGTATGTAGGACTTGAGCAGAAGATTTTGCCCCACAAGCCCGGCTTATAGTTATATCTGTATGTTTGTAGAATATTCCAGTTTGAGAACTTCAAAAGAACAAAGAAGCGAGTATTGGAAGAAGATGATGTGGATGGAGCGTTGGTGAGATTAACATCTCTGTACTGAACTATAATAATTTTAACTTTTAAGATTACGACATTTTTTAATTTATAAGACATGTTTCGATGTTACTAACATCATCGTCAGTTACAGAATATTTGAAAAACCGTTAGGACTATATAACAACTAGGCGAACCATGCATAATTAATTATGATTAAGTGACAAAAATAGATTACATATTTGAGTGAGTTACAAAGTGTTTGAAAGAATATAAAGCCTAAAGCTTAAGGGACGTCATGAACTTGTTGACTTAAATTGGGCTTTTCCCAATTTATATGCACAGCCTCCTTAAGTTTAAGTTGAAATTTAGTAGGAGCGGAATCAAGGATTTTGAAACAATCCGCAATCTTACGAGTTTGAGGCTGTTGTTTTTTAATGTGTTAAGGACAACTTGAACAAAGTTCTGCGTGTTACGACTACAGTCATGATTTGGTATCTTGTATATTTTTCTCGTAGCCTGGCTGGTACGTGTCCATTCATATCGCTAATGTTCCGCGTGCATTTATGGGTAAGATTAACTAGTTAAGAAATGTTTTTTTTTTTTTTTTTTTTTTTTTTTT
>Ga0126338_10003194_pt1 | contig 11444 bp, 3 predicted proteins | sample OrbCmetagenome_2_FD_92529 | JGI IMG/M metagenome (GOLD analysis project Ga0126338, IMG submission 92529) | Coral microbial communities from Petempiche,Puerto Morelos, Mexico - Orbicella C C metagenome | ecosystem: Host-associated > Invertebrates > Cnidaria > Coral | place: Petempiche,Puerto... | reverse complement strand
TGCTGTTTCCTCCTGAAGTGATCATTTCATAACCTTTGTGGCAAATGCACTTATAAGAACCGTCAGAGACCTGGCTGCAAATTTGATCAATGGGGCAATCCTGACCTTGTTGTCTGAAACACTCAGTTATTTCTGAAGAACAAGACAAAGTGATTCATTAGAATTTGAGACCTAAGGGTAATCAAAATCAATTTTTTTTCTTCAAATAAGATAAAATAAAAAGTTTCGACTTGAGACAACAACAATTTCTCAGAATTCCTCCTCAGAGTATTTTTGGCAATTTGTAAGAGGAGTTACAAATTCGATCCTAGACCCAAAATTGAGTGTGAGTATGAGTTTCTCAGTAAATTGACCTTTCAGTTGCTTCCTTCTTATCTTACGAACAAACAAAGTATTATTGAGTATTGTTTCAGTAAGGCAACTTACTAACGCACGTTCCGTTAGCAGTCTTTCTAAAACCCTCGAGACATACGCAATGTGGTTTGTCTGGTATCAGGGGATCAACAACGCATTCAGAATTCTCATCACAATGATGCTCCGCAGGACATGGCAGTGAGTCTATGTAATGACAAAGAAAAGGAGGCATGAGAAGATAACTAGGAGATATATAGACTACGACAACACATGAAAAAAGTATATTTTTGGATTTTCCATCTTTCTTGTAGGTGATTCTTCTTTAATAAACAATCCTGTGGGGGACGCCTGGAGGGAATCATAGTAGTTCATCATCTTGGAATGCATATTTGTTTTGATGAATAAAACTACCATGATTCCCTTAGGCGAGTCTCATGGAGGGATTTGGTCATTTGACGTTACGTGAAGCCATAGCGAGTGAGACATTTGACTATAAATGCTTGTTTAAAAATTCAAACGTCCGAGGATACTAGAGTTGAAGGGGAAAGGAATAAGGGCTCTCAGGCCTGGTCCACACTAATCTGTGACGAAACTAAGCTTTTCGAAAACGCTCTTCCAGCCGGAGGAATTTCAAAACGCCGGCTTTTCGTTTTCGCGTGGACATAAAGGAAAAAAAAAGAAAAAATTTAAAAAAATTTAAAAAGGAGCTTTCGAAAACGACGGTGTCACCATAAGTGATTTTATGTGATTTCCCTGTCCAAGTTTTCCTCAAACAAAAATTCAAGTGACCGGTGGTTGTTGCGTTTTAAAACGCGTCCGGCGTAGTGTAGATGGAAAACATATGATACTTTTTCAGAGTGAAACCTCCGTTTGCAAATTCCTCCAGTCTAGCTAGTGTAGACCGGGCCTTAGATTTGAATGATACATAATAATTACCTCTGCAGAATTTCCCGTTTCCGGTGCTGTTTCCTCGACAAAAGCACTTTCCGATATCACACTTTGCCCGAGAATGGCAATCACTGTCAGCTTGGCATGCGTGTAGAGGCCCTAAGTGAATCAAGTGCGAATATCATGAGTGTAGTGGTTGAGTGCGTGAAACGAACGAGAGATTATTTAGCTAGAACCCAAGCCTTGTTCAAGATCTGTGCAAAATATCCCAGAGCAAAATTTCTTCTGGCAAATTCCATCCTCATTATCAAAGCATACTTTTTTTTTTGAAAGTTGTAAATTATTGGGACTTTGTGAAGTTTTGTAAATTGTGAGTGCTTGATGAATTGTTAACATCTCTGGAGCTGGAGAGCTTATATATCTGGACCAGCTCGCTTTGGCGTGTCTGCTTCCATATACAGTACGACCCCGTGTCAACAACGGGCCAGCGACAAACCTGGCTGGAGATATGTCATCAACACTGTACACAGGGTTCAGAGCTACCTTAAAATTTCAAAACTTTAAAGTAGCTCTGAACTCTATGTACGGATTCTCTTTTTTTAAAAAAACTTTGCCAAAAGTTGCGTGTTATCATTCTTATTAGAATTTGATAATTTAAAAAAATTTACGCGTGCCGTTTTTGACTTATAAGCCCCTAAAGCTGTAATTAAGCCTGTTTTAGCAGATCACACTGTTGCTTTGCTAAGCTATTGTGTCACGAAAATGATCAAAACGTGTTCAGTAATAATTGGGCAGTTTTTTGACACCATGATTGTAGCATCAAGTGATAAAGAGTGGTTATAATGACCCATCAAAATCTAACTGCTGGAAATTGTTTTAAGCCATGTTAAATTATTTGTGGAGGGTTTCATATACCATAAAACACTAGTATCATTACTATTGATGTCATAACGCTTCTATTCATTGCGTTCATTGTTTGGCGTTCTTACCAGGCTCGCATGATTTGTCGTCGTCCATTGCAAGTCCGTCCTTGCACGTGCATTCTCCTAAGGTGCATGCGAGATAGTTCTTCTTGCAGTCCGCATCCTTTAAGCAATCTACAGCAAAAGAGGAATATTGAACGATTATTCCAGGGTGCAAGGAGATCACCCAGTGAGGACTCTGCACTGGAACTAGTTTTCCATACATATACGCTGGAGCTTATCTTGGTTTTTGAAGTATTAAGCGATCTCAGTGACCATGAATATTTCTACTCCCTCACTTCCCCACATACCCCAGTCTGGTAGAGCTTCCAGCATCAATTTCAGCTGTAGCTACTTGTTACTCATATGGAAAGCTAAAGGTACTGTGATAGTAAATTCTTAGCTTGCACAGAAACATAGCCCGTTGATGCCAGCAACTACTCCAACCGGGCTGTGTCTCTCAAACGTCCTGGGTGTTTCAGTCCTCCAAAACCCTTAATTAAAGTTTTTTGCTTCAGCATGATCTTTCACCCAACATCGCCATTATCTATCCAATTTAAAAAAAATAGAAAAAACTTAGTGTGGAACGTTACTGTACTGCACTCTCGTCAAATTTTGTGACAGGCCCTGTACTCCTCTATGGGAATCGCCTGGAGTAGCGCCAATTTCCGAGCCTTGAACACCAATATATATACTTCTTATCACTGCAGTTTCCCCCTCTACGGACATCACTCACCTACACACTTTCCGTCCTTGGTTTTCTTCGAGCCAGGAACACATGCGCAAAGTGGATTTTTAGGATACAATGGATCGACCATGCACAAAGCGTTTTTTCCGCATTTGAAGTTCTCCGGGCAAGCTGATGATTCTGATAAGACAAAGGACATAAAAATGATGTTATTTCATACCATGATGATTTCCACATCTAGTTAAAGAGGCCGGCTACTGCCACGGGTTGAAAGCAAAATTAGATTTTAATATTTATCCTTATTGACGCTGTATTTCCGATTACAGGTAGGCCCATCAAATTTTTCATTATTATTTCTATTTTCTCGGCACCAGCCGAGGAAATAAGCATCTCAGGTGCAAGTTAAAAGCAAATTCTGGCCTACCAACGATCGCGACGAAGCAGTTGAAAATCAAATGCATTTGAAGATTTGTCTTCAATTACCATTGAGACAAAACACCAAGTTAGCAGGCCAAGAACGGAATGGGAATCACACTGCCGAGTGAGCTCAATAAACTTATAACAAAAAGGATTTTTAAACGCTAACTTAAGTAATAGGAAAGAATAGGAAAAAATAAACTTGCAAACGACTAACAGCCAAAAATTCGGCTTATTGTTGGTTCACGCGCCTAGTCCCGCATTTCCGTAAATGTTTGTTTTCTTACTTCTGCAGTAGATTCCGTTGCCAGCGTACATTCCAACGCAACGGCAGAATCCATCGATACACTTTCCATGTTTAGACTTACAAATCTTGTCATTAGAACATTTCTGTGGTGGTTCTGGTTGATCAAAAATAATAACAACATCAAAATTAAACTATTTTATTTAAATGATGGACATAGAGCCCCACCACACAGCAACACTTTTTCAAGTTCGTCGTTTGTAATCAGTGTTAACCTTCTCCATCCTTTACGATCCTTTTTCCTTCATGGTCTATTATTATCTCTTTGGTGTTTTTCTATCTTAGTTAACGATTTCCGTTTTCCTTCTATTCAATTTAAAATCATTTTGTACGTGTTCAAAATAACTCAAAATATCGTCACTGGGCTCCTTTAAAGACGACCTTTTCCATTTCGGCTATTCGTTAGTCTGCCTTACTTCACGTTCCATAGATTTGCTAGTACTTTCTGCTTTGGACCGTTAATGGAAAATACATAAGAGACTTAATAAAGGTTAAACTGATAGTGGTAACTAATCCACCTTTGTGAATTTGGAAACCTAACGTTCCGAGTTAGTTAACTTTTCGTCTGAGCATAACGTTTTCCCGGTAGGTTCCTCTGTAAATCATTGGGTAGGGTTGTGACGCTAGGACCTTAGGACCCTTACCCTATACTAGACCATGATCAGCTTGATTTTGCAATCCTACTCTAAACTAAGCACCAAAATACCTCTGCCCTATCCCAGAATAGCTATTTTGCATGCAGAAACTTTATCACTATCGTAGTTTAACATACGCTAACTAAGCCAATATCTTACAAAGTTACCTTGAAGTTTTAATTTCTGTTATAGAATCCCGGATAGAGAAACCTGTTCTAGACTAAATTATATTTACACTGCAACTCTTATGATAAATTATACCCAAATCTAGACAAAAACTGTCTGATTTTTCTACCCTATCCCAGACTAAACCGCCTGAAAACCATATCCTTTACAAAGGCACATACCCATAGAGCATATTTATGGGAGTGCACTCCCCCCCCGAACACTTTGTAGGGTACTCAGACAAAGAGCTAATACTCGGTAAGTCAGCTTCAGTTCCAAAATCGCTACCAGCTTAAAGTCGATAATCAACTAAGTGTTTTAGTTGCCAATGGACTCAAAGCAAAAGTTACGTCAGTAAAACATACTTATGAACTTTGTTTCATAGTATCGACAATCGTCATGCTGTTGCTTAGGTCCCGTATGAATATGCACACTGCGTGTAATGGTGTGTAATGGAGATTCCTTGTTCACAATATTTGCCTCATTAGCATAAGCGATAGAGTTTCTGATGGAGCTACAAAAGCATTAGTTCTGAATATTGAAATGACACAGCACTATTTACTGTCCCGAGGAATTTGAGCCCGATGTATTGAATACTTTTTGTGCGACGGGGGTTTAAAATCCCAAAATTCTACAAAGAGTGTATGAGCTAGTTATCGCTTTTGCTGCTCGGATAGTTTGCAGTTCTTGAAAGTCATTTTTTCCTCGAATGTTACAGCTAAAGAGGAAAAAGTTTCACCAATCTTTATCTTTAATTAATGTAATTGCCTTTAGCTTGCTATTCCGACAATTACTAAGTTTCACAAGCTCTTTAAATGTTTGTAGTCAATTTGTGTTTAGCGTAAAGCCTTCTCTGCGCAAAGTTGGATGTTAATGAAGAAAATTGTAAACAATGACATCAGCAAAGATTCTTCTGTAGAGAGCACGAAATAGTTTCTTACTCGCTCTGCAATTCTCTCCGTTTCCAATCAGCTCATCAGCACAAGTGCACATGCTCCTATCACAAATGGCAAACGTAGGACAGTTACTTCGACTCAAACAAGGAAACGGCCGACTGTTGCTTGTTTTAGCTGTAAAGAGCAAAAAGAAAACAGTTAAGTTGTGGTTCACTATGGTTGTTTAGTCTGCTACCATTGCCCAGTTCACACTGAAGCATGTTGGAAAGTAATGTGCTTCCCGAGAGTTTTCATTGGCTTAGCTATCATGAGTTATGAGCCATTATACGATGCTCTCAAATATAGTAAGCGTACGCGCGATTTCTTTGGGCGTTTTCACTTTTATTTTGTTTTAGTCTTCTTTATTTTTGGAGCGTTTTTGTTAAAACAGTTATTCCACTCGTGCTTGTTGGATATGAGATAACTATAGCTAACTTGGCGCTACGCGCCTTCTTGGCTATCTACCATCTCATATCCAACGCGCGCTTGTGGTAATTCTAGCCGCTGGTATTAAAATACCAAACGTCTTTCAGTCTTTCGTTCTTTAAGAAAAACCATACCTACGATAGCCGCGTCATATTCATAACGTTTATTTATCTGATTGCTATTCCTCGTAGGGTTAGTTTGCTAAATCCGCTATTTACAAACATTTTCAAGATGGCATAGTTACCTGCTTTCATGCATTTAGATTCACCAGCTCTTCCGAAATATCCAAGGTTACATTTGCAAGTTACCCCAGTTGTTCCCGGTCGTCTCAAACAGTGTGAGTACCTATACCTGGGATTGTATCTCGAAGCACAAATGCGAACAGTGCACTTTAACCACTCTGCCAAGAGATGAATCAGCTCTTACTAAACTGTAAACCTAAGGCAATCAACATTTCATGACCTTTATAGAGAGCTTAAGCAATGACGACGGCGACCCCGAGGACAACAACTAGTAAAAGCAATAGTTTATATTTTATGTTAGAATTTCGCAGTTGTCTAGATCTGTTCAGTCCGCCTATTGGTCTCCGAACTTTCTTAAGCTAAATATGTAACGCCAACGTTCAATTCCTAACGAGAATACAACAAATAGCCGCCGTCGTTCGTGCCCTCCAAAATGCAGAGAACTAAGTCATTTCAGGTTGTTGTTGTCCAAAGGACGACAAGAAATATTCAAAGATTTATTACGCACGCGCACAGCCATTGCTCTCGGCTACTCATAAAGCTTTTGTTTGGTGGCGGTCTCAGTCGTTGCCGTGGCCGTCGTGGTTTCCTTAAGGTCTCTATTAGCGCTATCACAGTCCATGTCACTCTCTCGCTGTTTTTGTCGCTGTCGCTGTGATGGTTGCTGTCCTGTCGCTCTTGCTGTTACTACCACTTTCAACGTCAATATAATTTGCCTTCACTGTCTAGGACTCCGTCTCTTTTGCTGTCACACTTGAATGTCGAAAGCTATTCGCAATTTGCCTTTATATTCTATGAAAACGCTTAGTGATCGGTCAATTTAAAAACTCTCGCTATCTTCTCTGCAAATCAGAAATAAAACGAAACTCTCAGACTATAAACTCCCGATTTTCGCCGGCCCCGGCTACAGGTAATTGCTTGACTTTTGATTGGTTCGGCCCTCTAGTGAAGACAACTTTAACTCGGTATTGTTGAGACGCTTCAAATCTACAGAATTAAATGAATTGTCAAAAAGTGTAAAAGCATTGATCGGTCACGTTCTTCAAAACACTGCCTATTCCTTTGTTAGAAAAGTTTTTGTACTTACTCTCACACTTAGTTTTCCCATCTCCATGATCCCAATAGTTTGTACAATGACACTCTCTCCGGAAGCACTTGGCCTTCCCTTTTAAACAGTCCTTGTCAGATTCACAACTTGCTGGCTTAGCTGAAAAACATAAAAATTGAAAAGCATGTAGAACAAGACGCTCTAAGAGCGTTGACTCTGGCTTCGTATCGCAGTATCAAATCGTACTTTACGAAAACACGTATTGGACACAATAAAAACAAATTAGAGAATCAGGATATTTTAGCACAAGAGTTCCGTTTAGATATTCAAGTATTCAAGCTGCTTCCTTGAGTATCCTCCTAATCCAATCGCAAGTTGTGAGTTTAAACCATTTTGGTTAAAGAATGAAACACGGCTGTTTACGCATTTAAGGAAAACTTGTTAGCAAAGAGTTTTCCAGGTCTTTTTACAACTTATGGCGATTACATTGTACATGCGAGAGGAAATTGTACGAAGTTCGTTTACTCGTCGTGGCGATCCGAGTGAATTGTGCAGCTGAACATCTTTGTAGAACTATTAGAGAATGGAACGCCTTACCTAACGATGTTTTAGATGTTAAAAAAAGTCATTTATTCAAGAACGCTCTTAGATTAGAATGATGACATTTTAATTAGGTTCTAATTTTTTAATCTTAATTAACTTTTCTTAGTAATCTTTTTAAATTATGTACATATTTTATTACATATTTCTAAGGTTTTTTACCCCCCACCCTGCTTTTTATTTTTTTATTTAATATCTTGCAGTGATGGGGGTATGCCTCCCTTTGCAAGACCCCCATAATGTAGATGTAGACGTGTTGCGATCTTAAACCCTTTTCAAGAGTCTTATCTCCTTTGGAGAGCGAATAGATAAACTCCTTCGCGAAAACAACAGTCGTAGGACAAGGCGCAAATTGCATTGCACCTAAGAGTACCTGACCATAAATATGAAAAGTAACTCGGCCAGGGTCGAAAATTCGATTTCGCTCATATTTTTATGGTAGATAGGCTGGGGCATCGCGAAAAACTACTGGGTAGTTTTTTTGTTTTTGTTTTTGTTTTTTTTGGCAAAATATCCTTTTATTTCAAAGAAAAACGCAAATTACCAAATTCCGTTAAAATCGTCATTTGACGCGCCATTTTATTAAACAAGTTTGAGAGCGTCGCATGCAAAACACAATAATCTTTCGTCTGTAAAACACTCAAATAATTTTGTGGAATGTTTAAATGTGTACTGGGTCGATTTTGGGGAATGTTGAGTTGTCTTTCTGGGTGCAAAATAATTAAATTTCGAAGACATGTATTTTATTCACTTAAAAGTACTTCGTAAATATAATTAATTTTCACCATGTGCGAAACCTTCAAATGACTTAAGCTTCAAGTGGTTGAATTGTCGAAGGATGGTCTACAGATTCCTATAAAAAGTTCTTTGGGCAAATGTTTGTGAGCGACGCGAGAGCTTTTCAAAGTAAGTTAAAAATGCAAATATTTGACCTTCCGTCGTCAAATTTCAATTTACGAGTTCGACATGTATCTTAGCACGCGCCACATGTCTTGTCCTCTATTAAGTTGAAATAGACACAGAACTGATAATTTCGAAATGTTCTAACCTTGTTTGTTGTAAAAGGTCGGTCCAAAAGCTGATTTAACGTGTTCCTCTCACCATTCGTCCCCGGGGGAGGTACTTTGGGAATTTCTGGGTGGGGATGTGCCGCTGGAACACTGGAACCCTTAGCCTATACCAGAGCTAGTTCAGCAGAATTTTGCTACCCTATACTAGTGTAAACTCCCCAAATCCCCCCATCTATTCACACTGTTGAGGCTGATTTGCGTAAATTTAAACTTGCCGCTTTGATTTTTTTATATTTTTGAGTGGCAATTCCTGGTTTCTTTAGGCTAGATAAAATCTTCAACCAACTAGTCAGTTTTGTGCAAAATTATACCATATTCTAGACCCAAACGCTCTGATTTATATACTCTATTTTAGAGTAAACTGCTTGAAAACCATACCCTTCACAGCGGCACATACCTATATCAACGTATTTAATGGTCGAATACCATGAATCTGTGATCATCTTTCGGCGCATATGATTACCACTGTATCTAAGTCAAAAACGGCTAGGTTAGATAGTTGCTTGCTTTGCACTGCACCAAAATATTACGTTTGATCGATGTTATAAAGCGTGTCGGCGCAGCACAATCCTTTACAGCCGTTCGTTATTTCATCGTCACGCAATGCTGTAACAGCATTCTATTTTAGCGGGTAGGGGTATATAACATAAATACAAATATAAATATTTGTTTTTATATTAGTATTTTGCCCTGCATATTTTTAATAGAGCACTCTTAGGATAAGTGAAACAATTTATTTATTGTTTAATCGTTTGTATATATATTAGCGCTGCACACGAGTTGTGTTGTACGAAACTAAATAGTCAAATCTACGGTTGATTATTACGTCATCTGTTATAATATATGTTTTTATATATTTTTTTGTTAATCGTGTTCCATAGTGTGCATAGCCTCGGTTGCTTGAGGCAAGACCAAGTCACGACTTTCTTAAAAAGTCGCTAAAAAAAAATTATAGATCAAAGAAACACGATAAAAATAGGAAATCACAGCGTGACTAATTCGTGAGAAAAACAGACTAATTAGTAGTTACCCTGTTTCCACCCCCCCCCCACCCCCCTATGCCACTATATTCGGAGTCTTTTGTTTGTTTGGTGGCGGGGTATTGGTACGTTTAGTTCAGTTTTGCAACAGAAAATGAAGGGCTGTTGTTCTTTTAAAGTTATTTTTGTTAGACTTTGTTGTTATAACACTTAAGATCAGAGGCGTTAAAGTGAATTAGTTCGGATAGAATCGCGAGAAAACTGGACGCCAGCGCAAAACAGAAGACTTGACTGGGTAGGGGGTGGCGACCAAGGTAAATATTTTTCTTGCTCGCTTCGCTCGCGAACCCTACCCCCCACCCCCAGCGTGCTTCGCGCTCGCTTCGCTCGCTTTTTCTTTCGCATGCATAAATAGAGAGGCTGTGAACAGCCTAAAAGATGAAATCGAGCTGATTTTATGCCGAGCGGCGAAGTTCACCAAAAGGAAAAGTTTGCCCACCATGACCGTAATATGTCCTAAACCATCGCACAAAACTTGGATTAGGGTGAAGCAGAAGGTCCAGCACCCGAAGGGGGGGAGACTCCCATATAAGAAAGACGTGGCTAAAAAAACCCCTAAGAGGTACCAAGATCCTGTTTTGTAGGCGTGGCTTCAAATTTCTTTCTCCCCTTGGAGGTACTAATTCTTACATAACACATTATCTCATATTTTTTTTGGCTCAATACCCTAAAAAGGTACTGCTAAAGCTCCCGCTGTGGGCATTTTAACGCAAAACACCCTAAGAGGCACGAAAACCGCGTTTTAAACCCCTTCGACGAGCACCCCCGTCATTCATATGGGAGCTCACACCTCCCCCTCCCCCTCACCACGGGGTCTAGCGCCAGATGCAGGGTTCTGGAAGACATTTCCGGCCATGGTAAAAGCAAATGACCGTGGCTAAAAGGTGAAAGAGGGTTGGGAAAGAAGGAGTCTGAGGTAATCTTACGCAAAATTGGTTCGTACGTATAAGGTGGGTCAGGTACCATACGCGTCATCCAGCGCGTACTCGCGCTCTCCTCCCTCTCCAACACATGTTTTCTGTCATGACAAGTCTTTAAAAATCATTCCTTAGCTCCCAGTTGTGATCGCAGAATCTCACTAAAACGCTTCAGGCGTTAATTTGCGACGTAGTTTCCGTGCGAAGATCGGGCGACATCGGACACTAAAAAAAACCTGCAAACCAGGGGAAGGGTTTGTGAAGATTTGTCGTGTCAAAACGCATGTGTGGGAGAGGGAGGGAAGTGCGAGCGCGCTGGATGACGCGTTTGGGATTAGGATACGATCATGTTGCGAAAAGCGATTTCCGAAAAAAAAACCTTTGCAAAAGACGCTAACATTCTCCAACTGTCGTAACTTGAAATATTCGAAAACAAATTCGGCCAGGCTGTAAAAAGAACTGACGACTTCGTTTTATGTTGGTTTGGTTTCGTGCGAACTGTCAAATTTTATTTTAACCGGCCACCTCTTTTAAGCTGTTGCGGTCATCTTTTGGTCGTCCCGATGAGGGTTTTTTTTTTTTTAATTGTTTTTACCTCTATCAAACGGCCACGGCCACCCAAAATTTAAAAACTTTGTTTTGAAAAAGGCGATCTGATTGCAAATAAGAGTCCGAAATTGAAGGTGACGAGTGATAATTCAAACACACGTTTCTTTATATCGTGATTGTCTTGACGTAACTCCATGTTCACTA
>Ga0126338_10003192_pt1 | contig 11448 bp, 4 predicted proteins | sample OrbCmetagenome_2_FD_92529 | JGI IMG/M metagenome (GOLD analysis project Ga0126338, IMG submission 92529) | Coral microbial communities from Petempiche,Puerto Morelos, Mexico - Orbicella C C metagenome | ecosystem: Host-associated > Invertebrates > Cnidaria > Coral | place: Petempiche,Puerto... | reverse complement strand
CCCCGGGACTGGAAATTATCCCCTAATTTCCGGGAAATCATGCCAAAGTTGCTCAAAATCACGATGCGCGTAAGGCGGTCTCGGCTACTCTTTCAGTCTTAAAATGAGGTGGGGCTATATTTCGGCCTAGAAGCTGGAAACCGAGAGTGCGATCTTTTCTCCTGTGTCCATTTCTCTGGACACCAAGCCCGTCATAAGTTAGTTTAGAAACCCTGGGTCTGGAAAATATCCGCCAAGTTCCTTAAAATCCAGCTAAAGTTGCTCAAAATCACCGAGGGACTCTAAACTAACTTATGATGGCCTTGGTTTCCAGAGAAATGGACACAGCTAAAATGATCGCACGCACCGTTTCAGGTATTTAGGCCAAAATTTGGCCCCACTTCATTTTAACACTGAAAGAGTAGCCGAGACGGCCTTGCGAGCATCCTGCTTTACACCAACTTTGGCTAGATTTCCCGGAACTTAAGGGATATTTTCCAGTTCAGGGGACTCTAAACTAACTCCTGACGGCCTTGTTTTGAAGTGAAATGAACAGAGCAAAACTTTTTGAACGCTCACTTTCGAGCTTTTGGGCCGAAATATAGCCCCACTCTTCTTTAAGACGGAAAGAGTAGCCGAGACCGCCTTCCAAGCTTTTGGGCGGAAATATAGCCCCACTTCACTTCAAGACTGAAAAACTAGCAGGCAGCCTAACGCGCATAGTGATTTTAACGAACTTCCGCTGGATTTCCCGGAACTTAGGGTATATTTTCCAGTCCGGGGGATTCTAAACTAACTCCGTATGACCTTGGTTTGCGGTGAAATTCACGAAGCAAAACTTTTTGAACGCTCACTTTCGAGCTTTTGGGGCGAAATATAGCCCCACTCTACTTTAAGACTGAAAGAGTAGGCGAGACCGCCTTACGCGCATCGTGATTTTCACCGACTCCCGCTTGATTTCGCGGAAGTTGGAGGATATTTTCCAGTCCAGGGGACCCTAGGCTAACTCCTGATGGCTTTGGTTTGAGGTGAAATGGAAACAGCAAAACTTTTTGAACGCTCACTTTCAAGCTTTTGGGCGGAAATATAGCCCCACTTCACTTCAAGACTGAAAGAGTAGCAGAAACCTTCTATCGCGCATCGTGATTTTAACGAACTTCGGCTGGATTTCCCGGAACTGAGGGTATATTTTCCAGTCCCGGGGATTCTAAACTAACTCCGTATGGCCTTGGTTTGCAGTGAAATTCACGAAGCAAAACTTTTTGAACGCTCACTTTCTAGCTTCTGGGCCGAAATTTAGCCCTGTTTCACTTTAGAATTAAAAGAGTAGCCGAGACCACCTAACGCGCATCGTGATTTTGACAACCTTCGGCTCGATTTCCTGAAACTTGGGGGATATTTTCCAGTCCCGGGGACTCTAAACTAACTCCCGATGACCTTGGTTTGTTGTGAAATGGACACAGCAAAACTTTTGCAATCCTTACTTTCCAGCTTCTGGGCCGAAATATAGCCCCACTTTACTTTAAGACTGAAAGAGTAGCCGAGACGCGTTACGTGCATCATGATTTTAAGCAACTTCGGCTCGATTTCCCAGAACTTGGGGCATATTTTCCAGTCGCGGGGACTCTAAACTAACTCCAGATTGCGTTGGTTTGCAGTGAAATGGAGACAGCAAAACGTTTTGCACGCTCACTTTCAAGCGTCTGGGCCGAAATATAGCATCACTTCACTTTAAGACTGAAAGAATACCCGAGACCGTGTTACGCGCATCGTGATTTTGACCAACTTCGTCTTGATTTGCTGGACCTTGCGCGATATTTTCCAGTCCCGGGGACTCTAAACTAACTCTTGATACCCTTGGTTTGCAGTTAAATGGATAGAGCATGATTTCTTGAACGTCTACTTTCGAGCTTCTGGGCGAGATATACCTAACCTCACTTTACGACTAAAAGGGTAGCCGAGACCGCGATTCGCGCATCGTGATTTTGACCAGTTTCGAATCGATTTCCCGGAACTTGCGGGATATTTTGCACTCCCGGGAAATCTAGGCTAACTCCTAATGGCTTTGGTTTGCAGTGAAATGGACACAGCAAAACTTTTTGAACGCTCAGTTTCGAGCTTCTGGTCCGAAATATAGCCCCACTTCACTTTAAGACTGAAAGAGTAGCCGAGACCGCGTTGCGCTCATCGTGATTTTCACAAACTACGGCTCGATTTCCCGGAACTTTGGGGACCTTTTCCAGTCCCGGAGACTCTAATCTAACTCCTAATGTCCTTGGTTTCCAGTAAAATGGACACAGGAAAACTTTTTGAACCCTCACTTTCGAGCTTCCGGGCGGAAATATAGCCCCATTTCACATTAAGACTGAACGAGTAGCCCAGACGGCCTTACGCGAATCGTGACTTTGACCAACTTCGGCTCGATTTCCTCGAATTTAAGCGATATTTTCAGGTCCCGGGGACTCTAAAGTAACTCTTGATGGCCTTGGTATCCTGTGAAATGGACAGAGCAAGACTTTTTGAACCCCTACTTTCGAGCTTCTGGGCCGAAATGTAGCGCCACCTCACTTTAAAACTAAAAGAGTAGCCGAGACCGACTTGCGCGCATCGTGATTTTGACCAACTTCGGCTCGATTTCCCGGATCTTGGGGCATATTTTCCGGTCCCGAGGACTCTAAACTGACTCCTGATGGCCTTGGTTTTTACAGTGAAATGGACACAGCAAAACTTTATGAACGGTCACTTTCGAGCTTCTGGGCCGAAATAGAGCCCCACTTCACTTTACGACTAAAAGATTAAGCCGGACTGCCTTGTGCGCATCGTAATTTTTAGCAACTTTGGCTCGATTTGCCGGAACTTGGGGGATATTTTCCAGTACCGGGGAATCTAAAGTAACTCCTGATGGCCTTGGTTTGCAGTGAAATGGACACAGCAAAACTTTTTGAACGCTGACTTTCGAGCTTCTTTGCCGAAATATAGCCCCACTTCAGTTTCAGACTAAAAGAGTAGCCAAGACAGCCTGAGGCGCATGCTGATTTTGGCCAACTTCAGCTGGATCTCCCGGCACTTCAAGCATATTTTCCACTCCAGGGGACTCTAAAGTAACTCCTGATGGCCTTGGTTTTCTGTGAAACAGAAACAGGAAAACTTTTTCAACTTGCACGTTCGAGCTTCTGAGTCGAAATATAGCCCCACTTCACTTTAAGACTGAAAGAGTAGCCGAGACCGCCTTACGCGCATAGTGATTTTGAGAAACTTCGGCTCGATTTCCCGGAACTTGGGGGATATTTTCCTATGCCAGGGTATCTAAGGAAACTTCTGATAGCCTTGGTTTGCAGTGAAATTGACATACCAAAACTTTTTGAACGCTCACTTTCGAGCTTCTGGGGCGAAATAGAGCCCCATTTCCCTTTCCGACTGAAACAGTAGCCGAGACCACCTTACGCCCATGGTGATTTTAACCAACTTCGACTCGATTTCCCGGAGTTTAGGGGATATTTTCTAATCCCGGGGACTCTAAAGAAACTCCTGATGGCCTAGGTTTCAACTGAAAGGGACACAGCAAAACTTTTTTAACGCTCCCTTTCGAGCTTCTGGGCCGAAATATAGCCCCACTACAATTTAACACTGAAAGGGTAGCCGAGACCGCCTTCCGCGCATCGTGATTTTGACCAACTTCGGCTCGATTTCCCGGAACTTAAGGGATATTTTCCAGTTTCGGACACGCCAAACTAACTCCTGATGACCTTGGTTTTTAGTGAAATGGACGCAGCAAAACTTTTTGAACGCTGACTTTTGAGCCTCTTGGCCGAAATGTAGCCCCACTTCACTTTAAGACTGAAAGAGTGGCCGAGACCGCCTTACGCGCATCGTGATTTTGACCAACTTCGGCTGGATTTCCCGGAACTTCGGGGATATTTTAGAGTCCCGGGGACTCTCAACTAACTCGTGATGGCCTTGCTTTTCCGTGAAATGGACACAGCGAAACTTTTTGAACGCTCACTTTCGAGCTTCTGGGCCGAAATATAGCCCCACTCCACTTTAAGACTGAAAGAGTATCCGAGACCACCTTGCGCGCATCGTAATTTGAACCAACTTCGTCTTGATTTCCCGGAACCTGGGGGATATTTTGTAGTCCCGGGGACTCTAAACTAACTCCTGATGGTTTTGCTTTGCAGTGAAATGGACACAGCAAAACTTTTTGAACGCTCACTTTCGAGCTTGTGAGCCGAAATATAGCCCCACTTCATTTTAAGATTCATACAGTAGCCGAGACCGCCTTGCGCGCATCGTGATTTTGACCAACTTCGGCTCGATTTCCTGGAACTAGATGGACATTTTCCAGTCTCGGGGACGCTAAACTAACTGCTGATGGCCTTGGTTTTCAGTGAAATTGTCACAGCAACACTTTTTGAACGCTCACTTTCGATCTTCTGGGCCGAAATATAGCCCCATTTTATTTTAAGACTGATAGAGTAGCCGACACCCCCTTCCGCGCATCGTGATTTTGACCAACTTCGGCTCGATTTCCCAGAACTCCTCGGATATTTTCCAGTCCTGGGGACTCTAAACTAACTCCTGATCCTCTTGGTTACCAGTGAAATGGACACAGCAAAACTTTTTGAACGCTCACTTTCGAGCTTCTTGGCCGAAATATAGCCCTACTTCACTTTGAGATTGATAGAGTATCCGAGACCGCCTTACGCGCAAGGTTATTTTCACTAACTTCGGCTCGATTTTCCGGAACTTCGGGGATATTTTCCAGTCCCGGGGACTCTAAACTAACTCCTCATGGCCTTGGTTTCCAGTGAAATGGACAGAGCAAATCTTTTTGAACGCTTACGTTCGAGCTTCTGGGCCGAATTATAGCCCTACTTCACTTTAAGACTGACAGAGTAGCCGAGACCGCCTTACGCGCCTCCTGATTTTGACCAACTTTTGATCGATTTCCTGGAACTTGGGGGATATTTTCAAGTCTCTTGGACTCTAAACTAACACCTGATGGCCTTGGTCAGCAGTTAAAGGGACACAGCAAAACCTTTTGAACACTAACTTTCGAGCTTCTGGGCTGAAATATAGCCCCACCTTACTTTGAGACTCATAGTGTAGCCGAGACCGCTTTACGCGCTTCGTGATTTTGACCAACTTAGGCTCGATTTCCCGAAATTTGGGGGATATCTTCCAGTCCCGAGTACTCTAAACTAACTTTTGATGGCCTTGGTTACCACGAACTGAACACAGGAAAATTTTTTTAACGCGCACTTTTGACATTCTTGGCCAAAATATAGCCACACTTTACTTTAAGACTGATGAAGTAGCCGAGACTGCCCTACGCACATTGTGATTTTCACCAACTTCGGCTCGATTTCCCGGAATTCGGGGGATATTTTCCAGTCTCTTGGAATCTAAACTAACTCCTGATGGCCTTGGTTAGCAGTTAAATGGACACAGCAAAACTTTTTCAACGCTCACTTTTGAGCTTTTGGGCTGAAATATAGCCCCACTTCACACTAAGACTGATAGAGTAGCCGAGACCGCCTTACGCGCATCGTGTTTTTGACCAACTTCGGTTTGATTTCCCGGATTTTAAGGGATATTTTCCAGTCCCGGGGACTCGAAACTAACTCCTGATTGACTTGGTTTGCAGTAAAACGGAAACAGCAAAACTTTTTTAACGCTCACTTTCGGGTTTCTTCGCTGAAATATAGCCCAACCTTACTTTAAGACTCATAGAGTAGCCCAGACCGCTTTACGCGCATCGTGATTTTAACATACTTAGGCTCGATTTCCCGAGATTTGGGGGATATTTTCCAGTCCCGGGGACTCTAAACTAACTCCTGATGGCCTTGGTTTGCAGTGAAATGGACACTGAAAAATTCTTTGAACAATCACTTTGAAGCTTCTGGGACGAAATATAGCCCAACTTCACTTTAAGACTCATAGAGAAGCCAAGACAGCCTTACGCGCATCGTGAATTTGACCAACTTCGGTTTGATTTCCCGGATTTTAAGAGATATTTTGCACTCCCGGGGACTCTAAACTAACTCCTGATGGACTTCTTTGCAATGAAATAGACACAGCAAAACGTTTTGAACACTCACTTACGAGCTTCTGGGTCGAAATATAGCCCCAGTTTACTTTAAGACTGATAGAGTAGCCGAGACCGCCTTACACGCACCGTGATTTTGACCAACTTCGGCTCGACTTCCCGGAACTTGGGGGATATTTTCCAGTCCCACGGACTCTAAACTAACTCCTGATGGCCTTGGTTTGCAGTGAAATGGTCACAGCAAAACTTTCTGAACGCTCGGTTTCGAGCTTCTGGAACGAAATATAGCCCCACGTCACTTTAAGAATAAAAGACTACCTGAGACCGCCTTGCGCTTTACAGTTCTAGCAGTCTCTAAGCTAACTCTTTCTGGCCTTGGTTTGCAGTGATATGGACACAGCAAAACTTTTTGAACTCTCGGTTTCGAGCTGCTAGGCCGAAATACAGCTCCACTTCACTTTAAGACTCATAGAGGAGCCGACTCCGCCTTGCGACCATCGTAATTTTGACTTCGGCTCGATTTCTCAGAACTTGGGGGATATTTTCCGGGGACTCTAAACTAACTCCTGATACCCTTGGTTTGCAGTGAAATGGACACAGGAAAACTTTTTGAACCCTCGGTTTCGAGCTTCTAGGCCGAAATATAGCCCCACTTCACTTAACCCTTAGATAGTAGCCGAGACCGCCTTACGCGCTTCGTGATTTTCAGCAACTTCGGCTCGATTTGCCGGAACCTGGGGGGTATTTTCTCTTCCCGGGGACTCTAAACTAACTCCTGATGGCCTTGGTTTCCAGCAAAATGGACAGAGCAAAAAGTTTTGCTGTGTCCATTTCACTGCAAAGCAAGGCCATCAGCAGTTAGTTCAGAGTTCCCGGGACTGAAAAATAGCCCACAAGTTCCCGGAAATCGAGCCGAAGTTGGCCAAATCACGATGCGCGCAAGGCGGTCTGGGCTACTCTGAGTCAAAAAGTGAAGTAAAGCTATATTTCGGCCAAGAAGCTCGAAAGTGAGCATTCAAAAAGTTTTGCTGTCCATTTCGCTGCAAATCAAGGGCATCATGAGTTAATTTAGAGTCCCCAGGACTGGCGAATGTCGCCCAATATCCGGGAAATCGAGCCGAAGTTGGTCAAAATCACGGTGCGTGTAAGGCGGTCTCTTCTACTCTCTCAGACTTAAAGCAAAGCGGGGCTATATTTCGGCCCTAAGGCTCGAAAGTGAGCGTTCAGAAAGTTTTGCTGTGTCCATTTCACCGAAAACCAAGGCCCTCAGGAGTTAGTTTAGAGTTACCGGGACTCCAGAATATCCCCCAAGATCCGTGAAATCGAGCCAAAGTTGGCGAAATCACTATGCGCGTAAGGCGGTCTCGGCTACTCCCTTAGTCTTAAAGTGAACTGGGGCTATATTTCGGCCCAGAAGCTCGAAAGTGAGCGTTCAAAAGGTTCTGCTGTGTCCATTTCACTGCAAACCAAGGCCATCAGTAGTTAGTTTAGATTCCCCGGGACTGGAGAATATCCCCCAAGTTTTGGGATATCGAGCCGAAGTTCATCAAAATCACGACGCGCGTTAGGTGCTCTCGGCTACTCCATCAGTCTTAAAATGAAGTTGGGCTATATTTCGGCTCAGAAGCTTGAAAGGGAGCGTTTAAAAAGTTTTGCTGTGTCCATTTCACTGCAAAACAAGCCCATCAGGAGTTAGTTTAGGGTCCCTGGGCCTGGAAAATATCCCACAAATTCCGGGAAATCGAGGGGAAGTTGGTTAAAATTACGATACGCGTAAGATGGTCTCGGCTACTCTATCAGTCTTAATGTGAAGCTGGGCTATATTTTGGCCCAGAAGCTCGAAACTGAGCGTTTCGCAGTGTCCATTTTAATGCAAACCAAGGCCATCAGTTGTTAGTTTAGAGTCCCCGGGACTGGAAAATGTCTCCCAAGCTCCGGGAAAACCAGCCGAAGTTGGTGAATATCACAATGCGCGCAAGGCGTTCTCGGCTACTCTATCAGTCTTAAAGTGAAAAGAGGCTATATTTCGGCCCCGAAGCTCGAAAGTGAGCGGTTAAAAAGTTTTGCTGTGTCCATTTCACTGCAAACCAAGGCAATTAGGAGTTAGTATAAAGTTCCCGGAACTGAAAAATATCAACCAAGTTCCGGAAAATCAAGCCGAAGTTGGTCAAAAAGACGATGCGCGTAAGGCAGTCTCGGCTACTCTATCAGTCTTAAAGTGAAATCGGGCTATATTTCGGCCCAGAAGCTCGAGAGTGAGCGTTAAAAAAGTTTTGCTGTGTCCATTTGACTACAAACCAAGGTCATCAGGACTTAGTTTTGAGTCCCCGGGAATGGAAAATATCCCCTAAGTTCAGGGAAATCTAGCCAAAGTTGGTCAAAATGACAAGGCTTGTAAGGCGGTCTCGGCTACCATATCAGTCTTAAAGTGAAGTGGGGCTATATTTCGGCCCAGAAGCTCCAAAGTGAGCGTTCCAAAAGTTTTGCTTTTTCACTGGTAACCAAGCCCATCAGGAGTTAGTTTAGAGTCCCCGGGACTTGAAAATATCCCCCAAGTTCCGGGAAATCGAGCCCAAGGTTGTGAAAATCACGATACGCGTTAGGCGGTCTCGGCCACTCCATCAGTCCTAAAGTGAAGTGGGGCAATATTTTGGACCAGAACCTCGAAAGTGAGCCTTCAAACAGTTTTGCTGTGTCCATTTCACTGGAAACAAGGCCATCAGGATTTAGTTTTAGAGTTCCCGGGACTGGAAAATATGCCTCAAGTTCCGGGAAATCGATCCCAAGTTGGTCAAAATCACGAGAGCCGTAAGGCGGTCTCGGCTATTCTAAGTCTTTAAGTAAAGTGGGGCTATATTTCGGCCCCGAAGCTCGAAAGTGAGCGTTAAAAAAGTTTTGCTGTGTCCATTTCACTTCAAACCAAGGCCATGAGGAGTTAGTTTAAATTCCTCGGAACTGAAAAATATCCCCCACGTGAAAATCGCGATGCGCGTAAGGCGGTCTCGGCTACTATATTAGTCTTAAAGTAAAGTGGGGCTATATTTCGGCCCAAAAGCTTCAAAGTGAGCCTTCAAAAAGTTTTGCTGGGTCCATTTTACTGGTAACCAAGGCCATCAGGAGTTAGTTTAGAGTCCCCGGACCGGCAAAATATCCCTTGAGTTCTGAGAAATCGAGCCGAAGTTCGTTAACATCACGCTTAAGGCGGTCTCGGCTACTCTTTCGGCGCTCAAGCCCGAAAGTAAGCGTTCAAAAAGGTTTCCTGTGTCCATTTCACAGCAAACCACGGCCATCAGGAGTTAGTTTAGAGTCCCAAGGACTGGAAAATATTCTCCAAGTTCTGGAAAATCAAGCCGAAGTTGGTCAAAATCACGATGCGCGCGAGGCGGTCTCGGCTACTCTATGAGTCTGAAAGAAAAGTGAAGGTATTTTTCAGCCCAGAAACTCGAAACCGAAAGTTCAAAGAGTTTTGCTGTGTCCATTTCACTGCAAGCCAGGGCCATCAGGAGTTAGTTTAGAGTCCCCGGGAGTGGAAAATATCCCCCAAGTTCCGGGAAATCGAGCCAAAGATGCTAAAAATCACGATGCGCGCAAGGCGGTCTCGACTACTCTATGAGTCCTAAAGTAAAGTGGGCCCATATTTCGGCCCAGAGGCTCGAAAGTGAGCGTTCAAAAAATTTTGCTGTGTCCAATTCACTGCATCTTAAGGCAATCATGAGTTATTTTAGAGTCCCCGAAACTTGAAAATATCGATCAAGTTCCAGGACATCGAGCCAAAGTTTGTCAAAATCACTATTCGCGCAAGGCGGTCTCGACTACTCTATGAGTCTTAAAGTGAAGTCACCCTATATTTTGGCCCAGAAGCTCCAAAGTGAGCGTTCAAAAAGTTTTGCTGTCTCCACTTTACTGCAAACCAAGGCCATCAGGAGTTAGTTTAGAGTCCCCGGGACTGGAAAATATGACCCAAGTTCCAGGAAATCGAGCCGAAGTTGCTCAAAATCACGATCCGCGTAAGGCGGTCTCGGCTATTCTATCAGTCTTAAAGTAAAGTGGGGCTGTATTTCGCCCCAGAAGCTTGAACATGAGCGTTCAAAAAGTTTTCTTGGGGTCATTTCGCTGCAAACCAAGGCCATCAGGAGTTAGTTTAGAGTTCCCGAGACTGGAAAATATCCCCGAAGTTCCGGGAACTCGAGCCGAAGTTGCTCAAAACCAGGATACCCGCAAGGTGCTCTCGCTACTCTATGAGTCTTAAAGTGAATTGGGGCTATATTTCGACCCAAAAGCTCGAAAGTGAGCGTTCAAAAAGTTTTCCTGTCTATTTCACTCCAAACCAAGGCCAAGAGCAGTTAGTTTAGAGCCCCGCTTTACTTTAAGCCTCATAGAGTAGCCGAGACCGCCTTACGCGCCTCGTGATTTTGACCATCTTTGGCTCGATTTCCTGATACTTGGGGGTATTTTCCAGTCCCGAATACTCTAAACTAACTTTTGATGCCCTTGGTTACCAGGAAATGGACAGAGCAAATTTTTTTCAGCGCTAACTTTCGACCTTCTCTACCGAAATATAGCCACACTTCATTTTAAGACTGGTAGAGTAGCCGAGACCGCCTTACGCGCATCGTCATTTTGACGAACTTCGGCTCGAATTCCCGGAACTTTGGGGATATTTCTAGTCTCTTGGACTCTAAACGCACTCCTGATGGCCTTAGTTTGCAGTTAAATGGACACAGCAAAACTTTTTAAACGCTCACTTTTGAGCTTCTGCGCCGAAATATAGCCCCACTTCACTTTAAGACTGATAGAGTAGCCGAGACCCCCTTACGCGCCTGGTGATTTTCACCAACTTCGGCTCGATTCTCCGGAACTTGGGGGATATTTTCCAATCCCGGGGACTCTAAACTACCTCCTGATGGCCTTGTTTACCTGTGAAATGAACCCAGGAAAATTTTTTAACGCCTCCTATCGAGCTTCTGGGCCAAAATATAGCCCCACCTCACTTTAAGAATAATAAAGTCGCCGAGACCGTCTGACGCGCATCGTGATTTTCACCATTTTCCGCTTGTTTTCTCGCAACTTCGGAGATATTCTCAAGTCTCGGGGACTCTAAACTAACTCCTGATGGCCTTGGTTTGCAGTGAAATGAAACCAGCAAAACCTTTTGAAAGCTCACTTTCGAGCTCCTGGGTCGAAATATAGCCACACTTCCCTTTAAGACTGAAAGAGTAGCCGAGACCGCCTTACGCGCCTCGTGATTTTCACCAACTTTGGCTTGATTTCCCGGAGATTGGGGGATATTCTCCAGCCCTGCACACTCTAAACTACGTCCTGATGGCCTTGATTTGCAGTAAAATGGACACAGCAAAACTTTTTGAACGCTCAATTTCGAGCTTCTGGGCCAAAATATAGCCCCACTTTACTTTAACACT
>Ga0126338_10003191_pt1 | contig 11453 bp, 8 predicted proteins | sample OrbCmetagenome_2_FD_92529 | JGI IMG/M metagenome (GOLD analysis project Ga0126338, IMG submission 92529) | Coral microbial communities from Petempiche,Puerto Morelos, Mexico - Orbicella C C metagenome | ecosystem: Host-associated > Invertebrates > Cnidaria > Coral | place: Petempiche,Puerto... | reverse complement strand
TCTTCAAAGTTTTATTGAAAAAAGAAGTGTTTCATGTAACTGAATTGAAAGTGTCTTTTCATGCAGGATAGGTTAATACAGTACTTCCTAATCACCTTAGTTTAACCTGCACAAGATGGTTGGTCACTTGAGGAAAAGGGATGGGTGTGTTAGAAGGTTTTTTTTTTGTGTCAATCATTTTCTCACTTAATTGTCTTTTAGGGGAGTTATGTTCTGGCTATCAGTTTTTGAATTGATAGAACAACTTCAATTACATGTACATGTACAGCTTGTATTATATAATTGAAGGATTTAGAGCATGTCTTCTCATGAAAAAGGGCATGTATCGCTTTTTGGGTGATATACACCCTTTTTAGACGAAATCCTTCAATTATAATATTATTATGATATATATCAATATGAACCTTATGTAATAGATTTACATTTTAAACGCTCTTTACCATTGTATATTGTATAATTATACATGTACATTATACATGTATGAGAAACAGGGTAGTTTAAGTATTGAAGGGGTATGAAATTATAGTGGTGTTCCTTTTGTTTATGTTCTGGTTGTTTTCTTCAGGGTAATAATTATGGTTTCTTTTGCACCCTTGCGTCACATTATTTCTTCAGTACAAACTTTAAGGCTTTTTAAGAGTTTTAGTTGTTTTGCTTTTTATTCATTTTCATGCTACTTTGAGTCACTATGATTAAAACTTCTTACTTACTTATGCTGGACTAAAAATTCATTAAAACAGACCAAAAATTCCATTTATTTCCACTTGTTGAGTCATACAATTAAAATTGAGTCTTTTATTGTTTGCTTTTTTACTTAAGTAGGATAAAGGATTATTTTGCTTTTAAAATACGTGTAAGTACACTGTACACTGTACCTGTCTCAACCATACTTTACTGGACAGTATTTGATTTTTGCTATCCTGTTGAAAAAAAAGGAAGTACAATAATTCTTGATGCATGATGCATTTGTACTGAAAAGTGTTGTACTTAAAAGTCTAGGGTCCATCTCAGTTCATATAACTGCACACTTTCATATTTCATGTATTTCTATGTCACATGCTCACAACATGCGGAACATTTCATAATTAACTTCTTGTATCGTAATTTCTTATATTATAAAGAAGTGCTTTCTAAGTATCTGCACTGTAGGAAACGAAAACAAAAAAGCAACTGATTGTAAAATCTACTTTTTATTCACATGTACACAACAGGTTATTTTGTGTGGCCACCATGTTGGTGCTCCTATCGGAACAAAACTTAGAAAACTATCATTTTGCAGAAGTCCAAAAACAAATGTTAAACAGTGCCAGAGGAAAGAGCTTTTCAGTGACATTTGGGTTCAATACGCCTTTTGCATCATTGGTCACGACTTACCTTCCGTGAAAATAAAAGTAATCCACTTTTGAGAAATAACTTTATCAGGAATAGGAAGGTTGTACAGGATAAGCTAACATGTACATTGGTGAGGGCATTTTTATGGCCGTTTGAAATTAGAAGGATTTGTGTGGGATGAGCAAGCCTTGTCAACTTGTGATACTCTGTTGCCTTACTTTAAACATTTGCACCTGCCGTAAAATCTATTTCTCTCAGGCTTGTCTTATTATGGAAAATGTATTGCGATTGAAACGCCTTCACACTTACACACAAAAAAACCTCAAACCGTCCAAAAAGGCTTACCGTTATGTGTGAGAAACTGATTGGCATGCGGGCGTATTAAAACATCCTATTCCTATTTCTAGAAATCATTAATTATCACGTGATCAGTTATCGCCAAAGACGTTTTGGATAGTCAAAAGAGACAGCTATCTTAACTAAGCGCGGTAAAAAGTACCTCGTAAAAAATAATTATTCTCAGTGCATGGCCTGCCGTATACATTATAGTATGATTTGATCAGTAAGCGCAAAAGTTGGAACCATATTTCTTAAGTCAAGATTTGCCTCTATATCAGGGGTTTTTCGTTCGTTTTTCACACGTTCGTACATAATTAACAATCACATTTTGAAAAGATATCTCGTCAATATGTGAGTCCGTAGTTTCCTTACCAGGTATATAAGTTGACTATACGCCATATCGAACATGACTTCAATCGCCTCTGACTTGTTCCTTACGGGCAAGGCTTCTTTGCTGTAGCCACTGAATAAGTCATGAAGTAGCCTATGTTCGAAATCTTCGCTGTGATAACCTGTGGGTAAAATGAACAAAGTAAAACATCATGGACTTCAGGATTTGTTCACATTCGCCGAAAGTCGTATTTTCCTTTGGTCTGAATTTTCGTTCGTATTGGCAAAAGTTTGTGACGTTTCCTTTCGTTCTGAGAATTCGGCAAATGTCGGCGATAATTCGCGGAGAACAAAGACAGAAATTCGTTGGAATTCGTTTGCAGTACTTTTGCATAGTACCGTAGATACAACAAATGAACAAAGCCCCATTTTTATGAAACTTATATATCCAGACTTTTGTTCGTAGTACATTTTTGTTTCGGCTTCAACACAGTTGATACTCTGATTGTAAGTGTTCGGTGCATTCTTCTTTACATACTCTTTGTATGTTAAGAGCGCTAGCACGTTGAGGTTAAGATATTTGCGAAAACAGTTAACGCGCATCTCACAGACTAAGGTGTGCATAGTACATTGTTCAAGCGGGATAAAAGAGAGGTTCTAGTCTTAAGCAAAATTTTTTGAAGTGCATGTAGCGAAACAAAATGGCTTGAAGTATCAAGGGATCCATTGTTTCTTAGAACGCACGGCTTCTAATAACTGTCTATTTATTGCTATTATTGGGACAAGATTAAAATCTTGATAGTTTACCTAAGCTTCTTTGTCTTTCACTTTTATTGGCGATTATCGCTCCAGAGAATAAGAAACAGACAAAATGAACCTCGATTTATCTCGGCCCGACTGTCGAAACTAATTACTTATGATTGTTGTAAATCGTTTTTTCTTTCCCGGCTGTGACTACATCTCTATAAATGCGTCATTGCCATTTCTGTTTTATTATTCTATCGTGTTGACCCATTTTTTTGAGGTTTATTTGACTTAAAAACTATTCCGTATGGAACAGAATCGGCTAAAACCTGTTTTGGTGACACTCAGTGTCCCATTTGAAGGATGTTTCTTACAACAAAGTCATTGTTTGCAACGCATTTAATTACCTTGAAATAGACGGAAACTTGGAAATGATAGTTATATAATTACAATAGACCGACACCAAAGAGATAATCAAACCAAACTAGAATAAGGATGGCTAAGTTTGGGCAAGATTGAGACGATTTAGAACCCTGCCGGGCTAAACGTTCAGTCTACTGAGATGCAAAAAAAACAGTTTTCATTGCCGGGAACTGAGCCTTGGCACAATGTCAATAAGAGTGATAAACGATTTGAGTTCATTCAACATGGTTCAATATGGGTCAGTGCCACTTAATGATTTTAAAATTAGAACACGAGGGCTTACGGCTGGTACTTCTATTCTTGGTTTCTTGCTGCATCACAGTTGGTGACTTAAGTGGATTATTGTTCACAAAATTCACAAATATCGTCTTATTGGTGAACCTAGAAAAAGACTATGAGTTACAAAGGACTGTCAAACCATGGTCGGGAATTTGTAAAAAACGAACAATAAATCACGCCAAACAAATTAGTAATTAGCAATTTGTTATTCGAGTTTTCTTTAAATTCTCCAATTGGTGTATGGATGCTGTGGTGACATCCATATTTGAGTCTCTCATGACGGGTTGACCGGCTTGAATCTGGAACATGACATTCAGTTAAGAATTTCTGAAGTATAATACAGTCATTAGTATTGAGGATGCATTTAAACTGATTAAATCTATCTTTAAACTTGTTCATGCAAGATGGCTGTTAGGAATGAAAATGCTCAACAGCTCCTCGAGCGAGATCGAATATTGTTTTGCATTCTTCTGGCTGTGTCAGTGAAAGTTGAATGGCCTTGTTTTGTCATCTTGTTAGCGTGTTAATAACTTAGTATGTAATAAAATATGAGGCTACCTGTGAAAAGATACAAATGTGGTATTTGTTATGTCTGTGTTAGCGAGTTTGCATATAAGCGAGCTAATGTTTGCATGGAAACGAATGGTTTATACGTGCAAAATGGCAGCGAAAAGTCAGGGATGGCTTTTTTCTTCAGTGTCTTGTGAAACTTGGTGTTATCTGTGTGTATTAGTTTGTTATTTAATGGTCGAGAAACGTCTGTTGTTGAACTAAACAAAACATTAGCATTAACGAAAGAGTGATCAAATTAACGATGAATGTACAACAACGGTCAAATGAACAACAGATCTTTCACTCCAAAACAGTCTCAGTTAAACAGTGGATAATCACGAACATCAAGTCGAACCGCAAACCACAAAGAAGAAAGCAAGCTAAAATTAGGGATTGTGAATAGATGATAATGATGTGCCTACCTTGTGATTTTACAACCTCTAATAAGAGAACAATGAGTGTTACGAGGATCATGAAACAACGCCGTGAATCAGGAGCGTCCATAACGATTCCGGAGCGCATCGTGCTTCAACGTATATCCAATGCGTCGAAGTTTGACTCAGGGACAATTCACATTCTTTTGTATGTAAATTTGCTCTTCTGACGACAGGAGATGCATTGTGGAATACCCTGTCAGCGGGAATACTTGGTTTCGTTTGATTTACGCCCAAAAAGAAGAATTTAATGAAATAAAACAAATTAGCAACTCTTGACAGGTTTTGTTACCAACAGAGCTTGTAATCAAAGGTCGCACTGTTCATGTGATGTGAGCGTACTTGTATTATTGTGTATTATCTTGACTATTTATTCAGAACTGTTGGCTTTTTACACCTTTTACTTAGGTTTACAAAGTTACACTGCTTTTGAACGAATTGCTTTTTTGAACCCTACAGACATGGTTGTGGTCAAAATGCTTACTCCATAGTATTGTGTTACCACATGCTACACTTTTCCTTACAATGCTGGAACCCCTGTTAACGTACATGTATTAATTAACTGAATCATTTGCTTTCTGTGCCACTGCTTCGCATCGTGTTTTCAAAAAGAATATCCCCAGGGAACATGGCATGGTCACTAGAGGTCTTGTTTATTCGCAAATTTACAAACCATTACATTAACACGGCTCTAAGATTCTTCATGAAAAGTTCAAAACAGCTTTAATGAACAGGTTCTTTTGTGCGAAGAAAATTGTTAAGTGGAGCCTTTTCGTCAGTGGAATGTCTCTATTGTCCAAGTTTGCCAGCATCACTCAGCCAAACAAATTTAATTGAATAGACTCACAATAGACGTTTTTGCATACGTCACCTGGGTTCAGCTGCTGTTGTTTTAGTCCTCGTGCATTTGTTATTGAAAGTTATTAATACCAGTGAGTTTGATCATAATGACCGTAATCAGGAAATCATAAACAAAGTGCTGGTGACTTTAGGTCCTATTTATAGAAGCATTTTGATGCGTTGGTGCATATCATGTGATATACCGCGAGCAGATCGCTCCTGCCTCCTGTTAACTGAAAATTACAATTGGAAATTGCGAGGATTTCGTTGATTGAACACACCGGGTAGGAATTTGAAGTGCGTGGCAATTTTTGGCGCGTCCATACACCGAAAAAAGCCATAGGCAACTGAAAATATAAAGCGGAAACTGGCGGTTTTTAAATGTGACGTGGGTTCCCTGTTAGAATATCTCTGTTCTTAAGGAAAAAAAAAAAGTAATTATATGCCACCTCTCTCTTTACCAAAAAAAGAAAGAGGTATTATATTTAATTTGGAGTATTGTACTGATTGGGTAGCAACCATGGATATCGGCATGATGCAAAGATTCTAAGTTCTTGAAGACCAAGCATGTTAAGCCATGTAACCACGTAGTGATACTTCTGACTTTGTCACAACATGGCTAAACATGTTTCATTCCATCATGCCGATAACAAGCCAGTACCCAATCTATTTACCTGCACTTTAAGCATGTAAAATGCAGCACTGAACAGTGCAAAATTGTAAACGTTTTAGTATACATTATGTCTAGTACTCCCAGGCTTGTTGCTTTTTATTTCAAGGGCTAGCCCTTTTTTCGAAAAACGTTTCTTTTCAGTGAAATATCATGAAAAAGTGTCCATACCACCGGCCCCACCGTAGTTAGTTGGGAATCATAGAGTAGAACGCCAGTTAACCAAAATTTTTACCCTAAGGTGGCTCCGTATAGTTTTTTGACCGAGCGCGAGCTGATTTCGAAAGACGTGCGATGACGCGAGCTTTCAAACTCAACGCGAAAGTTGCGCGCGAGATTGCGCAGTAACATGCCGACAAACATGGCGTCCAAATTTTCAAAATTTGCTTATCGCAAAAGTTGCGTGGGTCGGCTCTGGTTTCAAAACATTTATCGTATGAATAGAAGACCCTACCTTTCTCTGCTTGATTTGAAAGAGAAATGTAGGGGGTATGTAGGAGTTTCAACCAAAGAAACTGATTTGTTCGATTGTCACGATCAGCGCAAGGAGCAAAACAAGGTAGAATATTACCACATGTATTTGCAGTCCTTGACGTTGTTTGTGGAGCAGACACAAATAACCAAGATACGAGGGATGAGGATTCCGCTAAACCTGGAATGAGTCAGGATGTTTTTCCCCTAACAAGTTTAGTCGTGTAACGAGCTCGCGGAGCACGAATTGACGCTTCGGAAATAGGAAATAACAAAACAACAATACAACAATCGAATTTGCTCATTTACAAGATGCTGGCCATACGATCTATAGGGTGAGAATTCCTTATTCTAAATTTTCATATCCAAAAATGGGTCGCGATATTGCCAAAAGTAGCTTTAAGGTAGGTAGGAAAGGGCATACGAGATTAACATGATTCTTCTCCCTCTCAAACGCGCCTATGACGCCAGAGGGCCATTGATACGCATGCGCGCGTGGTCGTCTCGAGATTTTATGACGTCACAAAGTAGCTAATTTGGTGAAATCTTTTGAAAGTTTGTATACTTCATAATATAGATGCCTACTTTACAATATCATTTTTTGACAAAATTTTATCTAGGGCTTTCTCTTGTTTGATCAAAAATAAGAAAATTTAAGATTTTTACGAATCTACCAGATAAACTTTTCATTTCTTCAAATTAAACTATTGTCCGAAATCGCTTTCACTAGACTGCCGAGTATGAAAATATTTTACCGAGGGTAAATCTAGAAAGGGAAGCGAATAGGTGGAAAACAGCAAAAAAATGGTTATCTTTACGATTAGTTGTTGCCATGACAACAGTCTGGGATACGCTTATGTGAACGAAAAATAAATCCCTGGTCTGTTGCTAATCTTCACTTCGAATGCCAGGAGCTTAAACCCAAAGTTCAGTCAAATAATTCATTTTTAGCTCTTCATCTTTCTTCAGGTGTAGATACTGTTAATACTGTAGGGAGCCACCTTAAGGCAAGAACTCTTTGGAAAAAAAGTGGTTTGCCAAGGAGCTTCCCCTTGTAGTTACTTTGGAATCATAAAGTAGAACGCCAGTGTGGATCCCAAGATAGTGATGGCCGTGATCCAGAAGAATGCGATGTCCAGAACTGCGGCTGCGTGATGCCAGTCATTGATCTTTGCATCTGACTCTTGCGTGTCTTTCAAGTGAGAAACGATAGCGCGCATGCCAAAAACGATTTCTTCCATTCGCTCGTCCGATGGTGTGAGTGACATGTTAGATCCCAAGGGTGACGTGTGGAAACATTTGCTGTCGGTTTCCGTGTCACTTTTCTTTGCGCTTGCGATCTTTGGCATGGAAACTACCATATGATTCTGACTAGGGTGGATTTCGTAGGGAAGTCCTTGCGCTTTCCTCATGTAGATATTCTTGTCCTTGTCGTCTTCTCTCATCTTGGCTCGTTCCTCTGACGGTATGGCTAGCAGCATTGGGCCTAAGATATCCAGAATGAGCTTGCGGAACCAGGCAGGCATCTTCCTTTCTGGATCACGGTGATAAACTCTCAGAATAGAACACGTGATGAGTAGGGCTACAGTAACCTGCACCAGGACTGTCACCGTGTATTTGCCAATGAGTGGAGTCACCTCCGAGGTGCGCGGTACGTTCTCTGTGAAAACCATCATGAACACAGTCAAACCCAGGAGAATGGTTATGACCAGGCCCATGCGCTCACCTGACTCTGGCGGCAGATAGAACGAGAAAACCGTCAAGACAGCCAGGACAATGCACGGAATGATGAGGTTCATCATGTAGAAGAGCACTCTGCGTTTGACATGGATTGTGTATGTAATGTCGATAAAGGGATGGGGGCAACAGCTGTACAGCTGCACATTGCGCTTCGCAGGTGCCTCCAGCAATTCCCACTCGCCGCTGACTGTGTAGTCGAGGAGATCTGCAGAGTCACGCTTTTTGGTAAGGTTCAGCTTGTTACCTAAAAGGTTAAAAAACGACAAACGTAGCTTAACTCACTTTGATTAAAGAATGCGGATAGCTCGGAGCCTAAGTGGCAGCGCGTGTGCGAAAGGGGGTTATTTTCGGTACACTGAAGCTCGAAATGAAATGAAACGAAATGGGAAAACCGGAAAATGTGATGTTGAGTTCAGATTCATGTATCATTTAGTTTCGGTCGAAAGTCAACTGGATCGGGAAATTTCCAGAAAATTCTTTCGGAAATTGTGGACAACCTCCAGAGGTACTTCTCTTTTCTGTTTTGAACGGCATATGAGAAATTTCCTTTCCATTTGCGCATTTCTTCATTTAGTTTTCAGTCTTCCATCGACGGAAATCAATGATCGAAAACCAAATTATAAATGTAAGCGGCATCACTTTCGGTTGGTTTGTTAATTTTGGAAAAAGAACTTACTGTCAGTCACTGTCATTCCGACCGGGTGCTTCCGACACACATATTCAGACGCACACATATATTCAGCCGCTGTTCCTTGACGTCGCTTATCGAAACATGCTATTTGCGGCGAAAGCTTTTATTTCATGGTATACTGTAAAACGTAACATTTGAGACGGAGTTCTGGAAACTGCTCGTAAACGCAAATGCCTTGAAATTGTTTTCTTACTAGATGGGAAATAACTTTCATCCCAAAGCATTACATTTTTACCTGTATAAGTCCAGGAACCAAATCGAAGGGGGCAACTCTGCTCATCAAAGGGGAAATAGTTAATGTCAATCTTGCAGATGCTGTGAATCTCTGTTGGAGCAAACCACTCAGTATATCCATCGTACTTCAACACTGCCTTTGTGTCAAAAGTATATATTGCACCGGTTTCACCATAGCCAATGCTTGAAAACAAAGAAAAGATATTTGTTATTAGCACTGAACAACTCGATATCCCTCAATGGTACTTGTTGTAATTTTCCTAGTAATTAATGAAGTCTTGGTGTCGTCAATCTAGGAACCAGACTTTATATGCCTGGTAACCTCTTGGGATGAAACCGTAATATTTCTTTTCAAAGGATCTTTTGGCGTTTCAAGTTTGACAGAGATACTGAAGCTGGCGATGCACTTGTCCGTTTCGTAAACGGTCGATGCCAATTTCGCGACAGGTTGTTCCGCCAAATCTCCGCAAAATTTAATGATAAAACGTGACTTTATTAAATATTAATGACAGAGTTGCCCCAACCATCAAATAAAAGCTAACCGCAAGCAAACCAGTGTGAATATGGACAATCAAGCATTTGACGAGTGCGTTTACTCAATCAACAAATTAAAACCAGTTTCTACCTTGTCCAGGCCTATATTAATGCAGATAGGGCATCGTTCATTCTGAAAGGCTTGGTTACCAATGATGGCATCGACCGTTAAAAATGGCATCGACCGTTTGCGAAACGGAAATCAGCGCTGGCGATCGAGTTCAAGTTGAACATTTTGACTGTAACAACCATTATTTGAATCGACATTTACGTCAGAATATACATCAGACCCAGCTAAATTCACCAGCAAAACTGCTGTCGAATTGCAAACGTGTTTTTTTAATCTTTACAAAGCTGCAAAGATGAAAAAAGATGAAAAGAATACCCATTTGAAAACAACTTGAAGCGCATATCAATTACGCCTAATTAGTGGGGAGGTTTGATCAAGTGATGGAATTATCGTAGCTTACTTGTTGTAAAGGATGATGTCTGGTTTCCAAATTAACTTTGGATCAATATTGATATGTTTAATCCCACCATATTTCGTAGGATCCCATGTAAGGTATGGGTTAGTCCACATCTAGGGAAAAAATGGACAAACAGAGCAATGGCTATATGTTAGTCAAGTACAGTTTTGTCAACATTATTTATTGAACATTTTATCAATAAGGTGTCATGTACAGTAACCACAAATTTTTATCACTTGAAGAATATTCGGACACTTTCGTAGAGTTCAAAGGGGTGGGTGTTGAGGAAAAAGTGATGGGAATGTTTGGGGACCAAACATGTTTTTCACTCAAGTACTCCTCTGGGGGTGATACCCCGGACATGACCTTTTGGGTAAGGTTTAAGTTAGATAATGAACTGCACTAACTTAGTTTGGCACTTACATTTTATATAACACAGTATTTGAGTTATCTATTCTCATTTAATTAATTTTGTTTCTATAAGTGTATGTATGTTGTGAGGTATGAAAATGACATTGTATGGGACGAACATGTCTGATATTATAATTCGTGTGATTGAAGTGATCTTGTTGGCACCTCAGGGCAAAATGAACTCTGTTTTGTCAATCAGGGAGAATATGTTTTCTCGATATATTCCGCTTTAAAATGTTGCTTTGAGATGTCGTGAAAACGGCTTCTTGGCTTTGCCTCTTGAATCTACAATAGCTTTAACACCAACAATGATTATGAAAATGGTCGAAAATGAATTACAATTAATGAACACTTACAACTCACAGCACCGACTTGTGAAGTTCTGTAAAACTAAGTAGTAGTTTGTTTGCGTTACATGCTAAAGTAGAGTAAACGTTTTTCTGTTACAATACATGTTAGTACACTGTACCTGTCGTAGCCACACTTTACTGGAAAGTATTTGATTTTTGCTATCCTGTTGAAATAGCAAAATCAGCAACAAGATACGTCCTCTACGTTAAGCTATAAATTCTACATTCATATCTGGTATATATGTTCAATCTCAGTTTGACACTTTTTGTGCTACGTTCCATTTTTCTGAAACGGCGACTTAAAAACAAGTTACAAGTGTTATTAGATTTTGTAGCTACGAAGGGAAACGGTAACAATCACAGAAAATGAGCTTCACCTTTGTGTATCCACTATGTTTCCCCGCCACCCCTCCCTCCAAGTTTCAAACATTTTAACAGACATGAATTTTGCAAAGCCTTGAGAAGCAAGCAGCACCAAAGACTAATTCTTCTTGGCTTTTATTTGAATGGTCAGACACTTTGGCCAAAGGCTGTAAGCATCTTTGAACGGCACTGCTAGTTTTTCATCCACAGACTCGAAAGTTTGAACCACGTCAATTAAGTGGAGGTTTA
>Ga0126338_10003189_pt1 | contig 11460 bp, 11 predicted proteins | sample OrbCmetagenome_2_FD_92529 | JGI IMG/M metagenome (GOLD analysis project Ga0126338, IMG submission 92529) | Coral microbial communities from Petempiche,Puerto Morelos, Mexico - Orbicella C C metagenome | ecosystem: Host-associated > Invertebrates > Cnidaria > Coral | place: Petempiche,Puerto... | reverse complement strand
TTTTTATTACACAGGACCTGCATTGATAGCATTTTTTCCCTTCAAACTGATGCAGCAATCCTTTATAAATATAGTTTAATTCTCTATAACACCATTGTATTGAATTTAAAGTAATGTTTTGTACTGTCAATTAATAAGTGATGTAAGTATGGTAAATAAGGTGTGGTATTCAAATATAAAAGGAGAAAACGTACAGCCGCCATAAAGAAGTCAAACACAGTAGAAGAGAGAGCCAGTACGCCAAAGATGTCGAATCATACCCTCTCTAACTATTTTGAGAAAAAAACTTAAATGATGCTTTATAATGTCAGCTGGTTTGCATCATGCTGCTAATATTGTAGTTAAAATAGTTTAGGTCACTGTGTTTAAAAGTGACCTCCTTGTAATCATATACATGAATTTGAAATGTATCATTACACAGTTATTAGAAAAATGACAAACTTTTAGTAACAAGAGGAACTTTTAGCAACTCAAAATAACTTGATAAGATTTAATTGGAACCAAATGTTACTATGTTGACAAGGGTGGTGCCTGGGTTTAAAATTCTCCAAAAGAAATAGACAAAATTATTGCAGTCATTTTATACTGTAGCCTTGTAAATGTTAGCTCATTTCCCCCCAATCTGGAGCACAAAGCAGCATACTGTTTTTAGTAATCTTTTGTTGGATGAAACGCACCACCCTGGTTGAATGTGCCTTGAAGGCTTCAATACAAGTGAATGAGGAAAATGTGACCAAGTATGGGTATCGAGTATCAGATGTACAATTGGACAAGCCTGATAGAATTGAAATAGGAGTTAGCCAGCTGCACTTAACTACCAAGCAAAAGACGAAAGTAATCTCCACCTTTAACCAATTGTTGGGTTCATTTCTCGTCATTGTACTAAAGTGTCAGTTATGAGCCACTACTAGATAGTCAACATCCAGATTTTCCTTTCTTGGAGGAGCCGAGTTGCACCGCACTATGATCATTTGCAAAATTTTTGAAACATACATGATGCATATCAGTCACAGGGAAACACCACAGGAGATGATGGCCACGACTGCATTATATGTTCTAAAAGCAGAAGACCCATCGAAAAAGCAATGGCAGAGATTATGCCACCCCTGTGAGAGACTCTCCTGACTTTGTAACAGCTAAACATCAGCTGGCCCCAGGTAAGTCTCCCGCTCCCCTCCTGCTGTCGCCTTTGCAACCAGTGGTTCCACAGTGAGGACAGTTATGTGCACCATCTGATGCATTCACAAAAACAACCAAAAAAAAGTGAAAAACTATGTGCAGTCAACCAATATCGATGTGGTTCAATGAATGCAACAATAGTGCAAAGATAGTCAACATTGCCTCACACAAGTGCTTCATATAGCCTGTCAATCCTGATGATGATAAACCCCAATAGAAAAAGTTACACGCAGGAACAGCTCACACACGTCTTGTGGTTCATGTGGATGAGGATGGTGGCAAATGGATGGAGAGACCACCACCAATCTTCATCTACAGCGACTATGAAGCAGTCACCATTAAAGAAAAAAGTTTTACAGAAAACTTATTTTTTATTTTTGAGCACTGTCATGGCTTGGTTCATATCACATTTTAATCACATTTATCACATTTTGATACCATTCTGGATTGTTTGAACAGGTAAATATTATTTCCTTTCGGTTTGAATGAAATAATTTGGAAAACTTTTTTTCAGGGAAGATTGTATTGGCAGCGTAAGTAACCCGTATTGTAAGTAACGTAAGTGAGTATTGTAGAACTGTGTTTTGTAAATTACAATTATTGAAAAAAAAACGTTTGACCACCATCCGAACGCCCTCGCCGTGGATGAAAATGGGGTTGACCACAGCATCGTTGTTGTCTTCCACAATTTTAAAGGGTCCAACAGCATGTTCGTCCTTCAATACCTCTACCAAACCCATCAAGAGGTGAAGTACCAGATCACCGTGGGTACAAGGACAGTCACTCACATCGGGCCTGCTCAAGTTCATCGATTCCTTGTGTTTTCTTCCCTTTTCTCTGGCCAGCTTTCTTGCACCTTCGGACTCACAGAATTCCATGAAGGTTTTTTCCCTCACCTCATTAACACTCTTGACAGTCAGGACTACAAGGGGTCAATGCTACCTGCTGACATGTACGATCTGGAGGAAAAGAGTCCCAAAAAGAAGAGCAAGTTTGAACTGTGGTACCCTGAACAAGTGGACAACAACTATATCTTCAACCTGAGAGAGGAGATGGAAGCCTACTACATGTCAGATGTAAAATTGTTGAAGGCCAGTTGTCAGAACTTCCAGTAAGAATTAAAAAAACAAACATGCTGACTTCAATGTCACCTCCGAGTCCAATAATTTTGGGTCCTTATTAGCAAACTGAAACAAATTTTCATGTTTTAAAAGGAGTTCTTTTGGTCAAATGCTAAGGCTATTTTACATAGGCAATAAAATGATCTGAATGCCGTTTTTATCAATGATTGATAAATATTCAGCATGATTTGGCATTAATCAGACCTTAGCTAGGTGTGAACGTATTTCCTATACATGCATCATTTCCTAAACATTTCCACATTAGTTGTAATATATAATTACCGTAGCAATTTGTCAATAAACACTTTAAAGCTCTCTTGTAAACAAGCTACCCAAACTTATGTGGGGAGCTGTAGAGTTTTCTTCTGTTCAGCAGAGCTTGTAAGAACCATCTGTACCTTTACAAAAACCTTTGGAAGTTGTTAGAAACAAATCCCACTATGTTGACAAAGGTGGTACCTGGGTTTAAAATTCTCCAAAGGAAATGAAAAAAATGATTGCTATCATTTTATACTGTGGCCTTGTAAATGTTAGCTCACTTTCCCCCAAACTGGAGCACAAAGACTTTGTACCGTGGGTTGAGGTCACAAAGTATAATGACTCGAGACCCATTCAAGCCACCTATCGCAATGCTTCATGTTGTCAATCCAATTCAATCCAATCCAATCCAGGACAAATTGACAAAGGTGAGAAGCTTTTAGGAGTTTTCCCAGGATAAATAAGACTCTCTACCAACCTTTTCAACATGTGGCTGTTGATGAGAGAATGGTAAAGTCAAAACATTGGACTGGAATATGCCAGTACATAAAAGTCAAACCAACAAAGTGGGGAATAAAGCCATGGGTTTTGGCAGATAGTCTTAATGGATAAACCTGTGACTTTGATGTATACATAGGGAGAAATACAGGATGGAAGGTAAGTCCAACTGTTTTAGGGTATGATTTCGTAATGAGACTTGTTCCTCTGATGAAGCAAGGATATCATTTATAAATTGATAACTTGAATACCTTGAATGTAAATTTTGTAAATGGAAATTTGCAGACTGGTCCAATGTGGTATTGGATCAGTTGGGGGGTACCAGAGATACTTTCCAGCTCTACTTACATACAGGTATTTTTTTGCTTATTTAAGTTTAATGCATTCTTTTGCTGAATGATATTCTATGTAATATACAAAATAAAATGGTTGCTGTTGCTGTTATTATTGTTGTTGTTAAATATGATAACTTCATTTCTAGCTTTATTTCTTTAAGTTCTTTCTTGATAGCTTCTTTTAGCTTTATCTGATAGCTTTCACTGTCATTGCCTTTTACTATGAATATCTGTTTCCCTCTTTATGATGTTAAATTTACTTGCTTGCTTGTTCATTTAAGTTAAGGAACTTGAGTTTTTCCCATGGCTTTTCTATGTATTCATGTGATTTGAGGGTTGTGTGACTTTTTCGAGAGAACATCAGCAAATTCTTTAACAAAGGCTTATTTTTGCAGTATACAACGTAAAAAACAGTTAACTGTCCAAAACCAGTCATTTGGTTTATGGATAATGGACAATTTTTTTGAAATTTTTGTTCATGTATTCTGTTGTTTTAGATACACAGGTGTCAAAGAAATTAGGTGGAAAAGCAACTGTTACTGTGCTATCACAGGTGACTGGTGACTAATGTTGGTAATTAGCATGGGCAGGCGCTCATGTCTGTGTTGACTGACTCAGAAGGGGATGGACTTCAAGACATGACTGAAGGGTTAAACAATGCAGAGAGGCAAATGTTTTGCATCCTGAAGTACTCTATGTTGACTGTGATTGCCGCTCATCAAGGATGAAGTCAAAATTCCACCAGTGGGACAACACTGACATCAGACTCAACCCTGGCATTTTCTGTTCTTTTGCTGTATCAGAATTCCATGCCTTATATTCCACTGTCATGTCCCAGTTGTCTGCCTGTGTGTTTGAATGGTATCCTGACAATGTTGATAGGTTTCACAATTCACAATATGTTATTTTTTGTCATTAGTTTTTACTGCTAGTTATTAATTGTAGACAAGCTGCGTGATGAAAAAAGACCGTATGTACTAGACGTTTTGGCGAACTTGCCCCCAATGGCAGTTTTGTTGCATATTTACTAGACTCACAATTTTTAAAGGAAACAACAACAGAACTGGGTCTCAGGCAGTTGTGAAACTGTGCATGAGTACTGCATAGATTATGATGTCCCTGTTTTCATTTCAGGCAATGTAGCATACATGAAGAAGGCATTTTGTGACAGCCTATCCTGCTTATTCCCTTTTTGCATCTGCATCACTTACCACAGCCACATTGTAAATCTTGTGGCTTCAGACTTCAAAAAGGGTTTCAAAGAAAAGACCAAGTTTGGTAAGTGTTTCCCAAACCTCTTCTTTGTTTATGGTGGAAGGAAAAACGGATTTCTGAATTTCCTTCAAAGGGCCTTAAGTCCAGGAGACCACGTCACAATGCCACCAAATGCAACAATTAAAAGCTGGAGCACCAGGTTTGATGCAGTCCTCTACCATGCAGAGCTCTATTTCTTATTTGAAGAATTTGTGCGAAGGGAACTGAACTGGGTCCGAAATGCTGTAAACAATTCTCTGTTATGGTAAGAGGAAATGTATCAGGATGAAAGCTTCATGAGGAAGCTTCACACCCAATTTATCTTTCTGAAAGTTAAGGCACCAACTCTTATGGTTTGCCTCAATTATTTTCAGGAGTGAATGCCACATGCTACCCAGGCACATAACAAAATGGAAAACTTGTTGGAGTATCTTCAGGCTAATACTAAGGTGGAGAAAGAGGATTTTGAGTATTGTTTTGAAGGTGACTTCACCTGCCAAGAGAAGAAGGACCTGATGTGCCTCTTCAGTTCAAACTTCAGGGATGCTCATGCTTAACTTTGCAAATATTTTGTACATGGGGGACAGCCTGTTATTCCATAAATAGTATTCAAGGATTCAAAGCAGTCCCAAGAGATAAATGGGAGCTTTATATCAACCACCTAGGTTCTTTGGCTGTGAAACATAACAAGGATGCTAACTTTTGACTTGACTTTGCTTTGGAAGTCAATGGCAAGCAATCTCCCTGAGCTGTACAAGTTGGTATCCTTGTACTGTACAACCACCATTGGTTCTTATGATGTTGAAAGCTCATTTTCTGCATACAATGACATTCTGGATAAAACCCTTCAAGAAAGCACCATCAAGGCTTTCCATTTCTCAAATTAGAAACCTGCCCACACCAGCAGCCATGAAATCACAAGAGCCTCATCCTCCTTCCTCCAAAAGGAAAACATTTGCTGAAAAAGTTGTAAACTTGTAAAAGAATTTTAAATATTGAGTAACAGATTTATTTAATGCTTTAGAATTTGGAGTTGACTCTTTCTGTCCAGCCATTGAAGGCAAACAATTTGAAAATAAAGAGGCATGGTTGGAAGCATGCAGAAAAGATAATCCCACAAAGTAAAAACATATGCACACAGGGCATGCAAAAGTTATTTTTTTGTGAATTAAAAGCCCCCGAAGGTAGCAGCACTCACTCTTAACAGTTATAATAAGGTTAATCCAACAAGTTTGTTTAGTTACGATGTACAGTGCAGAAAGAAAAAAAAATAGAATTTGTTTCACTGTAGGTTTAGCTTACACTAAACATTCTTTAGTTCAAATTGTGTAATCATCAATCGTCCAGGTGAGGGTAGTTCTGAAAAGAACTGTTGTTGGTGACTGACGTTTTGACAAATCGAGCAGAAGACATCTTCAGCATCAAGTGAATAGTTTGCCAGTAGATGGTGTTATAAATCTGCTCCGTTGAAAGTGATTGGTCAGTTTAGCAGTGATGTTATTGGCTATAAGACTCGTGTAAAATTGTCATCAGTCATTGGTCGGTTTTGATCTGTCGATTGTTAGTCAAATCAGTCCTACTGTTAGTCAAATTAAGTTGGTCTGTTAAAGGTCTGTTTGTCCGTTTCGTTTACATCACGGATAAAGACATTTGTAAGGTGATGGTAGTTGTTGACATCTGATAAGAGGTGTTTGTTCCAAGTTAGTGTACCAGCTTTCCAGAGTCAGTGGTTGAAAATAGGTTGTACTGTAGATTCTCTTTGAAACACTTCTCAGTTGTATTAATCAATATCATTGTGTATTAATTTGAAGTGGTTTATTGTTAATGGCATATGTGGCAACAGAATAAGAACGCGCTATTCCGTTACTCAACAGGTCAGACTTGACCATCTAATAATTAGATTAGTTTTTGTTTATCCGTTAAATGATAATTAGCAATGTGAAAAAAAATCATTCTTGTTCCATTTTCCACCACATATTTAACTTTATACTAGTTTTCTCCAGCAATGAAGAAAAAGTACATCGCCCCTACGTTTTTGAGAAAACAAGAGTTTCGTGATGTATACCGCTATGAGGAAAACAAAAGTATCAAGTTACAACAGTTGGTGTAAAATAGTAAAATTGCCATGTTTACTGGTCAACGGATCATTGAATTTAACTCAATTTATAACAAGACATGTTCGTAGAAACCACTTCAAATTATTATCGATATCAAAACCCACTTAAAGGAGAAGACATTAGCCTTACCTAACTTGAGACTTGAAACAACCAGACACATGAAAAGCTGTATTGATTTTGTAAGACGCTATGAAATCTGCAGAGTTTGGGACGTTTCCTTGTCACATTACCCTTCCCAACGCCCGAGACTTTTTTGGTTACAAAAAGTCAGTTACAGAAAAAGTCTTGTCACTTTATGAGACGTAAGTTAACCTTTTTGAACCATGCAAGTAATCTGTTTCAAAATGAAAGAACATGTTGCCTCAAAGTTTAATCTAATTAATTTGCGGTTTAACTTGCCGCCATGGAGTCTTCAGGAATATTTGAAGATGTTCTATACCACAAACCGTAAAGAAAATCTCTATTAAGAATTACCGTTTTTAAGAATTTCTATAAATACAAGAAATTAAAATGCCACTGAAGACACTAAGAGAAGAGACGTCAAAACATTTATATCAAGTTAAAGTTCCTGGACGAGCCGCTAGATTGGCTTGTTGCTTGTTTATTCTGACCGTGTAAACAAGAGCCACTGTTTCGTCAGTTTTAATTGCAACTACTCGTGCGTGTGAAAAACAAAAGCGTCAAGTTACCACTTGAAACTAACAAATAAAAATATCATGTTATGTTAATCTCCAACAAAACAAATTTCAAAACTCAGCAGTGTTCTCGTTCATAACTAGCCGTCCATAATTTCTTTGGTTTTGACAGAGAAAACCATTTCAAATGAGTATCTCAGTATCAATTCCAAGGAACATTTCAAGCAGAAGACCGTATTACTCTGTGAATAGCCAGCTAAATAGCGCTACTTAATTGAAACTTGCTTTCACAGAAGCATGTTGTGCAAACGTTAACGGTTTGGACTGAATTCTTTTTTCGTGAACTGTATGTATTATGATATCGATGGGACCTTGGCAAATACCATCACGGACAAAAGCCCCCTCACCATCCCAACGGTGCATTTTGCACTACTAACAATTGTTCCTGTCCTAGAATTCACCAAGTTACCAAGCAGCTAAGACTCATATTTCATTCAAAATAGACCCTTTGCACGATCCGGTCACATGGTACGGAATTAATTACGCTGGGACGCAAGTTACACAGTGGGACTTCCAAAACAAAGGAACTCGTACCAGTCCAGCCCAACTTTCCTTTGTTTTGAAAGTCCCACTGTGTAACTTGCGTCCCAGCATAATTAATTCCATACCATATGACCGGGTCCTGCAAAGGGCCTATTTCCCGGGGCAAAGCCTCGATGACATGTTAGTGTATTCCAAAGACTATGATTCTTCGGCTGATTATCGAATTCTGAACTCTTTTGAAACCCATCCACAAAGTCCTGGGCTCAACCATAGTAAACAGAAGCGTCACAAATGTCAGAAGAATACGTGTTTCTGTTTGTAGAAAAACAAAGATGGCCATTCTAAAATCAGGATGAAAATCTCCACATACACGATTCACCTTAACAAGTGGCAATTTGATTGGCTGCTTATTGTAGCTCCAATCTGATTGGTGTGGCATACATACATCTCTCACTCAGTCACTCATTCACTCATCCATTGACCCATCCATAACATACCCCAGACGTGCCGACTAAGAGGTATTTTTTTGTTCCAAAAGATAACCCAAAAAGAAGTGATAATGTTATTGCTGAGTCAAAATAAGACATAAATATTACTATTAATACTGTATAATGCTGTCCATAAAGCTAGAGTTAACTGCAGATTTCATTTACAGGAAGTAATTTTCTTCTAAAGTTTCTCTTCAAAAGCAGTTTTGAGATAACTATGTGTAGGACATCTTTACAATAACAAGTTCTGCAATTAAATTACTTATGTTCATTTAGTAATTTATATAAGTGTACACAAGTGAACAGAAAGTCTGACAGAGCTACAAAGCCAATATGGTGTGTGGTATAGTCCTGTGAACGGCTATCAATGACAGAGAGTTCACTAGAAAACAAACCAGTTGATCGACTGAGTCAATGTACTCTGAACCTTTGCCGTCACAAACGCAACCTGAATAAATTGAGTCCTTGTACTCAGTGACCAGTGTGCCAAACGACCCATTGTGGTTATCTTAAACCAACTGAATTGAGTCATTGTACTCTGACTCTTGGTGGTCACAAACCACGTGAAAGGAGTCGATGTAACTAGTGGCCACCATTGGAACAAATGAAAAGTTTAATTGGCTTTGCCATAAATAACACAGTTAAGAAAAATACCTGGCTATCTCTCTTTGTAGTACACAAGATCACGATCAAGCTTTAGCAAATGGTTGTCTAAGGAATGTGCATACTAATAAGATATCAACACCACACAGTATTTCTTACAATAAGGGATACGACATTCAGACTCTTAACACTGAAAAATAATTGCAAAAGAAAACGTGACAGGGTACCATCTTGAATTCCTACCGAGAAAATTCTAAAAGCATTAAAAAAAACTGTTGAGAAAAAGGACACAACCTTCCGTAAAACAGTCTCTTCCAGACTCCTCATTTATCAACTTGTATAAGAATTGCCAATCCTGGCACTTGTGGTACACGCTCCTAATTTTCATAGTAAATACGTTTTCTTCATGAAGATACAGAAATGCAAAAACACCATGGAAGCATTGTAGTTGTAAACAAACATGTAATGATCGGCTAGATATACATGTAAGCTGCTTCAATTCTATGGTGAAATTCTTTTCACCAATTTCTAATGACAGTTCAACTTTGAAGGGAGGTAAATCTCTCAAAGACATGTTGGTAAGAGCCAAATTTTGAGAGACACATACAATCACATCACATCTATCATGTGGGAGTCCGTGTAAATTTAAGACCTTAAGAACGTTTTCAGCCTCAAATCGCAAAAAATTATAAGAACATTCAGCCTCAGCTCCAAAATTAGAGGTTCTTATATATCTATAAAAAAGAGTATAGTACGCGACCTGTTGCAAGTACCGCATGCTTCTTTGGCAATTTGCCCGCAACCTGCTCAACGCTAATTAGCCACATTCGCACGCACTTACTAATCTATGATTTCCTACTACTAGTAGCAGAAATAAGACAGATCAAACGCACTTTACAAGTCATTGATTATTACTAGTATCGTGCATAATTCATACCTTTAACTCTTTGGATTAACCATCTTAAAAAGCTCTTGAAAAGACCGAAATCACGGGCTTGAAGACCAAACACGATATCGATTTCCTTGAATTCCAAAGATCCCACCAGCAAGCATGTTTCCCAAGTTCAATGTTTCAATTCAAAATACCTGCCATGAAAAGTTTGATATCAGCTGACCTTTTCTATAATTGAAATAAGAATCGTGAATACAACGTATGAAAACCCACGAGCGAAGACAGAATTTACGACAAATCGCTCGAGCGGGATAACACAAAGGGCGGTTTATTTATGGGCGCGTAAAACTACATGTACATGCTCACGCAATGTCATATTCCACTCATTCTAGTCTATCTTTATAACAAAGGAACCCACCTTATGTAACAAATGAATCATAGATCATGTAAAGTGGAATAAAAATTCGCTTGAAACGTAGCAAAGTACACATACCTCTTTCCTAGTGGAAACGAATGCAACCTCGCGCACTCCTCCGATCTCTCTCGATACAATGAAGCGGCGAATCCCGTGGGAGTTGAACTCTTTCCAATATGCATGAATTTGCATTTAATTTGACAACTGAGTAAGTAAGTTAACGCCCACGCCGCTGACCATAAAGTTCAAGTACATTATAAAGGCAGTCACGCCATTATCACCGAGAGAACACTGACGAGAAGAGCTCCAGAAAACCGTGTAGATCCGTGTAGCATATTCTATTTTCATTAGTATTCAGCTGAGGATAATTTCAAAATTGCTGGTCAAAAACACAGAAAGTCAGAAAGACAGTTTGGGGGAAGCCATACAATTTCTCAAAATAACAAACCCAGAGAATAGTGAATAGTTGAACAAGTAAATAAGTAGGCTCAATGGCAAGTTTCTCATGTTAAGATATTGCATGTATACATACATACAAATACATACAAACTTTAATAATTTGTTAGTTTACGATCACGCCGCTGACCATAAAGATCGAGTATATTATAAAGGCAGTCACGCCATTATCACCGAGAGAACACTAATGAGAAGAGCTCCAGAAAACCGTGTAGATCCGTGTAGTATATTCTGTTTTCATTAATATCCAGCTGAGGATAATTTCAAAATTGCAGGTCAAAAACACAGAAAGTCAGAGGAAAGTTGAGGGAGCCGTACAATTTCTCAAAATAACAAGCCCCGAGAATAGTGAATAGTTGAACAAGAAAATTAGTAGGCTCAATGGCAAGTCTCTCATGTTAAGATATCGCATGTATACATCAAACATACATATACATACAGACTTAAATAACTTTAATAATTTTGCTCTACATGTATTTGTATCGAGCACTCCTACGATAATTTTGTGTGAAACCACTTCTATTTTTCTTTGTTTTTTCTTTGTTTACATACAAACTTTATAAATTTTGAAGCTCCCTAAGTGGGTTTTTCAGCTACAATGTAAACGAAAAAAACAAATTGAAAAGCTATAAAAATACAAATTGAAATACTATAATAGCAATAAAT
>Ga0126338_10003188_pt1 | contig 11461 bp, 12 predicted proteins | sample OrbCmetagenome_2_FD_92529 | JGI IMG/M metagenome (GOLD analysis project Ga0126338, IMG submission 92529) | Coral microbial communities from Petempiche,Puerto Morelos, Mexico - Orbicella C C metagenome | ecosystem: Host-associated > Invertebrates > Cnidaria > Coral | place: Petempiche,Puerto... | reverse complement strand
GTGTAATATTTATTAAATAAATGTGTTTTTTAGGGGAGCGTCGCTTAGAAGCAGGAGCCATGGTGCTTGCTGACAGGGGAGTGGTCTGTATTGATGAATTTGACAAGGTAAAACTAGCTTATCAGCAGTGGTTGAAATTTTGATTAAGAATTAAATTCAGCAAGGTGAAATTTGTAAATCACAAAGAAATATGAGACATGTAAGAAATAAGGTGTTAAAGGTGACAGGAATTTTCAAAATCAAGTTTGACAAATACATGAAAAGTGTCATTGAAGCGTTAAGAATTGGAGGGGCCTACATGTAGGTTCACACTGTAATCACACTCAACTGTAATATTAATGAGTTCTTATTTCAACATGGAGCGGCTAAATAAGAGTATTTCTTGAAACCAACCAAATGTTCAGCAACTCTTACTATACTGTCTGGCTGTGCTTGGCCTGCCTGCTTAGCCTCTGGTCCATTTGATCATATCAGTGTTCTTTCTTTTAGATGAGTGATCTTGATCGTACTGCCATACATGAAGTTATGGAACAAGGAAGAGTCACTATTTCCAAGGCTGGAATTCATGCCAAGCTTAATGCTCGCTGCTCGGTTTTAGCAGCTGCTAACCCAGTTTATGGCAGGGTAAGGGGCAGCTACTCCTAGTGATTGTAATCCTTTTGTCGTGGATAACAGGCAGACAGACAGATTTGGGCAGGCAGACAGTCAGAATGACAGACACACAGTAAGACACACAGACTGACTGCAGACAGACTGACTGATTGACAGACAGACAGACAGACAGACAGGGAGGGTAAGAAGCCGCTATTCCTTGTTGTTGTCATTCCTTTTTTTGTAGATAACGGACAGACAGATCTAGACAGACAGACGGCAGAATGACAGACAAACATACAGTAAGACACAGACAGATGGACTGACCGATTGACTGACAGACAAACAGACAAACAGACAGACAAACTTTTAGGGGTGGACAGATGGATGGATGCATGGATGGATAGATAGATGGACGGATGGGTAAACTGACACTTAAACGAACAAACAAGATGCAATGAATAAGCCAAGCCTGTACATGTTGTTGAAAAATCGTGTTTTAAGCCTGTTTCTATTATTTTGTGCAATAGAGGACAAAAAGCGATCATTGTTCTTTTATAATGTTTTGCTTCACCTTTCTTTTTTCCTTCATCAATGCAGTATGACGAGTATAAGAACCCCATGGACAACATCGGAATGCAGGACTCTTTGCTGTCACGTTTTGATCTGCTGTTTATTGTACTTGATCAAGTGAGTCAAGCTTGACTGATTAGTGAAATCATATTATTTACCATCTTATGTCTGCAGTCTGTGTGAGTTCTTTGAACAATTTTGAGCTGGTAAGGTTGAACCCCCTCCCGGGGTGGGTGGAGGGGGGAGGGCAGGGTTTTTTTGCCAGTTCTTAAAGGGTGTAGATTATTTTTATATTTACGTTGTTAATATTTGTAACGAGGCTGAGTACATTAATTTCATAGTGTTCTGATACTGTACAAGACAGTATATTATTGTCATTTGGTTAGCTTGAATTAAAAGCCTTGAAAGGTCCAGAGCTGTTGGTTTGTCTGTTCCTTAAGCTTAGACTAATTGACTAGTAAAAAGAGAATTACTTACACAAACAAACTTGTTTGACGTTATAAATAGATGGACCCTGACAATGATCGCAAAATCTCTGAGCATGTCCTACGGATGCACAGATACAGAAAACCAGGGGAACAAGAAGGGGAAGGTGAGCAGAGGCTCAACATTGAAATTCTCCTCATGGCCTCTTGTAATTTTTCTGTAATTTGCCACAGGAGAATTTGCTTTTTGATCTATACTTTCTTCCCTGAAAAATTTGTGAGAGAAATTGGAGGAAAGAATTACTTGTAGTAATTATACCAATTAATGATTATTGTTAATAAGAATTTCTTCAAGTCAAAGTGAAGGCATGATCAGGTTTGCAAATCATGGATTTATGTTTGGTAATAATTAGTCTGATCTGAAATTTGACTTTCATGACAATTCCTTGCTGAATCAGTAAAATAAAAAGACCTTGAGCAAAACATTTGAAGAATTGTAGCAAGGAAAATAAACCATGTTTCCAAATATTTATTTTAAAAACACAACTGGGAAACATATTGTAAACATCTTCAATGAAAACAGTGGTCCTTTGAAGGCAACTTTGTAATGCTCTCAAGGTTATTGACAACTTAAGTTCTTAAATCATTGTCATTTGCTTATTTTATTAGGGAGCAGGGGTGGCACAGTTGTGAGAGTGCTCGCCTTTCACCATTGTGGCCTGGGTTTTTCTCCCCCATGAAAAACCAACATCTCCAAATTCCAATTCGACCAGGACAGAGGACCTGCATGAAAACCAGCTAAGGCCGATGTGGCTTCCTGTCTAAATATTATAATTATTTTAATTTATTTATTAGCCTTACCGTTTGGAGTGACAACAGAGACACTGGCCACACAGGACCCTGACAGAGAGGACGAGGAGACAGACACACCCATTTTTGAGAAGCATGATGCAATGTTGCATGGACAGCGAAAGGATCGCAAGTAAGCTGAAAAGATGTGATTAAGTCCGAGGGTTCCATGTACATGTGTTGGCCTGTCATTTGTATTCCAGCCTCCTTTGAAGGAAGCCACATCTGGGCTCCCCAGATTCAGTTAGTTGTCATGGAGGAATAAAGCACGTAGCTTCCCATTCGTATGCACTACTTGTTCTGTGCCATTTGCACCAGCCAACACATGTATATTCCTTGTGGGCTGAAGCCAAAAGATACCTTTTTGATGTGTAAGTAAGATCTGAAGTAACTTTCTCTGGTTACCCGAACCCTGTTATAAACTTTGTGAGTTGTTGAACTTTTAAATACTCTTGATGTTTATATGATACCCTGATAGCAATAGGGAACAAAACGAAGCTAGAAACAAATTGAACAATTTGAATAAAAATTAATACAGTTTGGTATTGACAGTTACACCAGTATGTTATTCACCAATAGCAAACGCTGAGAAGAGGTAAGTAACAAAATATGAACTTCTATTTTCCAATTTATTTTTAGAGAGAGATATGTGTCTATGGCATTCATGAAGAAGTACATCCATGTTGCCAAGAGCATTAAGGTCAGTATATATGCTTATTCTTCAATCCCAACAAATAAACTGTACAATATAAAGAGAAAATGAAAGAAAAAAATTATACATCTCGTTAAGGAGTTATATGGTGGAGTAGCTATGAAATGAATTGAGCTGCGACGTACAAGACCCAGTGAAACGGTGAAAGAGTGAATAAAATTTCAAGGACAAATGACTTTCAGTTTGAGGTCACATACAAATGGGTTATTGACCAAGCTTGTATGGTCAAGATGGGTGGATATTGGTTCTTTTTTGTGTGTGTGTTTATGGACCGAGACAGAGTCGAGGTCCATAAATACACAAAAAAAGAATGAGGCTAATATCCAGCCTTCTTGACCAAACAAGCTTGGCCAATTATAATTTAAAGGATTTATTATATGGAAAAGGGATACTATATTTTTGCAGGAAACAGCAGGTAATCCTGAGGGGGCAATTTAATGCCGTCTTGCCAACTCAGGTAGCGGTTCATCCTGCCCGCTCACAGACCTAGCCATATAATAAAGTTACTAGGTAACTTCAAAAGAGAGTGACCATTTTCAAGACCACATAATTTCTGAGTGACCGCCATTCTTAGTTAATAAGTGGTTAATGGTCATGTATAGCTGTTTCATTTCTTGATTCTTTCTTTCTGAATTGCATATAGCCTCGCTTGACTAAAGAAGCTGCAGACAAGATCTCGAAAAGCTACTCTACACTCAGAGATCAGGAAAATGTTGGAAATGAAAAAGCTAAGGTGTGGTCAAGACAAAGTCTGTTCAGTATTTTTAACACAGTTGCAAGTAAGATTTAGAGCTGCATTATAATGACATCTAGCTTGTGATCAAGCTCACTTTTCGTCACATGTGCGAACTGCAAAAGACGAATCACAGCAAACGAGGCTAGTCAGTAAAGTGGGCAAGTTTGTGTACAGGCTATATGTTGTAACAAACTTTACATATTCTGTACACAAGCTTAGCTACTTGTGTTGTAAAATTGTTTGCCATGAAAAAGTATAGGCGTTAAGAGCTATTTAGATTTACTGTTTTGAAATAACTTCTTTGTCACCTTGTATATCTTTTCTTTTAACTGGCTGCCTGGCATTTTTAACTCTTAGGTTATTTTGGGTAGCCAGCACCAGGCTTTTAGCCAGATGACCGTCCAGGTGTCCTGTGGACAGCCACTTTTTAAAGAAAATTGTTTTCTTTTCCATATGTTACTTTGGAAATTGTTTATTTTAGCAGACCTTATAGCGCATTTTGGACTGCCACTTTTCAAATCCTGACTAAAACCCTGGCCAGCACCCTTATCATTTGTTTAATCTATAACAATTTTATTAAATTATTTCTAACTCTGGAGTGAAATAACAATATTGTTGTTGTTGTACTACTCTTTATTTTTGTTTATAGACTATGCCTGTTACTGCCCGTACCCTGGAGACAATGATCCGTTTGGCAACTGCTCATGCCAAGGCAAGAATGAGCAAAGTTATTGAAGAGGTAAATACCTTTTGTTAATTACATTATACAAATTTGAGACATTTTGCATTGGACGAAACTGTGGAAGATAACCCCATCCAAGCATTTTAGTGGCCTGAACTTTTTAAAAAAAATTTCTGACCCAATTGACAAATGGGTGGATGTCCTTCAGTATGTTATTGATGAAAGGACGAAATTTGGCTTATTCTTATTACACACACGACAGAGGACTATGCCAAACCACGTGACCTACACCCCTGCATACTAGCACCCAGCCTCCCAGACAGGTGAGAACAATGTTCACCTGATTCTTGCCATAACCTTAATCTGCAGCGAATGACACTTTACTTCCACTAAAAAGGAAAACTGTAGATTTTAATTTTTGATTACGTTGTAGGACGATGCTGATGCTGCTATTGATATGGTGTCATTTGCGTATTTCCACAAGGTAAGTTTTTTTGTGGTCAATATGATGACAATAATTATTGTAGTAATGTGTCATTAGAGGGTTTGCTAGCAAGCAATGTCAGTTAGATATTGGTAAATTGCCAAAAAAAACGCTGCAATTGTCAGAGAAACGTAGTCTTGAGTTATTTGAGTAACAAAGATTAGACGTGACGATCAAGTTTTACATGTATATCACCAACTGAGCTCTGAATGCTAAAATTTCGACAAAGTGCTGAATACTGCCGATCAAACCCTGACTTCATTTAACAGCCTGCAAATAGAAAATGTTGTAAGACAGTATTTATTGCTAAATAGGTGAATAATAGACAATAGAGGTTCATAGAGTCAGAATATTTCCTTGTTTGCATCTCTTTAAAATTTTTTGAGACCAAATTTTGTTGCCTTGTTGCTGTTCTCAGGGAGGGCATTGTCTTGTAGTTCCAGATTGTCTGAGAACACAGGCAAAATGCGAGATCACACCGGCCATTTTGTTTTTGCTTTGTTCACGCATTGTCCACTTGGTAGGGGGTGGACAATGTCGATGAGCCTGGGATAGTGAACCAATCGAAATGATGCACCCTATAGGCACATCTTTGCTTACCTCACTGTTTACATTTTTCCTGAAGGAATCACGTTAGACACGAACTGAGTACGAACGTTTAGAGCGCTTGTGAAACTTAGTAATTGTTAAAATATCTGGCTCTTTGGGTGTAATATTCGAGGAGAAATTAGCTTTAAAAAACTGCAAAATTTCTCTGTCGCAAAAAGCTTTAATTAGCTCATATTCTTTGTAAAATTTGGAGTTTTTAAACCCACGTCGCACAAAAAGTATGCAATACATCGGGCTCAAATTCCTTGAGACAGTTAATCGTGCTGTGCCCTTTCAATATTCAGAATTAATGTTTGTAGCTCTGTCAGAAACTGTATCGCTGTGCTAATGAGACAAATACTGTAAACAAAGATTCTCCTATTGTTTCCTTATTCCAAGGCCTCCTTAGCCATCAATTTAATATTTTGCTTTTTTGTTTTCCTCAGGTGGAAAAGAGGGAAAAGAACAAGAGGAAGAAAGATTCTGAAGAAGATTCAGACGAAGAAGAAGAGGAAGAAGATTTGGAAAGCCAAACAAGCCAATCACAACAGAGGACAGCCAAGACGTAAGATAAAATGATATAGAATAGTTATAATTATGATTTTCCGAAGATTTCCGACCATTTTCCGAAGACTTCCAGAAAATTGTTCACAGCTTGCGAGAAACCGTACACGTAGATTTCTTATCATTCCTCAACGTTAAACATATATTTAAAGGTTTTCACAACATCATCGACATTTTCACAGGAAAGGATCGTCGTTACGCAATAGATCCTTGTAATCAAGTTCACAAAGTTAACTGAATGGAAAGCGTTTTCACATTTATGTACATGGACCCTTGTCTGTTTAAGGTTAGTTCACACTAGCGACACAACGACATAAGAAGGAAATTATGTTGTGATGTTTGTAGTATGAACATCCTAACGTAAGACATAATAGCAAGATAACAACATGAACTTAACATCTTAAGGGGGGAAAACAGATCTTTTCCTGAAGGGAATATGTCATTATGTCGTTATTTCGTTTATGTAGTTATGTCGCTAGAATGAAACAGGCTTTTAATGCGTTCACGCCTCTACGATCCCTCGGGATTGACAACTTGTCAGCGATCGTAATGAGTTCGTAAAGATTGTTATGTGAAGAGTTGTCACTTCAACATGTCCCAGATATTTCTTGTTCAGTTTCTAATCTAATTTTCGTGTTTTTCAGCAAAACGAGCAAGTCGCAAGCTAAGAAACAAAAAGTCGCCAAGAAACCGAGAGGTGATAAAGGGGCTGACCCTTACGATTTTGAAAGCGATGAAGGAGAACAAGATACAGGAGGTAAGTTCGAAAACAACGTAAATGGGGACTTTGTTTGTTTGGTTGGTTTGTTGTTGTTTTTTATTTTTCTTTCTTTTGTTTGTGTGTTTGATTTGCCATTTTTTTCTTGTTTTCTTTTTTTTTTTCCAAGTAGACCTTTCGATCCTGTTAGAAAAAAAAGTCCTTATAAGGACTAATAGTGAGACCTTTCGATTCAAATCAAGTTTTCAGCGAAATGCTAACCAAAAATAAACGCGATCGTAAAAACTTCATTTCTAGTTGCTCAAAAGGCCTGTTTTGGCTTGGCTTGATGGCTTGGCTTTTTTGGCTTGTTGACTTGGTGGGATAGCGGAAGGAATTTACGTTTGTAAAATGTTTGGGCCTATCATTAAAGGGAGTTTGAATCTGGATAAGAATCACTGTTATGTGTGGACATGAATACCACAGGGTGAAACTCTCTGATTATGACGCTCAGAAAGAAAACATGCGATGCAATCATACGTGTAGTTGCACTCCCCCAACTACACGACAGCAAAATTGGCGTCTCGTCGGCTACTATCCACTCCAGCGCGATCGAAAACGTTTATCGTGCAGAGTGCAGATCAGTCTTCTGTTCACTTGCGACTGTAACGTTGAAAACCTTACCTTATCATGCAAAAACTGTTTTCTGATTTTTACATTGCACGATTCAGTTTCTTCCCGAAATATCAACGTAGCCCTCTGTTGCTGGAACAAAGAAACCCTTACCCTTTTCTAGACCATAATCAGCTTGATTTTGTAACCCTATTATAGTCTAGGCACCAAATACCCCTACTCTATCCCAGACTAGCTGTTTTCCATGCAGAAACTTTGTCACTATCGTAGTCCAACGTGCGCTAGTTAAACCAATATCTTACAAAGTCACTTTCGAGTTTCATTTTCTATTCTAGAACCCCGCGTGAAGAACCCTGTTTTTGGCTTTGTAAATTATACCCCCTTCTAGACCAAAACTGTCTGATTTCTATATCCTGTCCCAGACTAAACTGCCTGAAAACCACACTCTTTACAGCGACACATGCCTATATAGCTTACATAGGGGAGTACCCCCCCCCCCTGGACCTCTAACTATTTTGCTTTCTTGTACATGTTTAGCCGTTGTTGAGAAGATGAAACGCCGTCGATCCGCCAAGACAAGTGACTCTGAAGAAGCCATGGACACAACAGAAGACAAATCTCCTGTTACTCTTTCTGCTGACAGGTAAACCATACAGTGCCAAGCCCAAAATACAGATTATCTTTACTGTTCACCATGTACCTCTTTGAATGTTTGTTCTGCGCATTTGACAGTATCTTCTAAGTTTATTATATATGCTTTGTTATTATTTCAGGCAATTTGTTGATCTTTTCTTTCAAATAAATTTTGTTTTTAATACGAATACCAAGAACAAGTAATGATAGTTATATTGTAAAGAAAAATAAAATGGTTTCCTTCAGAACTTGGAAGTCCAGAATAGGCCACTTTCGGTAAATCAATATTCTAACATGGCTTCGAGGCTTTCAGGACAAAATTCTGTATTAGGTGGAGCTTTCTTTGTATCCAAGTCTCTTTCGGGAATTGAAAGACAAAAGAAAGTTACAAATTTGTAGTTTTGTCCTGAAAGTCTCGGAGCCACGTTAGAATATTGATATATCAAACGTGACCTATTGCCCACGTTGCTCAGTAAGGAAAATGGTGACCCGCGTTGACATTTATCTGCTTATCCCTTTTCAGAAGCGAGAAGCCAAATTTTATTGTGACAAACACATGAGCTATGAAAAAAAAATTCAACCACTTGTTTTCATATATCTGCCATTGGAATATTTACTGCAAAACGCACAAAGTCATTTAGGGTGTTTTATAAAGTTTAGCCTTAATAATGCAAGATTGTTTGTCATTGGCTACCATCTTGAATAGCCCATTGCAAAAACGTGAGAGGACTGGGAAAGAGTATGGTTGTTTTCCGTTTGTTTGAAAAATCTAAGATATTCAAATGAAAGATCAACTAAATTTGAGAGTCTTAAGCAAGAATAGAAGTATTTAGAGGAGGAGAATGGCAAAATGATAGCTCTTGAAATATCACCTAAAATGGAGAATTTGTATGGATTGGGTAGACGGGCCACAAAATGTTAAGGGTTTGTATGGAATTTTGCAACTTTTGCAAGGCTCCCATTTGGAAAATTTTCCGCTGAAAACTCTCAAACTTGACTGGGTAGCTTTTCATTCAGTAACATTTCGGTTGAAATGTTTAGATTTTCAATCTAATCAATATAAGAAACTCGTCCCAGTCCTCTCACGTTTTTCTTTAATGGGCTATTCTTAATATTCCGTAATCATAACCATTCTTGTTTTTCCCTTTATTTTTACCTCTGTAATGTTTTTCTTAAACAATATTCTAAGATTTACTTCAATTGCAGAGGGTTGAACGGGTTTTGTTAAAACTGCTTACATGTTCGTGTTTTCCAGACTCGCTGAATTCAAAGCAGCCTTGTCAGAAGCCTTCTCATCAGCGCATACCCAGACGTTACCTCTGTCCACCGTCAAGGACTCAGTGAGGCGTGACAAGACTTTCAGTGATGAAGAAATCGACTCTGCGTTACAAGTCATGCAAGATGCCAATCACATAATGGTAGCAGATGAAAATGTGTTTCTTATCTAAAAATCTGCTCTCAACAAAGACCATACATGGTCTGTTATCAACCATGCATATTGTGCATTTGTTTAAATTCCTTCTGTAATCTTACGTATAGTTCGGTTGAGTGCGTAAAAATGTGCAATTGTACAGGTAGTTGTTAACTTGACTAGTTTGTCACGTAAAAGGTTTGCATCGACATGACACTTCATTGAAATTGTTTGAAGTGGATTCCACTTTATTAATAGCTTAGATATACTTAGCGTAGTCGTTTTCAAAACTTTCTCTTCATGGTAGTTTAGATATAGTAAACGTTTTTGGTGAAAGGAAAAAAATCTCTGCTCTAATTGCTAAATATGAGCAAAGTTGTTGTCTTGTTCGAAATCTGGCTCGCTCTTCTTTGAGAAGAATTTCACTGCCTGTTTTGTGTTGCAAGAAGTCCTGTCATGGCAGGTTTTTTTGAGATAGGGGAATTTGCTCGTTAAAACGGAGAAGTCGTTTCTATAGAGAGCTTTATTCGTGAAAATGCTTGCTTCATACGTTGAAGATTTGTTCAATATTTCCGAACTAGTGGTTATCGCTGATTGCTGTGGATATTGTACCGTTGTCATGGATTGTTCATTGTATGTCCTAAACTTCTGAATTAGCTTATTGTTGTATTGATGTCCATTTGTAATAAATAAAGTTACTTGGGGTTGTAACTTAGCGAAGACAATTTATTCAAGACTCTTTTGAATGTATAATATGAAGTAAACTGGAGGTGTTGCAGTCTTTAATGTCGTTGGGTTCTGAGGTTCTGTGTCGAGTCTAACTTGAAAACACAACACTCTTTTTATTGTACGTATTTATGCTATGTTTAAAATTGTTTGGACCTAGCTTTCGTATAATTTTAAAAAAGCCACAATTTCTGCCTGGGTGTTACGAAGTCTGTTTATTCAACGCCATTTTCCTCTGCCTGAAATGCTCCAAACACTGTTCTGTCTGTTCTGTTGTGTTTGAATGCCCAATCAATTTTTCCATGGTTTTAAATTCAGGACTCCGACTGCTCCAGTTGTCATTGTCCATGTAATGTTAAAAGGTGGAAACTGGTTTATCTAATTAAATTTCTTAGACTCAAAGTGTTAATTATCCCAAACGTTTCGTAAAAATACTATTGTTTGATTATAACAAAACACGGCTGTCGCCAGCGAATTTTCTCTTACAACAGTACAATTGTGCAGTATTGTACGTGCATGCACCTACTGTGGGATAACAAGTCTATTTGAAAGGCTTGCTCCGATAGTATTTTTTCTCTTCTCGTTTTAAATTCTCTTCCACAAGAACAGAAGAAGAATTCAAAGTTTCGCAATGGACAAGACAACGGACCATTACCCAACTGACTGGGGAAAATGGGCAAGTTAAGGCGTGGAGAAATGACTGTGATATCGACTGTGTTGATGAAAGCATACTGTTTGACGGCGACAAAACTGACCTCGAGGTATCCAGAGATCACACAGGGTTGGAAGGAAATTCAAGACGACGACGAAACAAAAAAGCGATAACGAACGGGACAAGACTTCATCTTTCCAAACAAAACTATTTCTGGTTGTTGAAGGAGTCACAGTTCGTCACCTCGCTTAGACAAGACTCGACGCCAGGTCTCAAGCATGTTCCTTGTTTGGAATGTATTTCAGAACAAGATGAGTTAAGGTCTAACGATGGACGCGAAGGCCTGAACGAAAAAGTCAAATTGCCAAGTATCGTTACTCGCCAATTATCATTACTTACTCGAACCAAACTAAACCAAGAGACAAAGCCAGGAGCATGGCCGCGGAAATATCTTTGCCACCTTTAACGAGAAAGCGTTTGCCTGCTAAACGCTAAAACGCTGTTG
>Ga0126338_10003187_pt1 | contig 11461 bp, 7 predicted proteins | sample OrbCmetagenome_2_FD_92529 | JGI IMG/M metagenome (GOLD analysis project Ga0126338, IMG submission 92529) | Coral microbial communities from Petempiche,Puerto Morelos, Mexico - Orbicella C C metagenome | ecosystem: Host-associated > Invertebrates > Cnidaria > Coral | place: Petempiche,Puerto... | reverse complement strand
TTTTTTTTTTTTTTTTTTTTTTTTTTAATTTTTATAATTTTTTTTTTTTTTTCTTTTTCGTCGCGTTGGGTCTGGTTTTTTTTTTTTTTTTTTTTTTTGATTGGGAAACGTGTTTCATGTAAAGAGTTATTTAGACTAACAAAATTTCCACTTCTCATTTTAGTGAAGAAAATCTATTTTTTGGCGAGAATAAAATGGAACCTCTTGTTATGTTTTCCGCGCAGACCCCTTTCTTTTCACCAGAACCACACCCCGGGACCTCGTACCCTGGGACCCCGTACCACGTAGACCGGGTTTCCGGCCCCGCGTTTTCCATTTAGCTCTCCATATTCAGGGTGTGCTGCACTTGCAGCGACTGACGAGTTTCAAAACGAGAAGAAAAGAAAAGAACTTTGTGCGTGTCACTACAGACAGTGGGTGGGACCACTTTATAGGTCGACGATTATTGGCGATTTATTGCATCAAAATAAAGGATCGTAAACTGAAACAACAATGAAACGAATTTTCATCAATTTAGTGGAAATAGTTGCGATATAAATGGTCAAAACCTACAAGAGGCAAACGAATCGATGCCGAGTCGAAAACATAACGAAATTGAATAACAAATACATCAAAAACAAAACCAGCGTAAATACTACGCTAAGATGTAACATTCAAGATTCAATGAAATCATTCTATTCATGAGCTGAGTTCAGTTACAGAGTAACGGGGCTTTATTTTCTTCCATCAGGAAGATAACATACAACATCGGTACAGAAAATGCTGCACGGCACTGGGTTTATTAGTATGATTATCTTCAAGCGATTTTGATCTTTTTTTCTCGTTAACATAAATACTAGTGAGATGAGTTGAACTTTGTTCCAGTTCCGCTCACGTGAACAAAATTCTGTTAGCTCAATACTTGCACGTATTCAGCAGAAAATATTATTAAAAGCAAATTAAGGTCGTAACACTTCAGCTTTCGTTTCATAATCTTAAACTCTCCATAAAAATAAAATAAAACAAGAATAACATTTTCTATCCTGTAGCCTCGGAAAACAACAACATCAGGAAATTTGTTAAAAAAGGAACTTGCAACCTATATTAAAGCACATAGTCTATTATTGAGTCAAGTTAGCTAACAAGGAAGTTTCATCAATAACAATGGCTGTTTAACGTTTATCTGGAACTTGTTGCTCTTTTAACATCATTTGTCACTATAACCTCCAGCAGTGACAACGAATTAAAACAGTCAGCTAGTACTGGTCATGAGCAAACACGACTTGACTCGTTGATTTGCAATAAAATTGTACGTGCAGAACAAAACACCGTAAAAGCTTTTCTTCGTTTAGTTTCCACGGAAGCTGAGCAAACTAATAATTACGGTATCAGATTAATCCATCTCTGATTGCACCACTTCCCAAAGCGTTAGCTGTCAGTGCCTCAATAGAGCGGAAATGCCAACTGAAACTGTAACCGATATTCGGGTAAGGTCAACATTCCTTTGAGTATTCTCAGCGATATAAGTAATGTAAAGCATCTCTCAATCATTCAATTTCTTGTACAAGGATATCAGCGAACATGGAGACCAAGAGCGCAAAGGGATCGTCTGTTGTCCTCTTTGGCTTGTCATTCAATTTGATTCTGACGTTGGCTTCACTTGGTTTCACGTGCTATTCATTGAATCGATTTGATTCGCGTCTAACAGTAGTTGAACAGGATTTGCTAACTACAAATAGTCCATATCGGCTTGCCGAAGGCGTGATTGTTGAGCCAACATCTACGCATTCACCTCTAAGTGGGCCGCAAAAGGAGAACAATGTCGCCAAAAGAGCTGTTGATAATCCATCTATGTGCCGCAAATGCAACAGCGCCTGTCCAAACCTGAATGTACAGCAAAGTGTAAGTTGTTCTTTATATATTGGGCTTATCTATTTCGTATGGTTATTTCCGTGTTCCAAATATCGACAGACGGTTCTGAGGTTTTTGATGGGTTTGTTTGTTACCCAGATATTTAACTAATTGTCTCGCTCAGTTGATTGTTTTTTTCCGAATAAAATTAACCTGAAGGGAAAGTTATATTATTTATATAACAAAATTTATGAAAAAAATTGGTCACTGGAAAGTTCAATTTTTTTACACAAGTGAGATACATACATTAAACTCGTTCCAAGTGACCTGAAGAAATAAAAAAGTGCAAATAGGAAAAAACAACAACAACAACAAAAAGATAATGTGGTGGGAAAAAAAAAATAGAAAAAACTCACAGTCCTTTAAATTTTTCGTGTGGGCACGTTTTAGACTGAGTTGCAGTAAGGAGGATAAAGTTGACATTATCAAGGTCTATTTGAATTCAAGCATATGATTATGATGATTCTGACATTAGCTAGAAGCCTTCCTACAAAGTTAATAAAGAATTGCATTTTATCTTCCTATTACAATGTAGCGTCTAAAAACAGCAACATCAGGAAGTCGTAATTCGAAGAGGATCCGTGTTGTCAGGGTCAAGAGTCAAGCTTAAACGGAATGACATTTAATATAACTAGTAGGGGAATCCTTGTTTACAGTATTTTCCTCATTGCCATATACGCAGGTTCTAATGTAGCTCCAAACAAATCAACTCTGAATGTTGAAAGGCCATAGCAATATTAATTCTGCCACTGAGTTTGGAGCTGATGTATTGAATACTTTTAGTACGACTCGGGTTTAAAACTCAGAACTTTACAAAGAATGTATGAGCTCAGTAGCGCTTTTGCCACCCGGAAATTTTGCAGTTTCTGAAAGACAATTTTTCCTTGAATAATACGCCTAAAGAACTAATTTCACCTTGTATTAAGTTTTACTAGCTCTTTAACTGTTTGGAATCAATTCATATCTAGCATGTTGTCTTTCGTAAGCAAAGTTGTATGCTAATGAGCCAAAATATAAACAATGACTTCGCTATAGCTGACTATAGGCTGGCATAGATGTTTAGCGGGATTCTGAAACTTTGAAAGGCATTGTTCTCCGACGGGAATTTTATTAGACGTATTATGCGTCTAGATCTATAGGGAAAGTAAGACGTATTCGATTATAAACCTAACACGAATTTGAACGAGCCTACGTGTATTGTAAGTTCTCAGATGTATGTTTCGTCTAAGTTGTTACGAGGTGAGTAAAACAAACGAAATTAACTAAACTGCAAATCCGCTAGAATGAAATTTGTAATCAAGTGACCGACATATGCTCTTAAAAAAGGTTGTTGTCGAAAATCACCGCGCTCGTTTTTGAGCTATTTAGTTAAAGTAAATTAAGGAAGTTGTTTCTTCACAAGTCATTCTTTTTCGGGAACATGGCCAAAACTTGAACAACTGGGCACTCGATCCTTTGATAATTATTATTGAGGACTAAGCTTATAACAAGCTTGTTAACAACCGATCGAAGTGTAAGCGCTGCAACGTACGGTCTACAAACTGAATGTTGTCAGCCACCTGTTACGAACCGATGATTCACGAACAGCCTGTCTGTGTGGTCCCCTGGAATAGCACAGGACGATTAGCTCTATCTATCAAGTACATTAGCAAACGATGTGCAATCAGCTACTTAGATGTCAGCAACGTATTTATTGCTATCACCTGGAAAAAGCAAAAAGCAAGGAAAGGCCTGTTCTGAGGCAACAGTGGTGGCTTCAAGCCATCTTAAAACCTTTATTTTTTATCTTTCCACTCCGCAGAACTTGACGGTGAAAGGTAGTCAGGAAAAGATAGTTTGCGTGGAAGGTAAGATTTATGTGATGGTATATTCTTCTTTCAGGGCAGTGGTTCGCCTACATCTAGAGCTTGTCTTTGTTCACACTCGAATGGGCGTCAGGCTATTGAATTTTGCTACCCATTCGTGTCAAACTTCAATGCTCTTATGGTGAGTGTCCGGAGGAAGGCACAGGTAATATAAGAACGGTATTACCTTTATGCATTTATAATGAAGTCCTGCTAACTTGTGATTCCTTTTTTTGCTGCATCTGAAAAAGACCGCATGCTTCTCAGGTTTGAAATCATGGACAAGCCATTATCACTCACTTAAACGAGTCACAAAATCGTACATTGGAGATGGATGTATACTGACTAAATAAAACACAAAACCTCATTTCAGAGACCTCGTAAATAATTTCATATTATCCTGTAGGACCACGAGGGTTACGGGGCCTTCCCGGTTCACCTGGACCTACTGGTCCCCCGGGCCCTTCCGGACCAAGTGGTAAAAGAGGAAGAAAGGGAACTGTGGGTCCCCCTGGACCCCAGGGAAAACGAGGCAGCAGAGGATTACCAGGACCCCCCGGACCTGTAGGCCCGTCTGGTAAATCAACACAACGTGAAGCAAGTCCTAGGAATGGACGTCAGTTAGGTAAGATCATTTGTCCCGGAGATAAAGCTGTAGTGTAGTGTGATGATTATGCAATTGCATACCTATTGTTTTTTTTTTTTTTCAGAGTCACCGCACTTTATTGCAAAGCCCTCTCCTTCCGTGACGGTGAAAGAGAAACAAAACGTGATATTACCCTGCAAAGCAGCTGGATTCCCTCCGCCGGTGATCACGTGGTATAAGGATGGTCGTTTGATGAAAGAAGAAAGAAAACAGTTTAAGAAAAGAAATTTGGAAATAAAGAACATTTCGTTTGAAGATAATGGCATCAACACTTGCACAGCGGAGAATCTGTTGGGCAGAGTTCAGTTATCAGTTAATGTAACTGTGAAAGGTACTTACGACATTGAAATTAACGAACGTAATTACCTCAGCATAACATTTAAAACATGCGATCTCGTCCTGTTTGGACAAACAGTGACATACTTACTACTTCTAATGGTTATTATGAGGGTTTCAATGGGGTTAACCGTTAGCCGTAAAACGGGCCAAATTTGCTTTTAGTCATAAAAATTGGAAAATTCTAACCGTTAGCCCTAAAAACATAGAAAGAGAGTCTCAATATCTGTTGTTAAGGGTTTTTTGTTTTGTCACGTTTCTCCCTTTATTTCGCGCCACTTTTGCGAGTTGATGGGTTCGCTCAGTTCTCCGTCATGGCTTGGCTTTCTTTCAAAAGTTTTTCGATATGTCTGCAAACAGCACTCTTTAAAACAATGATATCAACTACTAAATATTTCGTGAAGAATCGAATTAAGCGATGTAGAAAAATGAAATAGTCAAAGAAAGACCCACAGCAACATAACGTTGTTTAACAAAAGAACAGAAAACCTGAAGATCTACCACCACCAGAACTAGATGCATACTTTTCAGTAATGGCATTCGGTTGCTTGTATCTAAGAACTTTCGCTTATCATATGCAACTCGACATTTCACTCGTTCGCTCAGTCGGGAGATGTCGAGCTGAGCACGAGAAAAGAAATTCAAAATCTATGTGCGCCCATGTATTATTCTATATCGATTTCATAATTTTTAACTTGCGGATTTGACAGTATCTCAGTCTCTGTGATGTAGCAGCTCAAAATCAAACAAACTTACGAGATCCGTCTAAGCAGAGGGCTTGCATAAGCAAAACGAATCGGAATGTATAGAAGTATTCTTCCTTATTAAGGCGCCCAATCGTTGCACAAAAAAATATGTTAACTAAAATCTTGTTTTACATATGCTTATTTCGTCTTTCTCTGTTCCGTCTGTTCGATTTGCAGTACCAACAAAATATAAGACAGAACCAAAGAGTTCTGTTATTGCTTACAAGAACTGGGACACAATTATCAAATGTGACATCTTTGGCTACCCTTCACCTGTGATTACATGGACAAGATCACGCAAGGCACTTCCAGTCAACAGACATGTCATTGATGGCAATACACTTACAATCAGAAACACGACGGAAGATGATGGTGGTGCTTATGTTTGTCAGGGAGCTAATGAACTGGGGAGTGTGATGGCAGTGATATGGATCTTTGTAAAAGATGTTGGTAAGCTTAAGGTAAAGGAAAATAGTATCGTGAAACTAAAAGCGGTTGTAATTGTACTGTGATTTGTCTCTTTAAGTGAATCCCGTCATTGTGTCAAGTCCTTCCAATGAAATTCAAGTGCAGAATGTTGGCGATACTGTCAAGTTAAATTGTTCTGCTCGTGGCCTGCCGTTACCTAAAGTCAAATGGTTCAAGGATGGGCGACTTGTTATTTCTAAAGCGAAACATGACGTCACAGATGTAATTAAGAGTGAATTTGTGATTCATCGCTTCAAGCCTAGTGACGCTGGGATCTACAAGTGTCTAATTTATAATGATAAGAATGGGACAGCCGAAGCCAACACATCTTTGAGTGAGTAAACGATTAACTTTGTTTTGCTTAGCGGTAGAAATCGAAAAACGTTTTTTTTTTTTTAAGTTTTTCACAAAAATACAAGCACATTAAATAGTATCAGACTCTTCTTTACAAGATGTAGATGTGCTGTTAAAGAACGATTTACAATTATAAAACTAATATACTGTAGATGACTTGTTGTTGTATAGATGACTTGTTGAAGAGACCTCAGTTACATCAGTTGGTGGTTTTGTACTTGAGTATCGGAGGCTACCCGCTCATAAGCGGTTGACCAAACAATTGACACCGCAAAAGTTGTATGAAAAGTCTCAAAGTTTAACCACTATAGCTTGAATGTTGTTTTAATAAACAAAGTTTGACATCAGCTCGGCACTTTATGCCGACCTATTGCCTTGGCGAAATAGGGTTAGTTAATATCAGAACTGAGAAGTGAATATTGTTTCTCACGCGTTCTCATTGGCCAACTTGGTGTATTTTTTTTTACCTCCGAGTAGAGATTTTGAAATTTCCAACCCTTTGTTGGTTTATTGTATATTAACCAAAGCAACTTTTTGGTCCGCTAGTTATTCAGCTTGAGTGGTATATTCTAGAACAATTATTCACCTGAGTGTCAGTGAAAGCGGGAATATCAACGACTATTCGCTTCCACTTCAGTGAATAATTGCTAAGTATTCATCATTTTATTTTCATTCGTGTTTAAGCAAAATGAACTTTAAACAGACGATGGGGAAATGCGATTACCCAAAATACCTATCGATGTTATGACGTATGCTTATAATCACGTTTATCATGCAGAACAACCTTTCTCGAAGCAGCGGTACATGTAGATAATGGCTCCTTGCTAGCAAACCTAAGTCATTAGCCGAACAAAACATTTTTTTCCCTATTATAATCCCATTAAATTAAACCATAACCAGGATTGTAGACTAACCCTAGGCAATAGTTTATTGTAGTCCATGTATTGATTTATTATCTTTGCAAAATTCAGTCATATGTCATTGGGCAATTCAGAAATTAATGCACAAAAGCTTCCTGCTTCCGAGATTAAAGGGACAACATGTTATGTCGGACAGTCCGTGTGGCCGCTTTCTACTTTTATGTTCATATAAACAATCTATCATTAAAGGAGGTCACTCCAAACAAACAAACAAAAGAGCGCAAATAAAAAGTCTCGCACTACTAAGTTTGGCTAGGCAACGAACTTTCAGCCTCTGAAGTGTAGGTTTTCCTGATGAAATTCTTCTCCGGCTAAAGAGGCCCAAAAATTTCACATCGTCGCCGACATTTTAAACAGTACTGAGCAACAAGACCGTGTTTTCGTGACTTCATTCCTCCCAAGAGATTTTGTCCATGGCTTCCGACAAGCCTTTTACTGTATAGCTACCACTCTAGGTTATGGCTGCCCTTGAGCTGTATTATTTCGAGCCAAACGTGCTCCAAACCCCGAAAACGATAGCAGTGAAGGTAGTATGCTTTTTGGAGTGTCGTGATTTTTGTCATCACTCGACAGAAATTCAATGGTTTGTTTCCTGTTTAAAACAAAGAGTTGTCCATGATAAAGAACCACTGTTTAAGTTAACAAATAAAGAAGCCTAAGCCGTGTATTACACTGTTGTAAAACACGACGGGCATTTGAAGCGCGAGGGAAATGTAGAAAACAAGACCGCAGGCGAGTGTTTTCTACATTTATCGAGTGTTCTCAAATGTCCGGAGTGTTTTATCACAGTGTAAAGCACGGCCTAGACTTCTTCATTTGCTTTATGATCTAGAGGTGATGTGACGAAAAATAATAAAACAAGGTTTTTCTATGTTTTATTGGGTTTTTGATCAAGCAGAGCGCGCTTAGGGTCCTATCTATATTATAAAGATTTTCTTACCTACCAACCGATCAAACTTAGTTAAAAGCACCCTGTTCCCTCCAGTTGTAACCACCTTATTATAGTGCTAAAATGTTATCAAATAGGTTTTTAATGGGGTTAACAATTTATTTTAAGCCTTAGCCAATTGCGGTGATCCTGGTGTCCCATTGAACGGACAAAACCGCGGCTCGCGACACTGGACTGGGGAATCTGTTTCGTTTATTTGTCATCCGGGATATCGCTTGATCGGACCGACCACTAGGGTGTGTCTGTCTTCTGGTAACTGGAGTGGTACCCAGCCTTCATGTAAGTGAATGTACAACGTAAGCTATGACAAACAGCTATCGTGCTACCTACTAAAGTATGTTGCGTTTTCAATCACACATGATCTGACAGCAAAGTATAGATAAAAACGTTGTTTCAGAATAATAAACTCTTACTAACAAAGCGCTAGAGCCGTACAGGGAGATATATGTCCGAGGTCGTGGTAGTACGGAAGGAGAGCAGCGAGGTACGCACTAAAAAGACCGAGGGCCAATAATTGGCAGTACATCTCGAGCAAGCTGGGTTAGAAATTAGGTTGTTATATGGCACAAAATCAAAATACATGGCTCATGACTGCTTCCATAGAAAAGGTCCATATGGGGGAAATCCTGGCAAGAAAGAAACAGTCAAAACGCTCTGATTTACCTCAAGACTTCCCTGCCATATAATAATAGGTATTAGTATAAGTCTACTAGCATTCTATCACGAATGCTGTTCTCCGATAGGCTAGGCTACTCACTATCTAGTCTGTGATGGTGAGTAGCGTAGCAGTGTGCGCTTGTTAACAAAATGACGGCCATTTCTTTGCGTTTCGAGTTGTCTGTGAGGAGGATTTAGATAAAGTTTTGAAGGACTAGTAGATTTATACTAAAATTATTAGGTTATTCGCTCTCGATTTCTATCGCGGTTTCTATCGCGTGATAGTTGATTTCGTTAGAAATCTCGAGCTCATAATCTAATTGTTAAATTCGTACTGTCCTGCTCACAAAATAGAATCACCTGGTTAACGGGATGTATTCTTGGTTTGGCAGTTTCTCGGACATTTTTTTTTTCTTAATTTTGCCATTTTAAATAAACCGTTGCGCTCAGATAAAATCCCTTGTAAATGGATTTTTTTTTGTAATATATTACCGCTCATAAGCATGAGTCACATTCTGGTTCTATTGCCGTGAGCTCGGGTTGTCTGTAGTACACAACGAGCTTTTCAACCAGCAAGGATGTAGGGGCCATTCTACATATTGCTATGCAAACTTACCTTATCCTGTCTGTTAGAGGGCAAACACTGGAAAGGGTTTTACTCTTGTGAAGAAGAGTTCATTTATACTGCCAAATAGATCCTTGTATACGGCGGTTGCACCCGCAGTACAAGAGTCAGTCAAAATCCCAAACGACGCGAGTTAGCTAGTCTGCTCAAGTTACTTTGGTCCCTTTTAATACTTGATTTGAAATTTCTGGGTTTAATTAACTTGACGAGGAACAACACATTTTGTTCAGAACAACACTACTATTCTCGTACCTGGCGACATTCGGCAAACCACAAGCCAGTTGCTGGACGCGAGCGACTCAGCTGGTTTGGCGCCAAACTGGAAATTTTAGAAATACGGATGGTCACACATTGCCAGTAGCTAAAAATATTTACTCTATATCCTGGCTTGTTAACGGACAGTCATTTATCGTTACAAATTTTCGTTAAGGGGAATACCTCATATAAGCTGTCTCCTATGTAGTATTCAGGTAGTCTGTTAAGAATGGAGTTATGAACCTCGACTTCAAATGTGTTTAAACCTTTTGACATCTTGTGGTTAATTTGCACGGCTGATAATATGACCATTAGAAGCTGTTTTCTTTCTGTCGTAATATGTTTTCTTTTTCTTTTTTTTTATGTCAATACACGCCACTGCTCTTTTTAATTAAGGTCGCAGAATTTGTCCCTCACTGAAAAGACTGGAGAACGGTTTTATTCACGGACAGCAACTCTGGGAAGGAAACCATGTTTCTTTTACATGTAAGCCTGGTTATTGGCTTACAGGACCCACGGAACGTAACTGCTTGGAAAATGGTACCTGGACAGGAGATCAGCCTCTCTGTGTTCTACTGGGTAATGTACAATGATAAACATAAAGTTAAAAAATCAGTCAATACTAAACGAGGATTAGCATGTTGGAAGAATTTTTAAGACCGATTTTTGAGTAATCTTCCGAAGATGAAAGGTTTAGTCATTAGACAACGAAAACTTCGGTCCATGCCAGAAGCCGCGGATCAATTCTCTCTGTCACTTCTCCCTCCCCACCCCCTTCCCCCTAATCCCAGCAGTATTAATTTCAACTTTGCAACGCTTTGTGGAATCACACGGAGATGGCGACAAGTTGTAAGCCTCATTTCTATAAGTTCAAATCTTAAAAGCAATCTCGAGATTAGCTCAGTGAACTGCAATCGAGTTGGAGTTCACCTTCTGTGCGTAGCCACTTTTCTAAAATACCCAGTTTTTCGAACCCACATCGCTTCAGGGAATATCTGAATAAAAGTTAAAAAAAAAAAAGTTTTATTTGAAGATGGTAGTCGCTTATATCATCACTTATCCCTGATGATCACTCCAGTAAAAACCGGTTTTCTTGACACATGCCTTGATATAAAGGAATTATAAGTCTTGATGGTTGGTGGTTAACCTCATTATGACCTTCTAAAGTGGTCTGCAAAGACTACAGGCTATGTATGTCTCAAAATTCATATTCCGGTAAGTAGATCCCTGTGCTATGACCTCTTTCAAGCGACCACCTACACACCAGGCTCAATATTGACTGTAGCTAAAATGGAGGCTGCTGCGAAGAAATACCATTGAAAACTTAATTTATGCCGATTGTAATGGAAGATTCTCCGAAATTGGCTAAACTCCACGTAATATAACATGTTTTTTTTTTTTCTTTAATGCCGAATCCAATGTGAAATTACCTGTATGCTTTAAGCAGCGAGTAAAATTATATATTATGATAACATTTTTCAAGCCAAAAATGAAACAGGCTCCAATATTATTATTCAGGTATTATCACAAATTTATTCAGGCCGAGCTGCTTAAGTCTTTATTGGTCGGTAGCTTTCATGTAAAGCTAAGAAATTATATCTTTACTGAAAAGTTTCCTTCTTATCTTAAAGGAATGACCATATATTCAAACATAATTCCGAGCGATGGCTTCCTCCACAGTCATCTCAGTCGGTTTTTGGAACCAGCTGTAGGTTCACATCCATATTGGAAACTGTACTACCGCGCCTCCCATCACGGTTGGTCTTCAAGT
>Ga0126338_10003186_pt1 | contig 11467 bp, 1 predicted proteins | sample OrbCmetagenome_2_FD_92529 | JGI IMG/M metagenome (GOLD analysis project Ga0126338, IMG submission 92529) | Coral microbial communities from Petempiche,Puerto Morelos, Mexico - Orbicella C C metagenome | ecosystem: Host-associated > Invertebrates > Cnidaria > Coral | place: Petempiche,Puerto... | reverse complement strand
CCATTTTCGTTTTGATTCCTCCCAAATGTCTTCGACATCATGCCTTACTGAAGTGACATCAGTCTGTATAGCATCCAGTTTTTTCTCCAGCTCTTCGAGCTTTTTGGTGACTTCATCTCCACCACAGACATCTGTAAACGTACATACAGCGCCTTGAATTGCTGAGGCCACGCTTACAACTAAGCCAATAACGCTGAGGGGGTCGACTGCGAATCTCTTCTCTCTCGCTGCTGCGTCACTATTGTCAGCGAGGATCTCATTGCTGAGGATTTTGCATTCCACGTGTGGCCTATTTATGAGGAAAGCCAAAAAAATGAGCAAATGGAGGCTCTCTTTGGCAGCCATTGCACTGGTAGGACCTGCAATCAAAAACACAAAGTGTTGGGAAACTGGATGGCTTATTTTATTAAAATTTATATCAGTGGATGATGCAATTCAAGAGTTTTCATTGGCTTAGCCATCACCTTGCGGTATTTAATCATCATGTTCTGTTACACCATGTTCTGCAAATATGTTAAGCGTGGGCGTCATTACTTGGGGCGTTTTCATCTCAGTTTTCTATATTTTGGGGACGTTTTTAATAAAAAAAAGTTATTTTACTCTGCGCTACGCGCCTCGTTGACTATTAATTTAACAAATAGATTCTATGTTGCCGTGTGTCTGTTCAGTAATAGATCACGTATGACGTCAAAGTGTGCCAAGAACAAAAAGGTGAATGCGAGGCGATAGCTGAGTGTGTCAAGGGGATAATAATTGTGAAGAATTCTGACACAACACCCTAACCGTATAGCAAAATCAGTTCATTAATTAATTTTTTCCATTATTGTGCGTACTGGAGGCGCATTGGCCTCATTGTTAGTGCGCTCGTCCCCGGATGGAGCGGTCCGGGTTCGGGCCCTGGCAGGAGAAACTGTGTTGTGTTCTTGGGCAAAATACTTAACTCTCACAGTGCCTCTCTCCACCCAGGAGTATAAATGGGTACCAGCGAATTGTTGGGGAAACCTAACAAATTGCGGGGGAGTGACCTGCGATGGACTAGCATCCCATCCAGGGGAGTAGAAATACTCCTAGACGCTTAATGCTACAGAAACTGGGATAAGCTCCGGCAGCTATGAGCCAGTCGGCTCCAAGGTTTCACTTTTTTTGTTATGCTTAGGGCACACCCAACAATTTCTTAGGGAATTGTTGTTAGGGAAGTTAAGCAATGACGACGTCGACCCCGAAAACAACGCCTAAAAAAAAAAAAAAATTATATTTTATCTTACTTCGAATTTGCGTTCGCAAATGTCTAGATCTGTTCAGTGCCCTTAAATATGTAACGCCAGCGTTCAATTCCAAGTTAAAATACGAAAAATTGGCCGCCGTCGTTCGCGTTCTCCAAAATACGCAGAACTTAGTCATTTCACGTTGTTGTTGTGTTCCATCAATGAGAAAAAAAGTTATCGATAATGTAAAGAGAACCTTCGCTGAACTCAGTAGAGCTTGGAACACAGTTGAGGGTAAGCACGACACTTAAACAATACGCTTAATAGAGGAAGAAGGTGAACAAAGTGAACTTATCATGAATCGACGAACTTCAAGAATTGGGAGGCAGCGTGGCCGAGTGGTTAGGGCACGGTCTTGAAATCCGGAGGTCGCGGGTTCAAGTCCCGCTATGACCACTAAGCTGGAGTTGTTTCTCGGTAGACCCTAGTTCAAGTCCTCGGTCATGCTTGTTAATAGCCAACTGGTCTGCCTCCCGCCAGTTGGGATTTTTAAGCCTATCACGTTTAGTTGATAAATTTGTTTCCTTCATTTTAAATGGCACGCCTGTGAACTAGCTATAAACAACAACATTTGAACATTTTTTTTTTGTATAATGAGGCAGCAGCCAGAGAAGCTCAACACGTGAACGAACAGATTCAAATCGAGAAGAAACAGAGAAGAGGCAATCAGAATGGAACAAGAAAGAGTTCAAAGTTTGATAGAGCGAATAAACGAGAGAAAAGAAATCAAAAGAAACAATATTTGAAACTCCTAAAAATCTGCACAAAGTCTAATGGAATTACAAAGTAATGATTAAGACCCAGTAGCAGCTTTGCGCAAGACTTCTTAAGATTTAGATACTACGCTACTCGAAATGTGATATTCAATGAAACGATACCGATCAATAAACTGAAGCCTCTTTTACCGATCATAAACTGTAAGAAGCACTTATTTATTTTTTTATTAAAGTTCGCGTTTGAAAAGTGAAAATCGATTAACAAAACTCCAGTAAATCTCGAACAGAACTCGAGTAGATCTCGAAGTGTTTCCGGTCTCAATTCGTGAGATTTCTCCGAAAGCTTCTGAAAAGTCACGGAAAGACTCGCCAACTTACACGACCAGTGATGACATACTGGTGACTGGCTTCAGCCATTAACCACCAAAAAACTATAAAATCATCTTTGAACTAAATTTTATTCCTTAGATCTTAATTCCCGTTTTTAATTAACAATTCCGATACGAGATTCTCAATTTTTGTAAGGAATCACTTTCTTTAAAAGTAAGGGAGCTTCAAGAAACGACGGAGGCGAACGGGAGGTAAAACGTCTCAAAAGGTTTAATGAGCAAAACTGATCGCACGTACGTTATACATTACGGCAAAAAAAAACAAAAACAAAAAACAAAAAAACAAAAAAACCAAAAAAAAAAGATAAATTTGTCTAAAGTCAAATTTGTCTGAGGCCAGATTTCTTTAACTTCTGAGTATCCAGCGGGGTTTGAACCCACGACCTTCTAAATACCGTGACAGGTGAGATACTCATGTGTTATGGGAAACTCATGGTCGGCCAGGCCGCACAACTGGCCGGGTTCTCATATGTCAAGACTTCTCTTCGAACTTGAAGATTCAGCGTGAATTATAAATTTAAAAAAGTTCGTTATACATTATGGTACATTTCTTTTCCGTCCTCTGAGATGAGGGCAAGGGGGACTGACTAAACTGGGAAGAAGGATGTGAAAGATGTGAATGTAAGATGATGAAATTTTCAGTCTACCTGCATATATAGCATTCCTAACTTAAACGCGGTTCCCACCAACATAGTTCATGTATAGTTTGCCCACACTGTACAAGTTTAACAAATAGTCGCGAATCAGCTGATAATTTATATATACATATATATTGCGCCAATTTCTAAAAGGTTTCTCCAGATATATAGTGGAAAAATGCTAACGGTCTTTCAATCTACAGCTTCATGAAAACATAAAATAAGCAATGGCTATAAAATTTCTGTGTAGATGTATATTGTAGCTTAGTTAAACAATTTTACCGAAGACAGGTTTTCTAATCAAGTATCCTGCGACACATATTCATCTCTTTTATAATTGTCGGTTTGATTCAGCGACTCATTCAGTCTTTAAAAATGTAGCATTACTCTAAGTGGAGTACAAGAAAATATAAATATTATGAAATGTTTCTTTGCCAACGAATTTTTCACATTTCCTACCTTTCTTCTTGGCCCTCTCAAAGAAATAATGGCTTCATTCACGAGATGTCGAGACAAATAGCTGTGCAGTGAATAATTGATTATTGTTTTGTCCAATGGAATATTTACCACCAGTTCCGGTATTTTAAATGCTTTAAGGCCATGTTATTTTGTGTACTTAAAGGGATAACTGGTATTTTCTATTGCTGTAATTGAAGGATATAAAGGAAACGTTCTTGACTTTTGCACCAATAAAGAAATAACGTTCCATATTTTCATAGTAGTAAAGTAGTCCCTTAATTTTCTTAGGCCTAGCAATAGTAAAGTAAATGAGACACACGAGCCAAAGAAACCTAAGGGGTTCCTCTAATTTTCTTTTAAACGACAACAAACGAACTAAGAAAACAAAAACTTAACCTCTTCTTTTGTGGGGTTTCTTTCCCGACGGTAGTTCAATAAAAAGGCATACATGTACCTTTAAATATCACTCAATATCATATGGCCTAAATATCTTCCTGGTTAGTCCATAAAATAGGTTCATTGTCTCCGCCAAAAATCTGTGTAAATTTTGAAAAAGATCTTGTAGCAATTGTAATGATGATTGTTTTTTTATTATAAATCAGAAGGACAATTCATTGATTGTGGTTTTATTTAAGTGTTCTAGAAACTTCAGTCGAACAAGGAGCTTTAGTGAAGCGACAGGCGTCCACCATGCGAAGCAAGTCCCCCAACAGGGGATCATGAAGACTAAACACAAGTTAAATCATTTAATAGGAAAAAGTTTATTGAAGCTAACAAGGTGTTTCCTGGGTATCCCAAATGTTAAATTGGTTGAATTTTACGTGTTCATATGTTTTGTCTCTAAAGCCTGGTTTTCACTAGCGACGCAAGCACAAGCGCAAGCACAAACGTAAGCAATAGGGATGACCCAAGTGAAAACGAAATTCGACGCAAACACAAGCACAAGCAACTATCAGCCTAACCTTCCGCCATTTTGGAAAACTGTTTACGCGAGGTGAGCTGGGTCCAGTGTTTTCACTGGGAAAACATAACCACGTGTGGTAAAAATCCTTGTGCTTGTGTTATGCCTGACGGGTATTTCGTTTTCACTTGTTGCGGCGCAAACGCAAGCATTAGTGCAAGCACAAGAAAAAGTAAAAAATTCTATCTTTGTGCTTGTGCTTGCGCTTGTGCTTATGCCTGTGTCAAAGCCGTTTTCACTGTGAAAAGATTGCAATGACATGACGAGGTCACTTGACGGAGAAATAACTGAAATAAGTATGCGAGCAACCTTGATTTCGAAGTGAAAAGGTAAACGAAATAATTGTTTTGTTATTTTCTAATGAGAACATTTAACAGAGAAATAAAATCTTTTATTTTAGCGTGGTAGTCATGTACCCAGACCTACCTAGACCACAGATAGGCTAGTTTACTTCTGGTGACAACCTGTTGACAAATATCAGTTAGAGATAATTAATATAATGGAAAGAAACGATTTTCGTTTAAAACTTTATTCGGAAACAATCTTTCGACTTTCGGGTATACTGATTTTTTAGACATGACATCATTTTACTCTTAGCCATAGGGAAAATAATTATCATACTTGCATTAGCAAAATACCGTAAGTCAAAGGCTGATAATTTTCCATTGAACTGACCAAGTTTCTCATCTTTGCTCTCTAGCCTTCTCGAAGACACAACAACATAGATATGCTCAAACTAATTGTCGTTTACTCAATAATCTATTATGTTTTGTCCAGTGGATTTACTCCGCACAATGTAGTTTCACCACCCGTTTCTGTGTTTTAACAGGTTTTAGACAATTTAGCTTTGGGGAACAAAGGAAGAGGCGATTGATTTTTGTAATTGTTGCGAAGTAATTATCAGAAACGAGCAGAACACTTCGGGGCGGGTAGAAGTATCAACGGACATCACCAACATTCGTAGGCAACGAAACTTTCTTTTATTTAATTCCCACGATCGATGATTCTTGTTAACTAAAAACAATGGTTATGTGGCGTAATTAAACAACTAATAACATGAATCAAAGGTAAAAATTAATGTCTAACAATATAAATATAAACGTGACACAATCCTGGCACGTGCCCAGAGGTTATGAAATTAAAGGACGTTCCTTCCATGGGGGCTTTGTCTGTCTCTTTCTTGCACAGGTTCGTGTTCACTTTACTTTCCTGTCAGAATCAAATCAAACTGTCCACGGGTTTTGGCCTCGCACAGTAATTTCAGTTAGCGACAACGTGTTAGTAAACCTGTCCCAGGGACACAGTTGTTGATTCAAGACATCCAAGGAATTCAAGAAGTTAACCGATAAAAAAAGTGGTTAAAAACCTGTTTCTTCTATTCAGTAAATGATCGCACAATTTACCAATTATTAAAGTAGTTTGTTATCTTTGAATGATTTATGAAGTCTCGCCTCAGGGAATCGCGACAGATATGTTTGACCACAAGGAAAAAAAAAGAGACAAAGCGTTCTTGTAATTTTCTTAACGTCAATTCCGAGGGAAACCTGTTCTATTCCTTTTAGAAGGAACATACAAACTCGAAGACTTCGCGTCGAAAAAACAGTATTAGAATTAAATAAATTAAGCACAGGAAAGGTTGTTTTCTATTTAAAAACACCTTTTCAATTGCACGAGTGTTTCTTTAATGGGGGTACTTTTCTAAATTAAAAACCTCGAATAGGTGTCGTTTTATGCGAGAAATGCAAGAGACCCTAAATTTGTTTGTAAATTATAGAAGCTAACGTATGTAAAAAGGTTACAAGACAAATAATTATCAAAATTAAAAAAGTCTTGGTAGTATGACAAAAGATCCCTGCTTTGTACTTGCTGTCTTAAACAGGTCTTGCTGTGCTAAATGAAACTTCTCCATGCGATTAGTCAGCTATAGCCAGGCTTAAGTAACACACCCAAAAAAAAACAAAAAAAAAATCGTGTGTCGTGAGGTGTTTATTTCTGTTTAGGTCCTAACTTAAGGGAGAGCTCTGGCTTATATGTGCAGAAAAGGTTAAGGCGAACTAGAGCACGCACGCTAAGGTTACGTTCTCTTCTCTGAAATAGAGATCTTTAAATTGGCTACTAGTACGAGTACGACTTTCCAATTTCCAACCAGTTGCATCTCATGAAGTCTTGCTCCGTCATAATGCTTTCCTGCAGCTAAGGAGCGGGCTGTAAAAGCAAGAAGACTGTGTAATAAGCGATTATCTAAAGCACGCGAATGTCACACTTGAACTCAATCGCGTACAGGTGTGTACTGGTACTGAAATATGAAGGTCGCTAACAATTTACAGTCCTCTGGCTGATTCCAGGCCCAAGCAGTAAGACCGACAAGAGCCAATTCAGAGAAGGAAGAACTATAGTAGACCATACTGTTACTACTACTAATATTAATGAACAACTTTATTTTGAAGGCGAAGTAGGTATTCATACTATTTATTGAGCCTGAGGTGAATAATTGTCAATGGTGAAGGTTGAAAGTGCCAGAATATTTTGGCTCCTCATGATAACAACGTCCACAAGTAATGGCTGCAAAGATGTCTCCGTGAAAATTGAGTACGGCAATCCTCTACTAATTGAGCGATAAAAAATATAAGATGTAGAGACATGATTGGTCATCGTAGTTATACACAACTTAAGCAGTTGTGAAATAAAAGCCTGAAAAAATTCAGGCCTGAACGGGCTTCTAACCCATGACCTGTGCGATACCGGTGCAGTGTTCTACCAACTGAGCTATCAAGCCAACTGAGAACTGGTCACGATGTGAGTTGGTAATATACCCGTAGATGACGAGGAATGCAAGTGAATATATGAAAGGTCACATATTTGAACTGCGGAGAAAGATATGAAGACACGATTGATCAACGCGATGATCAATCATGTCTTGATATCTTTTCTCCGCAGTTCAACTATATGATCTTTCATGTATTTACTCGCATTCTTCACCCTCTACGGTATAATACGAACTCACAGCGTGACCAGCTCCCAGTTGGCTTGTTGGTAGAGCACTGCACCGGTATCGCACAGGTCATGGGTTAGAAGCCCGATTAGGCCTGAATTTTTTTCAGGCTTTAATTTCACAACTGCTTAAGTTGTGTGTGACTGCGATGATCAATCATTTCTTCTCTGCAGTTCAAATTTATGATCTTTCATATATTCACTTGCAAAAACTATAAGAGCGAAACAATGCAAAAACTGATAATGTTACATACCATTATGTGGTTCTTCCTAACGCCAAAGTGGTTGGTAGAAATCGTCTGTTTGAGTATAGCTTTGGTCGAAAAGGGAGCACAATCCGTTACGAAGTCTGAAAGATTCCATGGCTAACAATTTCTGAAACGTCCTTGGAATGTTTTTCAAGTGTCTCACAAACACTCTCTCCTCCGCACAGGTTCGAAACGTTCGTTACAGAAAGCCGCTGTTTGACGTGAGTGCAGGCGCAAAGTGGAATGGAGCGATCGGTCGGCGAACCTCTGCCTGTGAATACCAACTGAACTGATTGGCTTATAGAAAATTTAAATTTATTTTAATATTTTTCATATATTTATAATGCAGAATTAGTTTTCAGAGTTACCCTTTAGGTACTTAAGTTCTTGTCATTTTAACCTGTACATATATTTTATATTTTTATGTCGTCTGTCTAACTATGGGGTCTTTGACTTTTTGACGGAACATCCTTATGGCATTTCTGTATTGTTAGTTGTCATTAAATTGTGAAATCAATCAATCAATCAATCAATCAATCAATCAATCACTCAATCAGTCAATCAATCAATCAATCGATAGAAAGTGTTTTACTTCGACGGTCCCTCTGAAACCCGTGGGGGTAGTCTCACAGCAAGTGGCTTTCGCTCTCCAAGGGACGTCTTTTGATGGTAGATATAACTTAATTAAATAAACATTTATTTAAAGAAAAAACTTTCATATAGGACTAAACTTACATTACATTACTCTGCATTACTCTACTTGTTATGTAATTACTGTAATTAATTACTATAATTAATTACTGTAATTAATTTTTATTGCATTAATATACTTATTTCTTACATCACATCAACTGCAAATAAGTTACTCTACATTTTGTCATCTCTACTTGTTATTTACTTTGTTTTCCAACTTTCACCTATTTACAATAGTAACTTACACCTATCTACACCTAGTTAGTACTACTTACCCTATACAAACACACTTAATTAACTATAAAAAACTATGCAATATGCCCTACACTTCTTTCATTACTCTCACAATTAAGCTAGGCTAAATAAGTATTTAAATTGATTTGTCAGTATTTCCGAAAGATTACATAAGAAAAACCCTTGTTAAAGTCAACTTAACGTAACTCCTTACAATAGATAATTAGTATCCGAACAACACATTCTTAAATGTCTTTTATGCTCACGTTACATCACCATAATATACTACGGTGGTCCATATCTGCAAACACAATAAACAATTCTTGAAACACAACACAATATTTTTGAAACACAAGTCAACATCTGTGAAACACAACACAAAATTATCGAAACACAACACAAAATTATCGAAACAACACAAAATTATCGAAACACAACCGAAAAATTATCGAAACACAACACAGAATTATCGAAACACAACACAAATTAAAAATTAGTGAAACACAACGCAAAATTATCGAATTGAGGGAGAATTGATGTGCTACTATACAACGCATAAACTCATTCTTACTCAACCGCTGATACGTTATGCGCCTTACAATTCAAACTCACGCCATTTTTCGTGACCATTTGCTTTCGCGAAATGTTTTGTACTAACTGTGGAGCTGTTTTAAAACACTGATCTAAATTTTGTCATGCCAGTACCACGTCTCGTGTGCTCAACATAGTTAAGCCCTGTTCGGCGGGGTTAGTACTTGTATGGGTTGCCTAATACGAATACCCCGTGTTGTAATAACTTCTTTTTCTTTTTTCTTTTTTTATTCCTTCCCTTTTCAAGGCGATATTAAAGACTGCAGAACTCCCAGCCTTGTGTAATGTCGTTTCTTCGAATACTACATGTTTTTATCAACTATTTGTTCCTCATTTCGCCATGTCCGTATTTACGTGTATTTATTTACGATATCGTATAAATAAATAGCAGAACACGTCGTTCGAATTCTCCTCAATTCTCTTGACTGTTGATCGTTTAAAACATTTAATCACGGCTTGAATCATTCGAAAATACATACAGCTCATCAACTTTGTGACTTTCAATGTCTTCTTTTTCGGCAATCGAGTGGGAAATGAGCTATTTGAGGGGGACATCGGGGGGTTCTAAACACCGCAACACCGCAAAAAAAATTAACGAACACCGCATCACCGCAAGAAAAGTCAATGAAACACGCAATACGTATTCTTAGCGCCACGATTCGTTCATCTACACTTAAAATAATACTTTTTATACCCCAACAATTTTCCACAAAATAAACACATTGTTTCTGTTCTCGTTCCTCCACGTGTCTACTGAACACTGAGCTCCGGGTGGCAGAGGTCGAGTTACTTGTCAAGTTACTTGTCAAGTTACGTATAAATGAAAACAGCTTCGGATTGGCAGCCGAAGTATATTGAAGATTGACTAGAAAGTGATGGTCTGTATTTTTTTTTTTTTTAAATTATTAACCTCAATGGTACGTGTTTGTCATAAATTAGCTTCGATTAACGAAGTTTACATGCTAAATTTAGGTCAAATTTAGGTTTGAGAAAGGTAAATCAAAAAAACCCAGCACCGCAAACAATTTCATTTCACCGAACACCGCAACGTGAAAAAACACAAACATCGCACACCGTAGGGTTTGAGATCACCGCAACACCGCAAGTTGAGATTTTATTCACCGCATCACCGCATTAAAAAAACATCAACACCGCAACACCGCAACACCGCAAATCCCCATGTCCCCCTCCTATTTATATAATTACAGGTAGCTTTTATTTATAAAAACGTTCTTGCCAAAATTTATTCAATGTAAAGCATTTCTGCGATAATATAAGATATTGAGTGCTTGCATCAGAAATTCAAAGAATAACTAACTTGACACGGTGCAAGCGACCGTAAAACGGCCTTAAACGGCGAATGCTCGAAACCCGGGGGGAGCACTTATATGAAAAGGTCAGGGATGCTCGTAGTCTCGGGTACAAATCAAGGATTCTGGTCTCACTTAGGGTGTTGACGACGAAACGTCACCATTTTTAGCTGTCAAAGTAACCTTTAGGGTGCACTCGAAGAAATAATAATTAAAAGAAACGCTCCCATTTAATTTCTGTTTTTAGGCTTGATTTTCGCTGATCTATCGAGTACGCGAGTCGGGTCCACAAGTCCGCGAGGGATCCTGTCTTGAACAGTGGCTAGTAATCGAACCAGAAGCTTATCGCCTTGACTAGGTGATATACTTCTGATCGAACCTATTCCGTTTTAAGTGGTAGCTTTTAGTGGTCTAATGAACCTCGAACAACTCCTATCCATATTAGTCTCCTCAGGCGCGGATATTTTTTTTAATTTATTTTTTGCCAATTACCGGAAATAGACAAGGGTCATAGACGCGTTCTGGTGGCAAAATTTTACAGCCGGGAAATCACTAGTCTCCGGACGGCGGTCACGCCATCACATCATCGCCGCGGGCGTCTAGACCAAAATTAGATTTCCCCGGGAGATTTGTGCAATTCTGCTACTCGGTTAGCCTGTATGATCATTTAACGTCTTTGGACAACGACTTCAACAAGAGTGTGGAATACATAACAACGTCAAGATGTCACAAATTACTGACTACTTCAGGAAAAAAGGTTAGTTCGGGTCTTTGTTAATAGTGGTTGAGAGTGGACAAATTGATTTTACTGAAAAGTTATTTTCGTTCGGTATGCACACGCCTGGCTGGCGTGATACCCAGACGTGTTTGTCTGGGCTGAAATTTGTCCTCTTTCTAATACTTGAACAAATGATTTATCTTTGCAGTGGAAACTCGTTCTAGCAATGGCTTTGAGGCGACTGAAAACATATT
>Ga0126338_10003185_pt1 | contig 11468 bp, 6 predicted proteins | sample OrbCmetagenome_2_FD_92529 | JGI IMG/M metagenome (GOLD analysis project Ga0126338, IMG submission 92529) | Coral microbial communities from Petempiche,Puerto Morelos, Mexico - Orbicella C C metagenome | ecosystem: Host-associated > Invertebrates > Cnidaria > Coral | place: Petempiche,Puerto... | reverse complement strand
TAAAAACTAAAATCTAAAATTATTAAAATACATCCTTAGGATTCAAAAGCTACTAAAGATAATTTAAAATGACTTAAAATTTACATTTGTACTTGTTTCTAATGGATATCCCTCCTCGTTTGTACAGAAGATCACAAAGGCACGAACAACCCCAAGAAGAGAGCCCGTCGTGGAATTTAAATCCACCACCATTTTACCTTATGTCCAAGGAGTTTAAGAGTCTCTCCACCGCTGCCTAGAGCAACAAGGCATTCGTACCGTCTTCAAGTCCGACACAACACTTCGGTCACACTTAGTGCAACCAAAGGACACCGTCAACCCGGCTAAACAAGATGGTGTTGTCTACAGGATTCCCTGTGAGTGTGGCAAAGTCTACATTGGGAAACAGGGAGATCTATGCAGGAGAGGATCAAAGGACACGACAGGGATATACGACTCGCCCGTACCCAGACCTTCGCCGTTTCTGAACACACCCATGAGACCGACCACTATCCTATCTGGAATGAGGTCGAGTTTATTGATCGAGATCCTCATTGGTACACATGTAGGGTCAAGGAAGCTATTCACATAAGACTTCACCCTAATAACATCAACAGGGATAGTGGAATTGAAATTCCTGAAGCATGTATGCCCACGATCAAAAAACACAACAACAGGAGAACGGTACAACAGCAGACCACTGACGGAGCAGCTACTCATCAGAACGATGGAACAATAGGAGGATCAAAATGCACCAATCACAGCCGACCTTTGTGATGTAAATGATACCGTGCAATCAGTCGACCTTATCGCCTGAAGAAGACTAGCAGTAAGCAGTCGAAACATCGCGATCTACATCTCAAGTGACTAAATCGTGAGACAAACAATAATACACTTTATTATTTGTTGTCAGGTTATACTTTGCTGCAACATGGACAGAACAAACAGAAAATAATCCCACGGTTTTGGTTGAATCATTTGGGATTTTTTGTTTCATTTTTTCTTTTAGTTCATCAGACAGATGTCCAATTATAATGTCAACTGCACAAATGTTTACTTTTTGGTTTTTGGAGTTAAATATTTTAACATTGTGACCATCTACTGCTTTGGTTAGTACTAAACAAGTGTGTGATGTTCATGGGATAATCACTTTCACCTGGGTTTACATTTAAAATCCTTCCTTTTGGGACCTCAATATCTTGTTCTGTGTGTTTTCCTTCTCTTGGATGGTTTAAAAGCTCTGCAAATTCTTTTTCATCCTTCTGTCTCATAATTTCTGACAATTCATGCGTCTTAAAATGTTCTTGCCAAATATTTGTGGTTAATGCACTATAGGCATCTTTTGAATTCTCAAAGATCCATTTGTCAAAAACTGGCTTTAACTGAAACAGGTCACCAACAGTTACATGTACATTTATCAAATTAATTCCTCCAAAGGATTTGGGTGTACCCATGAGCTGCTGTAAGCATAAATTCAAGAACGTGAACATGCCACTGCCTACCATACTAATCTTGTAAACTTATGAAAATAACCTCAAGTTTCCTCAGCTGTGCTCTGATAGTGTTAAGTCTGTCTCTATCAAGTGTGCAAATATACTCAAAACCTTGGTTAACAGGTATGTTAAAAGCAGAGTGAAGAGTGTTACCACTTATATTAAATGCTGCTTTTCATGTTGGTGCTACTTTAAGTACTTTTATGTCATCAGGGTTTTCACCTCTTGCTGGTACACTATTGAAATATCTGATCAAAGTTTCATACAAAGCATTAGTAACTGTACACATGTAGTTTTTCCAATGCCAGCCCCACCACTTGAAAAATTCTAAGTGTTTCATCACTAGTTTTGATGGAATTCAAGAAAAATTCCATTTGCTTCACATTAATTGAATGAACAAGTTTTGTAAAATTATCATCAGTCATGCATTTTACTACAAGATCTTCATTGTCATTAGTTCTTGGAAAGATACCAATATCATCCATTAAATCATATTGATTGTGTTGTTTATTTGTGTCTGGGGCCACATCCACAAATTCTTCCAGTTTGTCATTTTCAACATTTTATATTACATCATCAAGCACTTCTGCATGACAATCATATTGATGTCTGTTCTGGGCTACTGTGTTCTTGAGTTGTTCGTATCTTTCTTGGTAACTTTTGCAGTTGTATAAGATCCTTGTTTTCATTCCTCCAAAGAGTGTACAGTATTAACTGTTCTCTGCTGTAATTTTCGGGGTCCTTGTATTTTGTTAAATCTTACTGAATGAATAATAAATATTTTAGATTTTTGTCTTTTCGCTAGTTTCAATTCACCTTTAAGTTCATATTCTTCACTTACTTCTGTGTTGTCATTTTCAGGTAAGCAGTCATCTCATGTATGTAGATGTTTTAACTTGACTGATATGTTCTGTACCTCAGGCTTTTATTTTGTTTGGCACAGTTATACATGCTGCAAAATCAGCGACGCATAATTCTTCTAATTGCTTTGGTCGTCTTTGGTATCTTTTGATCAGGTTATCTGACTCAATATCTTCAGAGCTACCTGGTAGTTTTTGAAGCTTATCCATTGATTTTAGTAGGAATGTTCTTTCCTGAGGGTTGGATGTGTTAATAAACTGGAATTCACGAGATGACCTTCTTAAAGGCATTTGCAAAACGAAATATACTGCTTCTTGTGCACTGATCTCAACAGTATGTAGAAATTGGTTTCCAGTGTGTCTGACTTTGTTTATGAGGTCTTCATTACCAGAGCTTGCTTCTTCTGAAGCTCTTCTTAGAAATTTGCTCGTTCCTCTTTGTCCTTTAGTAATATATGAAAAAAAATGAACAGCACAAGCATAAGGATCCAAGATAGACTGTATGTCCATGTTAGCTAGTCCATGTTAGAAAATAGTATTTTAGTAATTTAGAGTAGTATTCTTATCTTAAACTTTAATAATCCCCTAGATTCAATATTTGTTTTGATATCCAATGTGTTGTGGCAAATGTTTTACCTCGAAATTTGTTAAAACAAACAAGCTAGTTACTCTGGAAGCCCCTTGCAAGTAATATTAGATAGTGTTTACGTTTAGAGCGTTATGTTCAGTTGGGGTACACATCCATTTTATGCATGCTCTAATTCCCAGAAAATGACGGTTGAATCAGGGACATCAAAAATTGTAGGGTTTAGATTTTCCTCCACATCATTTGTTTGCCTTATAAGTAATGGAACATACACTGTACACATCGTAGCACATCATTTGTGTTAACCAAAGCATCACAGTTCATTCCACATTTTGTACTGTGTAACAAGTTGTTTCAATTTTGGCATGAGAATTTATGTCTTGGCTCTGAGAATTGTAGCAAATTTTTCGCAATACGACGTCATTGTCCGTAATTGGTGCCATACGCATCATATTCCAGAACTGATCCTTAAAACATGATAAGGCATCCTTTGCATTCACAAAATGGTTATGAAGGCCGATCCTTGACAGGTATTGCTCAACCGAGATTCACATGCTATCTTTTGATCTTGAAAACACAACAACAGGGTTACTGTAAACACTGTTCAAGTGTATTTGTAACAATGCAAGTACAGTGCAAGTGCAATACAGTCTTTTTCAGTTTCTGAGAGTTTCTGATAATCCCTGGCAATCCCTGACAATACATGTATGTCTCACTTAGAAAACTTGCCTACATCAGTCAGTTCAAGTGGATATAAATGTTGGCTTGTGAAAGTACAATGACTCCTTTGCGGTATAGGGCAACCTACAACGAACATTCAGGCTGATAAACTTACGTGTTTGCTTGCGAAAGGGTACCAGCCCCAGTGCAACCTGCACCAACCACAAGCTGAGTCTTGATATGTTGGCTTGTGTAAGTAAAATAACTCCCGATATGGACACCTGAAGGAATGATGAAAGAAAGCTATCAATAAGCAAAACAACTGCAATCAATATTTGTAAAGCCTACATGCAATTAGGAAGCTGGATTTTCGATAAATGAAAACAGATATGCAGTTAACTATAATCTACATGTAAAATACGAAATTATGAAGGATATGACGATAGATTTTCAATACATGCAAACAGACAACATAATCATCTCAAAACAAGCAATACATGTAAAAGAAAAAACATACCTTCGCAACAGAAAGCTGGGAAAATAAAAATGAAGTATCTTAAAACCGATAAATGGTACACAAAAGCGAAGCGGCCAACATGAAGGAGGCAAAAAATCCACTCGCACAAGCCAACTAGCACCCAATATTCTCATCTATAAGATCTAAATCTAGTGCCCAGTCATCTTGGTAGAATTCCTTTCAATCATGTGACTCTCATGAACAGACAAACTTCTGGCTGCAAACTTAATGTGAGCTTCGCACACAAAAATCAGCTATTTCACTAATACATGTAGGCTACAGTTAACTTTTTAAATGTCACAGAAATAATTGGACCATGTGTTCAAAGTTTCTAGCAGAAGTCACCGGATCACTTTTAATTAAGTCTGATTTCTTTTGCCATATCATAACTTGGATTTCGTTGTCAGTGTCAATAAGCCGTCCTAATATTTTAAGCAAATGTATCCATCTTGTCTCTGCTGCTAAAGATGAACAGAACCAATTGTAGGCTTACCGAGTTGTCTCATCATTGCAAACAAGTCCTTTTTGCATCTCTCAAAGTATGGAGGGGATCCCATTAGATTTCTAAATACCCTGAAGCCTTCATCAAGGTGTATCAATGTTTCCCAAAAACCAGCTGATTTCAAATCACCGGCTGTGTACGTTTTACCCTTTCTTTTGCACTTGCGAAGAGAAAGTGATGCACTACCTTGAATGAATCTACTTGATTTGTAATTTCTTAAGCTTATAAAAAAATGTTAGGGACGCTCTGTGCTACTCTTCTATCCTGACTTTGCAACTCCCACTTACATATTGTAATGCACAGCCACTAATCTCTCACTGTTATCAGCTCTTTGTTTTCTGCAAAATATTGAGGGAAATGACAAACATTCTGAATCTTTATCAATAAATATTCCTAAAGGTCTGTTGCCTTCATCCAGTGCAAAGCTCATTACGTTGTCCCTATGTTCAGTCATGTCTGGCTCTTGCAGCAAAGTGTCCAAAATTCCTGATGGACATTGTGTTTCTTCACACCACTCATCATCACTGTCATTTTCACTGTTGTCGTTTTACTTAACATTCCCTACGGACATATTCTGTTCACCCTGGTTCTTATCTTTTTTATTAATGTGTTCAACTGTATTTGAGCTTTCCACACTACTCCTTTCAAGAAATTGCAACATCTCCTGGTCATTTTCATTCAATGTATCTAACCAACTGTTTGCAACTTGTACACCTTCATTCTGAAATAATTTGCTCTTGCCAACTAAGTATTTTGCAGCTTCTAAAACTTTGCTAGGTCTGATGCTCTGAAATTGTTAGTAATGTTTGTAACTAAGACATCTTTTTAGTTTTACTGGAAAAGTCTGGGATTCCTTTACTGGTCTAGGTAGAACATTTACAATCAAGTTGACATCAGCTGTTACATTGATAACATTCCATGAATACTTAATTGACCACCAGTGGATGATTCTCTAATTTGCATAAATGGTATACATAGTGATATGAGCCTTTCTTCAAGAACAGTCAGGTTTAGTATTTCTTGTTTATCAGGAAATGTCATTTTGTTGGCTTTGGCATAACTTGGTAATTTACCATCTTTAAGGTTGAATGACGTATAGAACAAATCCACTCAGTGTCATTTATACTCTTACAGTAACTCCAGTCAGGCATAAATAAAGAATATTTTGTGGGCATATTTCATTAAGACTTGGGTTACATTTTGCAACAGATGATCTGTACCATAACTGATCACAGCAAGTACAGCCATATTCTGGACCACATTTAATATTCCTATGAAACATTTCAGTTAGCTTAGGCATTGTTAAATTGTAGAAACATTCTTTGCTGTGGTAAGTTTGCTCTCTAGATTCCTCATCAAAAACGTTTCTTTGTTTAGTAGTTTCTTGTTTGAATTGATTTATACCTCCAGAAGCTTTTGCCTTTCTCTATTTGGCCCAGGGTTGTCGCTATTGTCATCATCATTAATTCAATTCTGTGGACTATCCATCACATTTTGAAGGCAAGCTCTGTTTCTTTTGAAGGATAGTTGAACTTTGTCTGGATTTTCTTGTTTATAGTTTTTCAATCTTTGCCTTTGGCACTCTCTAATTTTCTCTAGATTGCATTCTTGTGCTTTTGAGTTTGTGTGTTTGTCCATTTGTTTGACTTTCTCTGGATTTGCTTCTTTATATTTTAGAAAATCTTGTCTTTGGCACTCTAACTTTCTCTAGATCACGTTCTTGTCTTTCTGATTTTGTTTGTTTCTCCATTTGTTTGACTTTCACAGGATTTGCTATTTTAAATGTTTTGGTAGCTAGTCTTTGACATTCCCATGATTTTTCAAGAGTATCTTTCCGTTTCTGTTGTTTGTTCTTATTCTCTCTCTCTGAATTGTTTATTGGTTCTCCTCTCCTTCATATATTGCCTCATGAATGCTATTCGTTTTTCAGAGCATGATGATTGGTAACACAAGTGTCAGAAGATTCCTTTCAATTATGGTTAACACAACAAGGTTTTAATTGCCTGCCTGTGTTGTTTTGTCACTTAGGTTCAAGTTCGGAAGATTCTCACATGACAACTGAAACTGACAATGTTTGTGACCTTGTGGTATCATGTTCATCTGCAAGTTCAAGAAAGAAGAAAAGAGACCATGGAATAGCTAATGATGTAGGCTCTCACAGAGGGGAAATGTCCAGTCACAATAATAACATGTCTGACGAGGAAAAACAGAAAGGAAAAACTGTCTCTGAGAAGGAGGTATTACATAAAACGGTTGGAGAAAGAGGACAAAGGAAAAAGAAAATTGCATCAAAAGAAAAGGCCTTACAGGCAGTTGATAAATGGGTAGAGTTAACAGATTCAAAAAGTGACGAGGAACAAAATAGAAGGACAAATAGTAAGTCTGGGAATAAAAGATCATGGAAAATTAATGATGACACAGAGGTGGATGATTGCAAAGGAAATGAGGAAGCACCAGGGAGAAACAATGGGTCCAAGAAAATTACAGCACAGAAAATGGAAGACAATGCAGATTCTAATGATTCTCACAGAGAAGAGGAAGTTCTGAGGAAAACGAATACATCTGAGGAGAAAAGATCACACAAAGTTGATGAATATGAATTGTCTGGTGTTTCTAACAGTGAAGATCAGTTAAATAAAGAACAAGATCAGGGGAATGCATCGCACCATGATAACTCTAATGTGCATAGGAATGAGGATAACACCCAAAAGACAAGACTCACAAAGATGTCAAAGGTACAATAAATTAATGCTAGGTTATCATAAGTACCGCTTTTGACATACGAGTGGCAACTTGACAGTTAGCACACATGATTCCAGATCTTGTGGTCTAGGTTCAAGCCTTGGACAAAGTATTCTTGTGATCTTGGCGTAAACACTTTCCTCTCACAGAACCTCTCCACCTACAGTGCAGGTGTATAAATGTACATGGGTGGTAACAGATTTAATGATGGGGCAGTGAAAATCCTGCAGTTGATCCAGGCCAAGTGGGGTGGGGAGTAGAATTACTCCTAGTAGCATAATGCTACAGAGGCCGGAATAAACTCTTGTAGTGTTGGTCACTCAGCTTGATAGAAATCAACAGTTGAGAGTAGGTTAACGTAAAGTCTAGTCTGTCCACAGACGTTTTTTTTCTTCTGCGAGTTTTTTTTTCCATATCTATTGTCAAGTTTTCTACAATATTACGCATGTTTGCTTCAGAATTTTCACCTAAACATGTAAACTAAAAGTGACAAAATATTTCATGCATCCAAGACCTTTTTTAAATTTATCTTGAGGCTAAAAAAAACTTGGTTCACTCACTGTGTTGTCTTTACTTTGCCTAAATTTCAGGACACCACCTCTAGATCTGCTGACAGGTTAAAAAAATTGCCACCACAAACTGCAGACAGTATTAGACTTAGGAACTTAAAACGTTTTGTGCGTACTTGTGGACTGCATAAGAACTATGTTAAACTTTTTTCTGAGTGTGATACTACGTCCCAAAGGGAGAAAACTTTAGAAAGAGTTCTGCGAAAGGATACAGGTTTTCAAGGTAAGATGTACAATGTATATACATGTATATGTATTAGTATAGGTAATCCTACTGTTTCGAGTTCAATTTGGAATTAATTTGCACAAGTGAGCTTTTTGAAAAACTCACAAGTGCAAATTAATTCCAAATTGAACGAGACAAACCGTATGATGACTAATTAATAATATAAACATGAAAAAATTTGCATGGAGGGAGTGCCGGAAGACCTTTCTTGAAGAAATTTTTTCTCATTCGAGAAAACTTTTTTCAACGTTTCCGCACAGAATTTTCGTCATCATTTTACGTAATATCATTGGCTTTAAAAATTTCCTGTTGTCTTTCAGCCAATCATAATCCAGAATTACGATGTGTGATTTGCACTTGTGTTACACTTTTTGCACCAGTGTTAAACTTTTTGCACTTGTGTTACACTTGAACTGCACTGCTCTCAGCCAATCAGACGTTTTTTTCTGCTGCGAGTTTTTTTTTTTCTTTTTTTGTCCATATCTATTGTCAAGTTTTCTACAATATTACGCATGTTTGCTTCAGGATTTTCACCTAAACATGTAAAATGTTATGCACGACTGGAAAGTTGTCCAGCCCTGCACCCGCATGCCTCTCTTGTAAAGCAGTCGTTGTTAAAGAACAAGGTCACTGTTGTAGCAAAAACGGAGTGACAGCGATATACACAGTGAAATTGAGTTTAATTATCCAGATCAATTGTCTGATAATGAACTCTTAGAACAAGCAAACAGACTTGAGTTGAAACTTCTTCCAGTTGAAAGCAAGAATTCATTGTGGGGCAAAAGCAAGAAAACACTGAAAAAAATTAACGTTTTCTTCAAGTTTCTGGGAGAAGTTGGAGAATCCAAGGAAATCACAAAGTACACGTACCTTGTGTACAGTAATATTCAGTCACTGGTTCTCCTGTTTTCAAGAGAATCTAAGAAGTTGACAAATATGATTGAACTTGAAATGATGCCAACGCTTTATTGAGTCTACAGATGAAGCAGATTTGTGAACGACAATACTGAAAGGCCCGGTGGAAAAAGGGTGTTAGGTATTTTTGGTCAAAAGTGAACTTTGTCGAAGGCAGTCCCAGTTTTGCATGCGGTTTTGTTAAGGCAAAACGTGCTCTAATGTTCGAACAAAGATACAGTCGAGTTATCGGTGTTTGAAGTCAGGTTGATCCAGGCAGCAATTAGTCCAAGAGCAGTTCTTGCCCAAGAAGAAACCCTCTCGTGAGTTGTGACCAATTTGCCTAGTGCTGCTGGCGTCAAAGTTTGGAAAGCGAGAACCGATTGAATAAAATCATGTAGACAGCTTGGCTTGCTGAGCAGAGAAAGAAACAGTCTCACGGTCCACACAGCTGAGAGGACCTTTACAACTATGATACTTCGTAAGCTAGATTATTGCGACTTTTTTTTGGAACAATTGAGCGCCTTCGAGATATAATACATTAGTGTGGTTACAAACGAGAGCTGCTAGAATTATCTTAAAGGAAAGTAGCCTTAACCACAAGCATTTGTTATGACTATTAAGTTGTGTAAAGTGGATCACCTTTATTGTTGATGGGAAGTCATAAGAGTTTCAGACTTAGAATGTCTTTGGAGTAGGTTTTAGATAAAGTCATTTCAGTCCGTTCTTGTTTGTTTGTCAACGATATTCCTGTTCAAAAATGTTTTTGTTTTTACCGTTTATTTCTATTAAATACACATGTATTGATATAATTGAACCTTTTGATGTAACCTTTCACTTTCCATTCCTGGGTGTGTAGTTTTAATCAGACTAAATGCTCTATTTCCTTCTAGAGAGGAAATTAGAATAACCACATCATCGCAAACATTAGGCAATTCAGAGGTCAATTTCCCAGCTTGATCCCTGGGGGGTTATTTTCCCTAAAATAGTAAGGCATTGAGAACGAAGAAAACTAAAATCGGACTTGAACCATGCCCTAGTCTTACACCTTTGCAGTTATATACACGTAATTGCAATATTGTCATAGAAAAAAGCGAAAAAGCAAATAGGAATTAATAAGGGAAATTGAAATTTCCATTGCATGTTCTTAGATACTGTACATGAATGAAAAATACATTTTTTTCCATTCATGTCATTCATGTACATTATATTTTTCATTCATGTACAGTATCTGAAAACAATGGAAATTTAATTTGGCTAGTTAATTCCTATTGGGCTTTTTGCTTTTTGCTTATTTCTGTGACAGCGTTATTGCAATTAAGTGTATATGAATGAAGAAAGGTAAAGCTTTTTGGATTCTAACATCACTTATGCATACCCCTTAACCATCACAGCGCACCACTTCATTATGACAAATTTAATTATTATCTTATTATCATAGATTTTTTTTGTTCGAATGGAAAGGCGCATGTGGCAAAGTTTGATAATATTCAGTGTCACTCTCTTTTCAGGGAGAATTACACTCAGTATGTGTAAGAAGTTTAAGCTGGCCAAAGAGGAAGCAGATGAACTGGCTGAGCTGGACTGCAATAACATCATTACAGCAAGTAAGGAAGCATGCCAAAATAATAATAAGAACGTTCCAAGCAAGATTAAGCTAATCCAGGATTAGCGTAAATTTTTATTTCAATTTTGTAACTTTTCAGTAAATTTTTCTCGTCCAATTTTTTGTCCTTCAGTTTTGGCTTTGACCTATGTCAAACTTCAGGAAACATGGACAGTAAAAACAGTTTTATTCAAGAGAAATTAGAACTTTGATTAGCTTTTAATCCTGGATTAGCGTTAATCAGCTTTCGAACAAGCGGGCCCTGAAGTTTATTTAAGGTATTTTGATGTGTTATAGCATGTACTTTCAATCTTTTCAATACTTCAGACCATGGTCGGCGTGCAACTAGAAGAACACGCGCAGGATTAGATAACCAGCTCACACCATTGACTGGCCTTAACTCGGATAGCCCCAAACTGTTCAGACGACTTAAAGGAGTGGTCGATAGTGATGGCAGTGATTCTGAGGAAAAACCACGAACTGGAAAACATCCACTGGGCACTTGTCCTAAAAAGCAGTATCCTGAAGAAAACAGCAGAAAAAGACGGAGACTTAACAGTAGTTCAGATGAAGATGGTGACTAGTCCATGTGCAATTATTGCATTACTTTTTACACGGGGACTATTTTATACTTTAAAGGAGAGAAGTAAAGAGCATTGTGTAGGGTACTCTATGCGGTGATGCCCCGGGGGGTGGGGGGTACTTGGGTCAATCTTTGTTGGGTATGTGCCGCTGGCCTCTCAGAACCCCTACCCCATTATAGTCATATTCTATGGCCAATTATAGACCCCATCTTAGTCACTTTTGGGTAAATGTAATTTTCACGACCCCAAC